>AFSR01001345.1_pt1 | contig 53770 bp, 54 predicted proteins | sample 296848 | NCBI WGS metagenome assembly AFSR01 (sample SAMN02954305, study PRJNA68063) | hot springs metagenome | biome: terrestrial; feature: Mushroom and Octopus hot springs; material: microbial mat core samples; isolation source: Yellowstone National Park Mushroom and Octopus hot springs ...
ACTGCGTGCGTAGCGAGGATCCACTGCTAATGAAGAATTTCCTTGACCTCACCTGTTCGGCTACCGCCGAAACGTCCCTCTCCTGCAAAGGAGAGGGATGTCTGCGCCAGCAGACAGGGTGAGGTGCTGGATGCTTCGCTCCGTTCAGAATGACGGTGCGATTGGCTTCTGCATCTCGTTTGTCTTTGCACCTCGTTTGTCATTCCGAGCGTAGCGAGGAATCCACTGCTAATGAAGAATTTCCCTTGACCTCACCCTGTTTCGGCAGTGCCGAACGTCCCTCTCCTTGCAAAGGAGAGGGATGTCGCAGAGCGACAGGGTGAGGTGCTGGATGCTTCGCTTCGTTCAGAATGACGGTGCGATTGGCTTCTGCATCTCGTTTGTCTTTGCACCTCGTTTGTCATTCCGAGCGTAGCGAGGAATCCACTGCTAATGAAGAATTTCCCTTGACCTCACCCTGTTTCGGCTACCGCCGAAACGTCCCTCTCCTTGCAAAGGAGAGGGATGTCTGCGCCAGCAGACAGGGTGAGGTTACATTCGCGCACCTTGCACGAGATTTTCAACACAGCAAGCATGGATTCTTCACTTCGCTTTGCTCCGTTCAGAATGACGGTGCGATTGGCTTCTGCATCTCGTTTGTCTTTGCACCTCGTTTGTCATTCCGAGCGTAGCGAGGAATCCACTGCTAATGAAGACTTTCCCTTGACCTCACCCTGTTTCGGCTACCGCCGAAACGTCCCTCTCCTTGCAAAGGAGAGGGATGTCTGCGCCAGCAGACAGGGTAAGGTGCTGGATGCTTCGCTCCGTTCAGAATGACGGCGCATCTGCAAGACACTGGGGCATCATCAGCTCAATTCATATCCTTTTCAGAGCATGTATTCACCTAATTCTAACACAACCTAAATCAGGGTTAATTGGTATTGCTCGCAAAATTGTTTGAGAAACTGAATTGCATACTTGCGCTTCAACTGGTCGTGGAAAAATTGGTTGTTGTAGTTTTGCAAGCAGGCATAACATGCGGCGTCGCCCTGTTTGCCGCCGCATGTGCAATTCTTCACCAACTTGTAGGCTTCTTGAAGCATTTCTTCAATCACGCCGTCTTCATCGGTGATGCGTCTGACGTGTCCTGCGCCGCCCGGCACGTTGTCGTAAATCACCAGCGTAGGTTGTCGATTGCTGAAGTACAAGCAACCGTCAAGATCGGTGCGCGCAATGTTTAAGGCGTTTGATAGTCCTTCAATTAGAGCGTAGAGAATGGAGAGCAATTCATCTTGCTGATTAAACGCATATGCTGGCGGCAATGTGATTTTTACCACATCGGTCTTGAACTCATGTCCCAAATGCACTCGGCTCAACTGACCGTTGCAAGCCCTGCCTAAATGGTTGTTGTGAGCGTTGTTGTTCCCATTTGCCGTTGTGCTGTACCCACATAATGCGCAGACGCGAAAACGTGTTCTGTTAATCACGCCTAATTTAGCGTTGCTGGCACTTTGAAAATGAAGCGTGATGCCATTTCGCTGAAAATTCCTTTCCTGCAAAGGCTGTCCATCGCCTGCAAAATAGACTTGGCTGGCGTAGGTTCTTTCGGGCCGACGACCTGTGAAATTTCCAGCATTCTGCGCCGCAATGAAGCAAAACTCTGGGAAAATGAACTTGTCGTTAAGCTTGAAGTCGGTTGACCCGCACCCTCTGCATGGCTCATGTCGCCAAGCATTCAGTTGAGCATCATCAATGATGCGCACGCTCTCGTAGCGACCGCAGTCTTTGCATATCTTAAAGGCACGACGCTCCCACTGCCTTCCGGGAACAATCTTCAAGCCCCAACTGGTCCAAATTTTCTTGCGCGCCACCACTTCCGATTCAGGCGCATATTCGGCAATTGCCTGTCTAAGGTCGCGCTGTAAATCCAATCCCTGCGCTTCTGTGCTTCTGATGAAACTTGTATCCAACTGAACCACATTGACAGGGAAGCCATACTTCGGCAAGATGTGCTCGTACATGTGTTGGACGGCTTGCACTGCAGCGTGTGTTTCAGAATACAGCGCAGATTGGAAGCGATTATGAATTGCTTCAGGCAAGCCAAGAAACAACTGAATCCATCTTTTCACGCATTCTCGCTCCTCTTTTTTGAGCAAGTACGCTAGGATGGCAATACACTCGTGTTGCCTGACAGGAATAGCTTCATTGTTCAAAAGTATCCTGCAAAGTTCCTCTTTACGCTGGCGCAAGAAGTCCTTGAAGGTTGTGTTTCCAATCTGAAACTGTGTATTGAATGATGTGGGCACATCAAACGGGGAGAGGTCACGGGGTCTTCCCCAGCCTGATGCCCTGATGCGTGCTTGAATTCCATACTCGCCCTCATGCTCGAAGGTGTGAGTGATTTCATTTGCGCCATCAGGAAGTTGCACAACTATTGGTTTTTCCCACAGGCGACACAAGTTCCAGAAAATCAGCTCACGGTTTCTGAAAACTCATCATTTCCGCGTGTGAGCGTCAAAGCATGTTGATTTTCAAGGTTCAGCCACTCGCAACGGTAGCCGTTCCAGTTGCCGAAAAGGTGTTCGGTCTCAATCGGTCTTGGCACTTTCTCCTTGATGCGAAACTCATTTTTGCAAATGAAAACGATTGTCGCTTTCGGCAGTTCAGTCCTGCACCGTGAAAGATACTTCCCGTTTGTTCTGAACGCATACCAATCTTGTGTGGGCTTAATCTCGTTGCCTTGTGGCAATTCTATGACGCGCAACCGTCTTTCATCAAAGAAAAGCGTAGAGCGTGGCTGGTGGACTTGTGTTTTATTGTTTTGAAGATATTGCTTGAACGCATCAAAGAATGATTGACTGACACCAAAATCTTCAGCGGAATATGTGTTTGCATCGGGCTGAAGCAGTGCTTCGCGCATTTCAATGCAATCGCGCAAAAATGTTCTTGCTGAATTGCCGCAAAGGTCAAAGAAGCGTTTGATGGTTCTTGGTGTAGGTAGATTGAGAAGAGCATCAAGGTTTTCGAGCGATTCTTCAACACGCATTAGCACACGCTTAAAGAAACTTTCCCAATGCCGACTGGGCAAGCCGCCGTGTAGCCAAATCGTATTTCTCACTAATCGATTTTGGTTTCTCAAAAAGCGAAGTCCATACTGATTGCAAGTTTCCTCGACAAAATCTCGAATCTCATTTTGTCTGTGCACATCAAGCGGTGCATTTGCAAAGAAGATGTCCGAGAGGCGGTTGTAGAAACTGTCGAGTTCAGCGTATTCGTCATCTGCCATTGCCAAAGCAAATGCCGCCAAAATGGTTAGGCGATGGGCATTTAATCTCGGCAAGAGCGGGAAGGGATTGTGCACAAGCAAGTTTTTTGCGGTTTCTATCACCAGCCTTTCGTCGTAGTCGAGGTCGTAGAGCAGGCGGTTTTCTTCGGTCGGGAGCGCGTTGAGCCGCGCAATAAGGAGTTGTTCCAATTCTTCAGGGTTCATCGCTCATCGTATCGTTTTATGGTCTTCTGGGAACTTCACTTCTGGGTACTTCAAGGGCACTGCAGGGGTACTTCAGGCTAAAGGAACTTGCGCGCCGCCTTAACACCAAAGGTGTCAATGCCAGTTTCCGTCGTGAAAATATACTTAAAACTGTGACATGCGCTTACATTTCTGGTGAGGGTTTATTCAAAAAATCTCGTAGCCCAAGTTGATGTAGAGATTTCTTCCGCGGCTTGGGAGATTATTGATGCTGAGATGTTCGTGATAAAGTCGGTCGAGGATATTTTCCACGCCGAGTCGCACGGACATTCGGTCCCACAGTTTTGCTCCGAGGCGAATATCAAAGACTGCCCACGCTGGTGTGGTATCTTCAAACAGAATTTTTTGCGACACCTGATTTTGCGCCAGTGCAAACCTTACCCCTACTTCGGCAAGCCATACACGCTGACTAAAACGAACACGCACATTTCCTGACAGCGGCGGCATGAATGGCAAGAAGTCGCGCAGCTCAATGAGGTAGCCGACCTGATAACTTAGCGTGCCCAATAGCATGAGGGTTTCGGTGGGCAACACTTCTGCACTGACTTCCAGACCAGCTATGTAAGCCGAACCTAAATGCGCATAACGCCGAAACGCCTGCGAAAACTGACGATTGGAAGGATTGGCTTCGATAAATGTCTCTCCCGCGATGTAGTTGTCAAAGCGCACATAGAACACTTTTGCCGTCAGGGTGTTGCCCAAATCCGAGTGCGCAAACATCAGCTCTGCTTGCACGCTGCGCTCTGGGTCAAGAAATGGATTGCCTACATAAATGGCATTGTCAAGAGGATTGTAGAGGTAGAAGCCGAAGTTTTCGATGTGTGTTGGCGGGCGCGCAGCATGCGACACTGCCAGCGCAAGCTTGCTGGCGGCACCGAGCTGCCACGTCCCTTCAAGCGCCAGATTGGGCACTATGTAACTGAGCTCAAAGTGCGGCTCTTCGACATAGCCTTGAAACTGACGCTTTGCCAGTTCATCGTGCAACAGGCGCCGCAGCACATCGAGCCGAGTGTTCAAACGCAGTGAAAATTGATTGCCAAAAAAGTGCACATAATCGATGTTCAGTGCTGCACTCCATGTGCTAATGTCTCCAAGATTGAGCAGATACATTGGCGCCACATCAGGGAAAATGCTATGCATTTCCATATCGGCAAATGCGTTGAAGAAATACGCATCCAGCGTCAGCTTCAGCACATCGCTTTTGCCGAGCAGGGTTGCAGTGCTCATCACGCCGTAGGTGCGATTGTCGCCATACATCGGCATATACATATCGGGCATGATGATACGCTCTCGGATTGCCTGAATAGGGCGCTGCCGGTCGTCCATGAAGTGGACCACTTGGTTGGTGTAGAGTTTGAGCGTCAGCATTGGTAGCCATGCTGCCAGCGATTGCACTTCGTAGTCCAAGCTCAAAAGATGCGCATCGGTGCGTGTGGCATCCATGATGAGTGCAGGGTAGCCGATATTGCGTGCAAAATCGCCAATGTAAGAAAATTGCAGGCGCTGGTTCTCGAAGTCTTTCAGCAGATTGAATTTGAGATTTTCTTTTGCATAGCCCGAGCGCTCAATGCGAGTTTGATTGCCTGCAAAGAAATCATCGGAGCGTTTGATTGAAAACGACCCGCGCATCGCCCAGCCTTCAAGAAATTTCGGCGCAAAATTTACATCGCCTCGCACACGCCGTAGCGTTGAAACCGTCTCAAACCCGCTTTCAAGTTTGAGAAACGAGCGCTCTGGATTTGGCTTCGTGGTCACGAAATTTACCGAACCGCCAATGGTCGGAGCGAACGCAAAATCTCTTGCGCCAGCACGGATGTCGAGCTTTTCGAGATTTTCGATTTCAATGTATGCAGAAATGGGGTCCATTCGGTCAACGCACGCAGGGTACATTTTCATGCCATCAATCGTCACTGCAATCTGCCCTGCGTTCATGCCACGAATGGCGGGTTCTTGCGCAAAGTTGGCGCGGCGCATCAGTTGCACACTCTGCGAAAGCGACAGTGCATCGTCTGTGGCATTGAGCACCTTTGCTTGCTGCTGAAATGAGGCGCTACCGTAGACCACGATTTCTTCAGCGTGAAAGCGCAAACTATCCTGCCCCACTTTGCTGACTGCGGCGCGTAGCGAATCGCTTTGTGCAAATGCGTGCAAAGCCAGTGCCAGCAGTAGCGCTATCAAAGCGAGTGTTTTCATGAACCAAGTCATAAAATGAAAAAGAAGAAGGTTCGCCCCACTTCCACACCGTTGCGGAAGCAGAACACATCAATCCGCCAATCGCCTCTCATGTTGAAGCCAATTCGCCCACGATATCTGCCCTCTCGTGTATGCACAGGATTGCGATTGCCCTCTGAACCATGCCCCATCGAGGGCATTAGCGTCTCAAATGTGACCACAAAATCTACCACCGGTGCATAACGAGTGACGACTTTGCCTTGCTCGCGACTATGCTGCGCCTCAAGAATGAGCCATTCAAACTCCTGCACACCGACTTGCAAAATTTTCGGTTCGGCAAAAACCACCATGTATGTTCTGGCATCATGGCTCTGCAGGGGTGCGCAGCGCCATGAAGGCACTACCGCTATTGGCACAACCACGCTATCGGCACGACCTTGATGCACCCAACGCATCACCAGACGCCACGCTGCCGACGCTTTTGCCAGAAAGAGATTGCCTACCAACTTGCCATCTTGAGGCACTAAGGCAACCGTGGGCGCTATGCGGAGTGAATCGCCTTCGAGCAGCGATGCAGCAAGTTCTGCGCTGGCATTTGTGAGCAGCGCGTTGGATTGTGCGTCCAAAAGCAGAATGTCAAACCCGTTGCTTCCCGTGCGCAATGAATCTTGTGCCTCTATCTTGACTCGAACGCCATGTCTTTCCCCTTCAAATAGCGTGATGGAGACTGCCTTGGGCTCGCCTACACTGCGCAGCGGATTGTTACGAAAGGTTTCTGAACAGCCATAGAGATACAGGCAAAGCACTCCCAGCAGCACCTCATGGACGCTGATGCGCACGAATGAAGTCTTCATCGGTTAGTGCATTTAGAAAATTTACAAGGTCTTGCTTTTCTTGAGCGCTCAATCCCAGCGGACGGACCAGTGGGCTTTGATTGGGCGACCCCGCACCACCGCGGTTGTAATGCTCAACGACATCGGCAAGTGTTGGCATAGACCCGTCATGAAAATACGGTGCAGTGAGCGCTACATTTCGCAGCGTTGGCGTCTTGAACTTGCCTTTGTCACTGGGACGGAAGGTCATGGAGTATCGTCCCACATCGCGGTAGACGGCTTGACTGCCATTGTCGTGAAACTCATTTGTTGTGAAATTGAATCCGCCATGGCATCGGAAGCAGTTGGTGCGCTCGCTGAAGAAAAGCTGCATCCCACGCTTTTCCGAGTCGTTTAGTGCGCTGCTGTCGCCGCGTTGAAAGCGGTCGTAGCGAGAATTGCCTGAAATCAGCGTGCGCTCAAATGCAGCAATTGCATCTAAAATGTTGAGGAAGGTTGGCGGACTTTGAAAGGCTTCCTCAAACAACTGACGATAGGATGCGTCGGCAGTGAGCCACGCAATAATTTCTGGGAACTGTCCGTTCATTTCCTCTTTGTTCTCGATGGCAGAAATAGCTTGTGCTTCCAGCGACAGGGCGCCGCCCGACCAAAAGTAAGAACCGTTGTAGGCAACATTGGTAAGCGACGGTGCATTGCGCAGTCCTGCTCTGCCTGATACTCCTACTGAGGTTGGTAGCGTATCGCTGAAGGCACGCTCTGGCAAGTGGCACGAGCTGCAAGATACCTTACCGTTGCTGGAGAGTTTTTTCTCGAAAAATAATCGCCTGCCCAGTTCCACTTTTTTGACCGTGAGTGGATTGTTTGCTGGAATCGGCGGTGCAGGAAATCCTGCTGGCAACGATAAGTTGAGCGGTGCATCACGGCTATGCACTGGCTCGCTCGGTGTCCCGCATGCGGCAAAGCACAGCATGATTAACAGACTGGCGACCGCCCACACAGTAGGCAAGCGGTCGCCCCCACACAGCACTTGCATCATGGTCTGAATCTGAAGACATTAGCAGCACGCTGATTGTCGCGAAATTGCTCACCAAGACGCCGGTCATTGGGAAAGCGCGCTGGGTCTCGAATGACCATGCAGCTTGGCGCTGCCGCTAAGTCAATGCCAGTGAAAAATCGCGGATAGTCGACTTGAATCGGTATTACATTGTTTTCACCTGCGCGAATTTCAAATGGCTGCGATAGCGTGATAACCGATGCAAAGCCAGTTGGTCCACCGATATGGTAGAAAAATCGCGTATTTGGCGTACCTGCTCCTGATGGGGAGTTATCAAAGAAACCTTCCACGCGGGTAAAAATGTAGCCTGTATTCCACGACCACCAATTGCCCGGCTGCGGCGGACTTGTGCGCGCCAAGGGATGGTTCGGTCGAAGCCGTGCCACTTCAAGTGCATCGATCTTATTGACTTGGTCATTGAGCCCCACGGTGAAACGAATTCCTTTGTAACGCCCCGTTGGTGCACTTCCCAGCACCGCCTCTCTTTGACCTGCATCGTGACGGAACAAGATGATTTTATCGGTAATGTTCAAAATCGCCGTATCCCCTACGCCTCTGATGTAGCGCACGGAAAGCGGCTCATCCGTAAAACGCACTTCCTCATTGTTCTCGCGAATGAGCGCAATTTCGCTGATGTAAATCCGAGCTTGGTTGATGCGCGCATTGCGCCCACTGATTTGAATCACCGTATTCGTATCGAACACTTGGTTACCAGCCACTGGCTCAAGACGCAGCGATACATTTGCACTCGTCGGCGCTGGGTCTGTGGCACTTTGCGAACAGGCAGAAAAGAGAATAGCTGCAGAAACTGCAGAAATAAAAGCCGTTAGGAAAACCCTGAATTTCATATGCTATTGAATTTTTTAGGTTTGTTGAACAACGCCATTTTTTACAGACTCATGCAAGGTTCAAAGCAAGGTCTAAGCATGCTAGAGCGGCTGTGTTGCAATAGCTTTCCCTACTGCCCACGCCATCTCTGGGCATGTCAAGACCGAGCACGCACCGCAGCCATGCAACCCTTGCGCGTATGCGCAAAGCGATGCGGTTGCGCAAAAAGACTGCGTTTAGGTGTGAAAAACTGTGGTATTGGTGTTAGGCTTGTGTAGGTGGGTGAAAGACTTCGCTGCCAAATCCTGCTAGCAGAGCCGACACATTGGTCGGAAAAAACGTGCAAATTGCCTTGCTTCGGGGAATGGCGAGCACAAATTTACCTTGAACAAACTCACTGACTTCTGGGAACCGTAGTTCTAACTTTCTGGTATCGGACTCTTGCGCTGGCTTGCCCTCATCGACGGCACGGATGTGGCACTTGCCATGACACCGCTTATCACTTTTGTTGACGCAGTATTGCTGAGCAATTTCATCTTCAAAGGCGAAATAAATGCTCCAAAGGATAGGAGAGCTGTTTGCGTAGCAGAAAAAGAGTGCAAGCGTAAGTATGTGAGCGATTCGTTTCAACGCCGTACTGCCTTTGATGAAAGCCTCTGCATCAAAATTAGCACAATTCTTCGAATATCCCAACAGGACATAACCTTGCTTTTAGGACGTTGCACTTGTGACTTGCCAGAAAATAGCCATCGCATTCTTGCGAAAATCCGCGTTGAGTCATGTTTGCTGCAGTGCTTACCGTGCTTGAGTTAGCCAGCTTGAGCTAGCGATGCACGATGTGGCGTTTGGATTGGCTGGCAGGAGAGTTAGAGCTGCTGCAGGATTTTTGCGAAGACTTGCAGAACGGCTTTGGTGGCACGTTCTAATGTGAGCGGTTGGCGTTGAGGGTGATAGAGCAAAGCCAAGTGCAGTTGTTGTTCAGGTCCAAGTTTTTCGCTGAGGGCGTCGAGCAGGTGCCATTTCTGGAGGCGATAGGCTTCGCGTAGCAAGCGTTTGATGCGGTTGCGTGCCGTTGCCCGCTTTACCAGGCGCCGACTGACGGAAAAGAGCACCATGGCTTTGGCAGCCGAGCATGGCGGCGCCACATGAAAGAACACTTGCAGATAGGGCACCTGAATTTTTCGTCCTGCCTCAAAGAGGGCACTTATAGCGCGCTTATGGCGGAGAATTTCGCTTTTTTTTAGGCATGCTCGGCGGAGGCGACCTTCACCGCTGGGCTCAGCTGACACTGCGTCAGTGTTCCAAAGGTGTTAGCGCTGCTTACGGCTCATTTCATCGCTGACGGTGAGTCTGTAGCGCCCTTTGGCTCGGCGACGGGCAAGGACCTTGCGTCCGTTTTTCGTTGCCATTCTTGCGCGAAACCCATGCTTATTGCGCCGCTTGCGATTGCTCGGTTGAAAGGTGCGTTTCATGGCTCCAAGCTATTATTCATAGTTAGAAATGAGCGCCAAAAGTATTACATTTTTTTTGTAAAAACAAGTTTGTGCCTTGCGCCCTTTGTTGTAGATTTAGTCCCCATTTTTGCGTGTCTCTTCAGTGGAGTCCGAGTAAAAATGCACACATGGGGTACAAGCAGAAATTTTCTGACTCTTTGCCTACGCCCTGTGGATAAAATGTGGATAACTTGTTAGTGAATTTTATGTGGTTTTTAGCGACTTGCTGTAAAACAATAGTTAAATGTGGATATTTTCCTTCTAAAAACCCTAACTTGTTTTTGTAAAACAACTTACCAGAATGCTCATACTGTGGAAAACTCAAGAACTTTCCTTCTATCACGCATCTACTGATGTGTTGAGTGTGGAAAAAGAATCGTTCTCTGCTCAAAGCACCTGTGGATAAGATTGGTACCAAACATGTAAAAACTATGCTGCTTCCATGGTCGAAAATGTTTATCACTCTATGAGTGAGTCGGCTAATCAAATAGACGAGGTGCGCGCCGCCAAAGAGGCATGGCAACAGTGCCTCAATATCATTCGCGACAATATCAACCCGCAGAGTTTTAAGACTTGGTTTGAGCCCATTGTGCCGCTCAAACTCTCGAACGGCGAGCTGATGATTCAAGTGCCGAGTCAGTTTTTCTACGAATGGATAGAGGAAAACTATTACTCTCTGCTCAAGCGCACTATCCTTGAAGTCATCGGTCGTCATGCTAAGCTCACTTACTCGGTGGTTGTCCAGCAATCACCGATTGAGCCTGTAACTATTAAGCTGCCGCAGCAGCCCTCGGCACCAATACCTGAAGTGCGTCCCATTGCCGCCTCGCATGCCGCCTATGATTTTTACAAAGCACATGTTCAGCGCTTTGAGAGCTACCTTAATCCACGCCACAGCTTTGAGAACTTCATTCAAGGCGATTGCAATGCATTTGCACTCGCTGCGGCACGCTCTGTTGCCGAAATGCCAGGGAAAAATGCCTACAACCCACTAGTTATCTACGGCGGTGTTGGTCTGGGCAAAACGCATCTCATGCAAGCCATCGGCAACTATGCCCGCATCAAACGCAAAGCCGAATTTATTCTCTACGTTTCCAGTGAAAAATTTGCTATTGACTTTGTTACCGCCATCCAGAATAACCGCATCAGCGAGTTTTCTGCCTTCTACCGCAATATTGATTTGCTCATCATTGACGATATTCAATTCTTTGCTGGCAAGGGCAAAACACAGGAGGAGATTTTTCATATCTTCAACACACTGCATCAGGCCAATAAGCAAATTGTGCTTTCTTGCGACCGCCCTATCAAAGAATTGCGCGATATGGAGGAGCGATTGCTGTCGCGTTTTCAGTGGGGCTTGGCAGCAGACTTGCAACCGCCAGATTTTGAGACTCGCCTTGCTATTTTGCGCCGCAAGCTGGAAGATAATGGAGCAACCTTGCCAGATGATGTGGTAAATTTCATAGCAACAAACGTAACCAGCAATGTGCGCGAGCTGGAAGGCTGCTTAGTGCGCCTGTTAGCCACCGCCTCTTTGCAAAACAAAGACATTGACCTTGCACTGGCAAAGTCTGTGCTCAAAGATATTATTCGCGACCGCACGGTTAATATCACGCTCGAAATGATTGAGAAAGTGATATGCGAGTACTACAACATCTCACCAAACGACATCAAGGGGAAATCTCGTAAGCAAGAAATTGCTACTGCTCGTCAGGTGGCTATGTATCTTAGCAAGCGTTTGACTAATTCGTCATTTAAGACTATTGGCTTACATTTCGGCGGGCGCGATCACTCTACGGTTATTCATGCCGTAACAACGGTGGAGCGGGAACAGCAAACTTCACCAGAGCTGCGTCGTGATATCTCTGAGCTTAAAAAACGTCTTGAAGTGATGTCGCTCTAACTTCGTACGCTAATGTCAAGCAAGGAACGCACAACACAGGACTTTCCATCACAAGAGACACAGCCTTTGGAAGCCCTCATTGCACGTCTCGAAGAAATTGCTCAGCTCATACAGGAAGGGCGTGTTGGATTGGAAAAGTCTATTGAGCTCTACGAGGAGGGTCAGCGCATTGCACAAATATGCACTGAACGACTGACTGCGGCGCAACGCAAATTGGAAATCCTCTCGCCTATGCGCCCCTCTGCGGATTCTCTGCCGCCAAATTCATCCGACACTACAAATCCTAACACACCACAAGATAGCTAAGCACGCAAAAGACCAACAGTAGGCGTGAAAGAAAAAAGCTCGGCACAAGCCAAGCCTCGGCGCTCCGCGAGCAGGATTCGAACCTGCGACCCATCGGTTAACAGCCGATTGCTCTACCGCTGAGCTATCGCGGAAAGTTCTGTTTTATGATTCACAAAAATAGCGGAATAGACCCACACTTCCAAAATTTTGAAAAAAATTTTTATTTCCATCATCCTTGCTTTATATTTCTTTCTTTGAGCACAGACTACAAGAGACGGTATGTTTAAGCGAAATCCACTCATAAAAATCAAGATATTGCACCTTTCGCAAGGTCAGCACCGCTATGAGTTTACGCATGCTGTCACCGACTTTCAGGATGTGGCGCTCAGCACTACTGTGTTTTCCAACCCTGTGAAAACCACAGTTACAGTTGACAAAGGCACTTCTGACATGAGCGTGACACTTTGCGTCAGCACGGTTGCTACATTGGAGTGCGATAGGTGTCTTGCTCCGCTTCATCGTCACATTTCTGGTGAGTATCGCATTTTCTATGCGTCATCAAGGTCTGTGCGTGCTTGCAACCTACAAGATGAGGTTCGCATGCTTGGCAAAAATGACTTCGAGATAGACCTTACGGATGATGTGCGCGATACGCTCCTATTAGCTTTGCCTATGAAGAATGTTTGCGAACCAGCTTGCCCTCCCAAGGCTGGGCTAATCTCGTTTGCTGATGAAAATAGCTCTCCTCTCCTTGAGACGGAATGGCAGAGAGCACTTCACCAAATTAGTCAAAAGCTTAACTTGTATCCAAACAGACCGAAAACCAGGTAGGGTAAAAACATCACTAAGATATGCCTAATCCTAAACGCAGAATGTCAAACTCGCGCACGGATAAGCGCCGTGCCCAGTTTAATGCTCGTACCAAACCTGCTACCATGATTACCTGCCCGAACTGTGGCGCCATAACCATGATGCATCGCGCCTGCTACAATTGTGGATACTATCGTGGCCGCATCGTTGCAAAGAAACAGGCATCGGCTGCAGAATAAGCCTCTGTAACGCTTAAATCTGCTGCCTGTCAGGGCTATGAAAGCCGCAATCACTGCCACGGCAAAATACCTTCCGCCGGATGTGCTCACCAATCACGACTTCGAGAAGATGCTCGATACCAGTGACGAGTGGATTCGCACTCGCACAGGCATCTGTGAGCGGCGGATTTTGAAGGATAAGACAAAAGCCACTGCATTTATGTGCGCTGAAGCCTCTAAGGCACTGCTTGAAAAGCGCGGCATCAGTGCAACGGAAATTGACCTCATTATCGTGGCAACTATCTCTCCAGACATGTTCTTCCCTTCTACGGCGTGCTTAGTGCAGGATATGATTGGCGCCTCTCGTGCTTGGGGGTTCGACCTTTCAGCGGCTTGTTCAGGATTCATCTACGCTTTAGCTGTAGGGGCACAGTTTATTGAGACAGGCATGCACCAAAAAGTATTGATTCTGGGCGGCGATAAGATGTCATCCATCGTCGACTACACGGACCGCAACACTGCTGTGCTTTTCGGCGATGCGGCTGGTGCCGTTTTGCTTGAGCCGGCACGTGACGGCTACGGTATATTGGACATGCGACTTTATGCCGATGGGACCGCCGGTAAAAATTACCTTTACATGCCAGGCGGCGGCAGTCTCAATCCCCCTTCTCATGAGACTGTCGATAAAAAAATGCATTATGTCGTTCAGGATGGCAAGGCGGTCTTCAAAGCTGCCGTGGTTGGCATGGCAGAGGTAGCTTATGAAATGATGCAGCGCAATCATCTTACCAGTCAGGATGTAGACTACCTTGTCCCTCACCAGGCAAACCTACGCATCATTAGCGCTACTGCCGAGCGTATGGGCATTAGCATGGATAAGGTAATCGTGAATATTGATAAGTATGGCAATACTACTGCGGCCACGATTCCAATCTGCCTTGCTGAACTGGATGAACAGAAGAAACTGCGTGATGGCGCCAATCTGATTTTAGTCAGCTATGGCGCTGGCTATACTTGGGGCGGAATTTATGTCAAGTGGCAGTTGTAATTCTTTAGTGAAATCATTAATTTGGAAGACTTTCTTACAAGCTACACATGTTCTTTGAAAACCCCGCTGTTCTTTGTTGATGAGAGAAGGAAACTGTTATCGGTGTGTAGGACGCGCTATACCCATGACCAGGTGTAACTCAACTGACATTTGCACCGCAGCAGCACAGAACTATGAATTTTATTTTGTTTAACCGTCAGTAGCCCTTAACCAATACCACATCGCCCTTATTGGCTACTGACAAAACAAATAAAATTATGAAGAGGACTGCTCTTGTTTTTCCGGGACAAGGTTCCCAGTATGTGGGTATGGCAAAGACACTTTGCGAACAATACCCAGAGTGTGCCGAAATCGTCGCCCAAGCTGATGATATTCTCGGCTACTCACTTTCAGAAATCATGTTCTATGGCGATGAAGCACTGCTTCGCCAGACCCGCCATACACAACCTGCGATTTTCCTCCACAGCTATTTGCTCTTTCGCTTCATCGACAGCGACGAAGTGGCCATGACAGCTGGGCATAGTCTTGGCGAATACACTGCACTTTGCTACTCAGGAGCGCTTTCGTTTGAAGACACGCTCCGATTGGTCGCCAAGCGTGGTGAGTTGATGCAACAGGCCAGCGAGCAATTCCCGGGCACAATGGCCGCAATTATTGGCTTAGCTGAGGATAAATTGATGCCCGTATTAGCTGGTGCCTCTGAATTTGGCATTATTCAGGCGGCAAATTTTAATTCGCCTGGTCAGATTGTTCTATCTGGCGAGATACCCGCTATTCACGCCGCACTTTCTCTTGCCAAAAAATATGGCGCCAAGCTTGCAAGAGAATTGAGCGTCTCGGGAGCCTTTCACTCACCTCTGATGAAACCAGCAAAAGATGCCTTAGCTCAGGCGTTGGAGCAAGTTGAAATCCGCAATGCACGCATTCCTGTATGCATGAATGTGGATGCTTGCCTGACCACTGACGCTACTGAGATTCGCAAAAAATTGATTCGCCAGCTGACCAACTCCGTGCTCTGGCAGCAATCCGTGGAAGCAATGATTGCCGCTGGTGTTACAGAGTTCATTGAATTAGGTCCTCAGCGTGTTTTGCAAGGCTTAATCAAACGCATCAATCCAAATGTGACCGTGTTCGGCATTGACACGGCACAAGATGTAGCAGAAAAACTGCGTGAATCAGTAGTGGCTGAGCGCAGTGCATAACTTCATCAAGCCATGCACTTAGACTTGACTGGACAAATTGCTCTTGTCACAGGCGGCACGCGTGGTATTGGTCGAGCGATTTGTTTGCGTCTTGCTGAAGCTGGCGCTTCTGTTGCTTTTACCTACAAATCATCAGTAGATAAGGCTGAGTCGCTCAAAAGCGAAATTGAGGCTATGGGTCGCCGAGCCGTTGCTATGCAAGCTCCTGCTGAAAATTTTACCCAAGCTGAAAAAGTTGTGCAGGATGTTCTCAATGCGCTCGGCGCCCTGCATATCTTGGTCAACAATGCTGGTCAGACCCGTGACGCTCTTCTCATACGGATGACCGAAACGCAGTGGGATGATGTGATTGCCAGTAATCTTAAAAGTGTGTTCAACTACACCAAGGCTGCCATGAAGCCTATGTTATCGCAACGCAACGGTCGCATTGTCAATATCACTTCGGTTATTGGTCTGACGGGCAACATGGGTCAGGCTAATTATGCGGCCTCAAAAGCTGGTATCATTGGCTTTACGAAGTCAGTTGCAAAGGAGGTAGCCTCGCGTAACATTTTGGTCAATGCCGTTGCACCTGGTTTCATTGACACTGAAATGACCACCGCTCTTTCCGATACACAGCGAAAAACGATTGAAACCATGATTCCTATGCAGCGAACAGGCTCTACCAGAGAAGTTGCCGATGCTGTACTATTTTTCTGTAGCCCACTTGCAAGCTACATCACTGGCGAAGTGCTACGCGTAGATGGAGGTTTAGCCATGTAACACAAGGGTTTGGGAGAGGTTGTTGTGGGTTGTATATTTGCCCCATTTGCAAAAAACTTAAAATTTTTTCAGAAAGCACGATTTCTTTAACCTAAAACCACCAATACTCTTGGAGGCACAAATGACTGCAGATGAAGTAAGAGAAAAAGTCTACAACATCATTGTTACCAAGATGGGCGTCAGTCGCGACCAAATCAGAGACGACTCAAAATTTACTGAAGACTTAGGCGCAGATTCACTTGACAATGTCGAGCTCGTCATGGAGTTTGAAAACCAATTTGGTATTCAAATTCCAGATGAAGATGCTCAAAGCATCTCGACTGTCAAGAATGCTATTGACTATATCCTTAGCAAGAAAAAGTAAATCCTCCTAATGTTTTCCATCAAAAGCCCAACTTTGCTCAGCAATATACACAGACGGACAAAGTTGGGCTCAGCTTTGACGCTAATATGAGACCACAACGCCGGCGCATAGCAATTACAGGTATCGGCGTAATTACACCGATTGGGATAGGGCTCCAAGCATTCTGGGACGCCATGATGGCGGGCAAAAGTGGTGCTGGTCCAATCACCTTGTATGATGCTTCGCAGACAGAAACAAAGTTTGCATGTGAAGTCAAAGATTTTGACCCCTACACTTACATTGACCGCAAAAGTGCGCTACGCATGGACCGCTACTGCCAATTTGGCGTCTCGGCAGCAGAAATGGCTTTGGAGGATGCTAAGTTTAGTAGCCTCAAGATTGACCGCACACGCGTAGGTGTCATCTTCGGCACAGGTATCGGCGGCATGATTACCTACGATGCTCAATTTCGCATCTACATGCAAAGCGGAGCCAGTCGCATTAGCCCATTCTTTATCCCTATGATGATTCCTGACATTGCCGCTGGTCATATTTCCATCAGGCATAAGCTGCATGGACCAAATTATGCTACAGCATCAGCTTGTGCCACGTCTCTCAACGCAATTATTGATGCCTACATGATGATTCAAATGGGCTATGCCGACATGATGATTTGTGGTGGGTCCGAAGCTGTTATCACACCACTGGCTGTTGCTGGCTTCAATGCCGCACGGGCGCTTTCCACACGCAACGACGACCCTGAACATGCTTCTCGACCTTACGACAGAGACCGTGACGGATTTGTAATGGGAGAAGGCGCCGCCGCACTTGTGCTGGAAACTGTTGAGTCAGCCGAAAAACGTGGCGCTCATATCTATGCCGAATTAGCAGGCGTTGGTATGAGTGCTGACGCCTACCACCTAACAGCACCCCATCCTGAAGGCTCTGGCGCTATACTTTCCATGCGCAACGCCATAAATGAAGCTGGCATTGAGCCCAAGCACATTGAGTACATCAATGCACATGGCACCTCAACCCCACTAGGCGACATTGCTGAAATTATCGCCATCAAAAAGCTCTTCGGCGAAGATGTTCAAGGTGTTAGCATCAGCTCAACCAAGTCTATGATTGGTCATCTACTTGGTGCCGCTGGCGCCGTGGAATCAGTAGCCTGCATCTTAGCCATTCAGCATCAATGCGTTCCGCCTACTATCAACATTTTCAATTTAGACCCTGCTATTGATGTTGATGTAACACCTAATAAACCTAAACCACGTAGCATCAACTATGTCTTAAATAACGGGTTTGGCTTTGGCGGGCATAATTGCACAGTTATCTTCAGGAAATATACTCCAGAATAATTATCTTTACGCAAACCTACTTTCAGCATTACGGAGCACAGCAAAACGATGATTTGACACAACCTCAAAACTCAGTGCGTTATGTGGCTTCGAGACATGCTTTTTGGTCGACTTTTTCAAACGCGAGTCTCACCTGCCCCAACGCCTGCACTATCGCCTGCTGACCTTCGCCTCAAAGAAAGCCTCGAAGCCATTGTGCAATATTCCATAAATAACTTAAGCCTATTTAAGACTGCTCTTACACATCGCTCCGCAATTGATTTTTCTGACAAATCCAAATTTGTATCCAATGAGCGGTTGGAATTTTTAGGCGATGCTGTATTAGACCTTGTCGTAGCAGAATACCTCTACACTTCGTATCCAGCGCTCGATGAAGGCGAACTGACCAAGCTGCGCTCCCTTGTGGTCAATGCTAAGACTTTAGCTGGCTACGCGCGTGCACTCCATATTGGCTCTATGCTGATTGTCAGCGACTCAGCAGCTTCAATGGGAGTCCGCAATAGCGACACTGCTCTCTCTGACGCTCTCGAAGCGCTAATTGGCGCTATTTATCTCGATGGCGGATATGAACGCGCCAAACATTTCGTGCAAGCTCATATTCTCAGCCGCACTGATTTTGAACAACTGCTTAGCACAGAGCAGAACTACAAAAGTGTGCTGTTGGAGTATGCACAAGCTCAACGTATTCCACTTCCTGTCTATGTGATTACCAGTGAGGAAGGTCCTTCACATAACAAAACCTTTACCGTAGCTGTGAAGTTGGGCGAAGAGATAGTGGGGAAAGGCACAGGGCGTAGTAAGAAAGAAGCTGAGCAATCTGCTGCACGCGAGGCTGCTGCTAAACTCAACCTTCCACGAGATTCACGAAAAACGGCTAACCATAGCCGGTAAAGCATATAAGGGCAGGCTTTTAGGCGCTCATTCATCGTGCAGGGGCTATACATCCAAACGGCGTACATATTTTGCGTTGGCTTCAATAAATTCACGGCGGGGTTCGACAGCATCGCCCATCAAGGTTGAGAAAATTTTATCTGCCTCCATTACACTTTCAATCCCTACTTTCAAAAGCGTGCGGTTTTCAGGGTTCATTGTGGTCTCCCAAAGTTGTTCAGGGTTCATTTCGCCTAAGCCTTTGTAGCGCTGCACTGTTACTTCCTTGCCCTTTTCTTGGAAGCGTTTGATGGCTTCATCACGCTCCTCGTCATCCCATGCATATACCGATTCTTTGCCTGATTTAATCAGATACAATGGTGGCTGAGCAATGAAGACTCGCCCGCTCTCAATTAAGCCACGCATATAACGGTAAAGAAAGGTCAGTAGCAGTGTGCGGATATGTGAGCCATCTACATCGGCGTCGGTCATCAAGATGATTTTGCCATAGCGCAGTTTTTCCACATTGAATTCGTCATCACCGATACCTGTGCCCAGTGCCATGATGATGGTGCGGATTTCCTCATTTTCCAGCATTTTATTGAGCCGCGCTTTTTCCACATTGAGGATTTTGCCCTTAAGCGGCAAAACCGCTTGGAAGCGGCGGTCTCGCCCCTGCTTTGCTGAGCCGCCTGCACTATCTCCCTCCACAATGTAGAGCTCGCAGCGCTCTGGGTCATTGATTGAGCAATCGGCTAACTTGCCCGGCAATCCTGCACCATCTAAAGCATTTTTGCGACGCGTCATTTCCTTTGCTTTACGAGCCGCCTCGCGCGCTTGTGCTGCATTCAACGCTTTCTCAATAATGATTCTTGCAACGCTCGGATTTTGCTCAATAAACTCACTTAGCTTTTCATTGACAATGGTCTCGACAATTGTCTGTGTTTCACTATTGCCAAGTTTGGTTTTGGTTTGTCCTTCAAACTGCGGCTCTGGGACTTTGACAGAAATAATTGCCGTCAGTCCTTCTCGATAGTCATCGCCAGTTAGTTGAATATTCTTTGCGGATTTGAGTAGGTCGTTTTTGGCAGCATACTGGTTCATGGTGCGGGTGAGTGCTTTGCGAAAACCAGTCAGGTGCGTGCCGCCCTCTACGGTATTGATGTTATTGACATACGACAAAGTATTTTCTTGGTAGGAATCATTGTACTGGAAGGCAATTTCTACTATGGTGCCATCTCGCTCGCCCTCAATGTAAATAGGTTTTTTCATAAGCGGGACGCGATTGGCGTCGACAAAGGAGACAAACTCGACGATGCCGCCTTTGAAGTGAAATTCATCACGTCGGACCGGCTGCTCACGCAAATCTTCTATGACGATATGCAAGTTGCGATTCAGATATGCCAATTCGCGCAAGCGGTCAGCTATGGTCTCGTAGCGAAATTCACGATTTTTGAAAATCTGCGGGTCAGGCATGAAGGTGGTCTTTGTGCCTGTGTCTTTCTCTTTTGTCTTGCCAATCTCTCTTACCGGTCCTTCTGGCACGCCACGGCGATACTTCTGATAGAACACCTTGCCTTCACGCTTGACAGTAACTTCACACCACTCAGAGAGCGCATTTACTACCGATGCACCTACGCCATGCAAACCGCCTGAGACTTTGTAGACACTCTTGTCAAACTTGCCTCCTGCACCGATAACCGTCATGACCAACTCGAGCGCCGATTTGCCCGTGTCTTTTTTAATGGCTGTAGGAATGCCACGCCCTCTATCTGAAACCGTTACTGAGCCATCGGCATTGATACCAACATAGATGTAGTCGTTGTAGCCAGCCAGTGCTTCATCTACAGAATTGTCCACAATCTCATAGACAAGGTGGTGCAAGCCGCGTACACCGACATCTCCGATGTACATCGCTGGACGCTTGCGCACGTGCTCAATTCCACTTAGCACCTGAATGCTTTCTGCGCTATATTCCTTTTCGGCGCTACTGACCTGCTCAAGGCTTTTCTCTGTCATTGACACAAATTTTTTCGTTTGTTTGCAAAAACATGCTTTTTGCTCGAGACTTTAAATATACGAAAACATGGCGTGAATGTGCTCTTAAATGCAACACGCCACAAGCGAGGGTATAGCTGTAAGTGATTACAGGAAAGGCAGTTAGCTGACTTTTTGCGTTAAGGCATCCAAGAGAAAAGATTTTAGGCTCTCAAACTTATTGGGCATGAGAATTGCCATTTTGGGTTTGTTTAGCGCCTCTTGCAAGCGCTCTGGCACGCTGATAGGCACGGGCAACAACGGTTGGACAATATCAGCAAATTTTGCTGGATGAGCTGTCGCCAAGAATATACTGTTCGTGCGATGCAGTCGTGTACTTTGGTATGCCTGCAAGCCCAAATACCCAATTGCTCCATGCGGTTCAGCAATGTAGGCATATCTCCGATAAAGCTCTTGGATGGCAGCTATTGTATCATTATCGGAAAAACTTGCTCCGAAAATATCTTGCTGCATCGCAGATACGGTTGGATAAAGTTCCTGCATGCGCGCAAAGTTACTGGGATTGCCTACATCCATTGCGCTCGACAATGTCCGTTGCGATGGCTTCGGCTCGAAGCGACCAGTGCGTAAGTATGTTGGCACAATATCATTAGCATTGGTTGCGGCAACAAACTTTTCAACCGCAAGTCCCATACATTTAGCCATCAAGCCTGCGGTTAGATTGCCAAAGTTGCCACTAGGCACTGAAAACACGATAGGCAAGTCTGTGTGCTTCACTTGTGCTGCCGCTCGGAAGTAGTAGACCATTTGTGGAAGTAGCCGTGCAATGTTGATAGAGTTCGCCGACGACAGCACCCAGCGCGCATTGAGCTCAGCATCTAAGAATGCCTCCTTGACAAGACGCTGACAATCATCAAATGTGCCCAGTACTTCAAGTGCTACAACATTGCTACCGATGGTAGTTAGCTGCTGCTCTTGAATATGGCTTACTTTGCCGCTTGGATAGAGCAAGACTACATGTGTCTTTGGCATGTTCAAGAATGCATGACCGACAGCGCTTCCCGTGTCGCCAGATGTTGCCACCAGCACCAGAAGTTCTCGTGATTCATCTTGCAAAAAGTATTGGAGCAACTGTGCAAGCATGCGCGCGCCAAAATCTTTGAAAGCAAGTGTCGGTCCCGAAAAAAGTTCTAGCGCATAAAGGTTCGCATCGAGTTCTACAATGGGAGCATCGAAGGTGAATGCTGCTTCGACGATATGGCGCAAATCGCGCTCTGGTATTTCATCGTGCATGAATGCCTTGCTGATGCTGAATGCAATATCTTGGATAGATAGTTGCGGCAATTGGCGGAAAAAGTCTGGTGCTAAGCATGGGATATTCTTTGGCATGAATAGCCCACCATCGCGCGCCAAGCCTTGTAGCACCGCTTCGCGCAAACTCACTTCGGGTGACTGTCGCTTGGAACTATAGAGCCGCATAAGTAGAGCTTGGCACTAGGCATGCGCCCTCGGAATTAATTTTGGAGATGAACTTATCGCTGGCTACACCTTGCTCTGCAAATGCTTCCTGCATGGCGTGTGCTACACGCTGCGCAATGCTCATTTCAGTTGTCAGCGCAAAGACGGATGGACCGGAGCCTGAAATGCTACAGCCCAATGCTCCTTCACGCAGGGCGGCGGCTTTTACGGCATTAAAGCCCGGAATCAAAATTGAGCGTACAGGTTCTACCACCACATCGTTGAGCGAACGGCTGATAAGGTCGTAGTCAGATTTCATCAATCCTGCAACCAGCCCTGCAATGTTGCCCCACTGCACAATAGCATCTTTGAGCAGCAAGCTTTTCTTGAGAATTTCGCGAGCATCTTTGGTCTTTACTTCAATGTGGGGATGCACCACTACGGCATGCAACCGTTCAGGGACCTCGAGAGGCACTACATCTAGTGGGGTATAGCTGCGAATCAAAATGAATCCGCCCAGTAAGGATGGCGCTGCGTTATCGGCATGTGCCGCCCCGCAGGCGATGCGTTCCCCTTCCAAGGCAAAGGGCAAGAGTTCTATTTTCTTGAGTGGCGAGCCCAGCAATGCATTTACAGCCACCACTGCTGCGACTGCACTGGCTGCGCTAGAGCCCAAGCCACTACCAAGAGGCATTTTCTTGTGCACTTCAAGGTCAATTCCTTCCTGCAAATTTAGGTGCTCGAGCAGTTTCATTACTGCTACACCAGCCGTGTTGAGTTCAGCTTGTAACGGCAATTTGCCGCCATCCCCCGTAATGCGTGTGAGCACCACTTTGCGGCTATCATTGAAGCGCGCCACTACTTTATCGCCCGGCTGATGTAGTGCAAAGCCCAAAATATCAAATCCAGCCCCGACATTTGCCACTGTAGCTGGTGCAAAGGCTACTGCACAGTCGTCTTTCATGCTAAGCAAGATATTTTTCTTAGGACAAGTAGTTTGAAATCCATACCACATTTGCAAATACACCTGCTGCTGTTACTTCAGCGCCTGCCCCCGGACCTTTGATGACCAAAGGGCGGTCGTAGTAACGCTCAGTCGTGTATGAGATGATGTTGTCGCTTCCCGAGAGCGTATAGAATGGATGCTCTTCACCAACTTCTTGAAGGCGCACCGATGCTCGAGCATTTTCCAAGCACGCAATAAAGCGCAGTTTCCGCTTGTGTTGCTCAGCATGGCGCTTTTTTTCTTCAAAGATAGGGTTAGCTTTTTCTAACTCCTTGAAGAAATCTTCAACCGATGGTGCATCTAAGCAGGCTTGTGGCAGAAAATTTTCAACCTCGACATGATGCAGCTCCAATGGCAAACCTACTTCACGTGCCAAAATTAAAATTTTGCGTGCCACATCCATGCCGCTCAAATCTTCGCGCGGGTCTGGTTCTGTATAGCCTTTTTCTTTGGCTTCTCGCACCACTTCACTAAAGGTGCGTGAGCCAACAAAGGAGTTGAAAATGTAACTTAGCGAGCCAGAAAGCACTGCCTCAATTTTTAGGATCTTATCGCCACTGTTGAGCAAATCTTGCAGCGTGTTGATAACGGGCAAGCCTGCACCGACATTGGTCTCGTAGAGAAACTTTACATCGTTTTTGATAGCTAGTAGCTTGAGATTGCGATACACTTCATACTTGCCTGAATTGGCGCGCTTGTTTGGCGTTACGATAGAAATGCTCGATGAGAGAATTTCGGCATAGTGTTCAATAACTTCATCGCTGGCGGTGCAGTCAATGAAGATGCTATTTGGCAAGTTGAGCTCTTTCATCTTTGCGACGAATTTTTTGAGATTGGTTGGCTCGCCGCATTCTTTGAGTTGTGCTTGCCAGTGTGCCAAATCAATGCCGCGCTCTTGGAAATACATCTGTGAGCGACGCGCCAGCGCCACGACTCGAATGTCGAGCGATTTTTCCTTGAGCAGCGTTTCACGATGCTCTCGCAGTTGGCGCAAGAAAGTGCCACCGATGAGTCCTGTTCCAACCAAAAACACATTGAGTGTTTTTTTCTCCGAGAGAAAAAAGGCTTCGTGCAGGGCATTCAGCGCTTTGGATTCATCGCGCTTATCAATCACTACTGAAATGTTTAACTCCGATGACCCTTGAGCAATTGCTACAACGTTGATGCCATTTTTGCCCAGCGTTTGGAAAAACCACCCTGCAATGCCTGTGCGACGACGCATGTTTTCGCCGACTGCGGCAACAATTGAAAGGTTGGTTTCAACCTGCACCTCATTGAGTTTGCCAGTGCTAATCTCGAGTGCAAATTCCTTTTGAATTGCTTGCTTTGCCGCTTTGGCGTCTTTTGGGGAAACTGCTACACAGATTGAGTGCTCTGATGAGGCTTGCGAAATGAAAATGACATTGACTTTTGCATCGGCAAGTGCGCCAAATAGGCGTCGTGCTGACCCCATCGCACGCACCAGCCCTGTTCCCTCTACACGAATCAATGCCACATCATCTAACGATGAAATTCCACATACAGGGAACTGACGCTCCGGTAGCTCATTTGAAATTAGCGTACCTTCAAATTCAGGGTTGAATGTATTGAGCACACGGATGGGGATGTTTTCCGCCATTGCTGGCTGAATGGTTGGCGCATAGAGCACTTTTGCACCAGAGTTCGACATTTCCAGCGCCTCGTTGTAGGTCATTTTCGGGATAGGAAAGGCATCGGGCACCTTGCGCGGGTCTGCGGTCATGAAGCCATTGACATCTGTCCATATCTGAATTTCTGTTGCCTTCAAAGCAGCCGCAAATAAAGCTGCCGTGTAGTCTGAGCCGCCGCGTCCGAGTGTCGTGGTCTGCCCTTGATGCGTAGAGCCAATAAATCCTGTAATGACCTGCAATGCTGGACGCAATCCAAAGTAAGAGCGAATGTTTTGATATGTGGTCTCCATATCTACGCGTGCGGCACCAAAGTTCTCATCGGTTTTCACCAGCAGACGTGCATCTAGATATTCGGCATCAATGCCTTGTTCGCGAAAGGCTTCAGTGACAATGTAGGCAGATAGGCGCTCACCAAAGCTCAAAATAAAATCTAATGTGCGCAGCGTATATTCCTTGATGAGAAAGACGCCATGGAGAATATCTTCCAGCTCATTGAGCATTTTTTTGACCCCTGCCAAAATTCCGCTTTGACGATGCACATCAATGAGTGCTTTTACCGTGCCCAAGTGTCGCGCTTCCAGCTCCTCCAGCAGAGGGCGATACCGCTCATCCCCTTGTGCAGCGGTTTGCGTCATCTCAAGCAGAGCATCGGTTACACCGCTAAAGGCAGAGATCACGACGGCAATTTTATCTTGCCGACGCGCATTCAAAACAAGTTGGGTTACCCGCTCAATGTTTTCTGGGCTACCGACGGAACTGCCACCAAATTTGAGTACCTTCATAGATGAGTCTTGCTGATAGAATAGAAGTGGCAAAGATACGAAAAAGAATATCAAGCCCTTTAGGCAGAGCAGGACAACAATCTCTGCCTGCTTTCACTACATTTCAGAGAGTGCTGATTGTGCATTATCTTTAAGCACATTCATCAAGGAGTTGTTATTATGCTTGAGTCCTACCTGCCGATTTTCGCCATGATTAGTTTTGCTGTAGCCACAGGAATTATCCTTTCTGTATTGGGCATTGTCATCGGTCCGAAGCGTAAAACTGCGCAGAAACTCACAACATATGAGTCGGGCATAGAGCCTGTTGGCACTGTCAAGCAACGCATTTCCGTCAAGTATTATCTTGTGGCTATGCTCTTTATTGTCTTCGATATTGAAGTAGTGTTTATGTATCCGTGGGCAACGAGTTTTCGTGAACTTGGGCTTGCAGGATTTATTCCCATGCTGACTTTTGCCCTGCTTTTGCTAGCAGGTTACTTTTACATCATCCGTAAAGGGGCTTTAGAATGGGATTGAGTTTCGTCTTTAGCAAAAGTTGTCATCGTTTTCGTTGCCAACATGTTCTTTATGCCCCATGCTTGCAACGATGCAGGGGGAAACTGCGTTCTTAAGAGAGGAATTCTTACTAAACTATGACCAAAGAAGTATGCTACAGAACACTCCTTTCGCAGATGGTTTTTTGACCACCACTTTGGACGCTATCACCAACTGGGCACGCTCGAATGCGCTCTGGCCTATGCCGATGGGGCTTTCTTGCTGCGCAATTGAGCTGATGGCGATGGCTGGTCCGAAGTATGATGTGGCTCGTTTTGGCTCCGAAGTGTTTCGCATGTCGCCACGGCAGAGCGACCTCATGATTGTGGCTGGCACGGTCACTTATAAGATGGCTCATGTTGTTAAGAAAATCTGGGACCAGATGCCCGAACCGAAGTGGTGCATTGCGATGGGTGCATGCAGTTCATCGGGTGGAATGTTCCGTTCATACTCAGTTGTGCAAGGCATTGACCAGTTTATTCCTGTTGATGTGTATGTGCCCGGCTGTCCGCCGCGCCCCGATGCCGTCTTGCACGCCTTGATGGATATTCAAGAAAAAATTAAGCGTCAGCGACATTCGTTTCGTGATGCGCTTCTTACGGAAGAAGGCTTTGCCAAGCTCGAGCAGCAGCGTGAAAAAGAGCTGGAGAAATTGGTGCTGCAAAAATGACCTTTCTGCTGAAAGGGCTGTCGTTGCATAAAATTGTTCGGGAAGTATGACTGATATCATCCAAGCGCTTCAAGCCCGTTTTGGTCACGCCATTCGTGACATCACTGAGTTCAGAGGCGAAACCACTCTTCTTGTTGAAACATCGGCAATTGTCGATATCTGCCGTGTGCTCAAACTCGAGCATGGCTTCAACTACTGTGCCGATATTTGCGGTGCCGACCGCTTCACCGAAGAAGAGCGCTTTGAAGTGATTTACAACCTTACTAACCTTGAAAAGCGCTTGCGGTTACGCCTGAAAGTGCGTGTTAGTGAAGAAAATCCTGTTGTGCCCAGTGTTACCAGCGTCTGGCGAGCGGCAAATTGGCATGAGCGCGAAACTTACGACATGTATGGCATTCGCTTTGAAGGGCATCCTGACTTGCGACGCATGTATATGCCTGAGGATTTTGAATACTATCCGCTCCGCAAAGACTTTCCGCTGATTGGTGTGCCGGGTAGTATTCCACTCCCCGAGTTTGATAAGAAAGCTCCAAAGCAAGATGCAGGTCGGCGCTACAACCAAGGTGAGCAAATCTGACCTTCCAGCTTAGAAGTTGATTTCAATGTCTTTCAATGCTTGTCCTTTCTGGTCTTTTTCAGAGATGCAAAGCGGTACTTCTAATGTGGGCCATTCGATGCCTACTTGCTGGTCGTCGTAGCGCAAAGTACGCTCATGCTCAGGCGAGTAGAAGTTAGTTACCTTGTAGTTGAATTCAGCGGTATCAGACAGCACCAAAAAGCCGTGTGCAAAGCCAGGTGGAATCCAAACCATCTTTTTGTTTTGCTCGGAGAGCCTGAGACCGAACCATTTGCCAAATGTTTCAGAGTCGCGTCGGATATCTACCACTACGTCAAATACCTCTCCCCTCGAGACTCGCACCAACTTGCCTTGCGACATGGGTGCAAGTTGATAATGTAACCCCCGTAGCACGCCTTTTCGCGAAAAGCTCACATTATCTTGCACAAATTTTGCAGTAATACCCAACTCTTCAAACACTTTTTCATTGTAGCTTTCAAAGAACCAACCACGCGCATCTTCGAATACTTTTGGCTCAAGTATCCACAGTCCGGGCAGCGGCGTATAGGTCAGGCGCATGCATTAGATGGCTTGCTTTTTTAGGTAAAGTTTTGCTGCAGTGTCAATGCCTCGCTGCAGTTGCTCGAAATTTATAGGTTTGGTATAGAACCGATAAATCAGACGCTCTTTCAGCAAAGGCTCGATACGTTCGAAATCTACATAACCTGACATCATAATCACCATCATGTTCGGGTCGACTTTGCGCAGTTCTCTTGCCAGTTCCTCACCGTTCATCCCTGGCATCACGTAGTCTACGACGCTTACCTCAATGAGTCCTCGGTTTTCAATCGCAAATGCTAAGGCTTGTTCGGCGCTCCGAAATGGTCTGATGATATAGTAAGCTGACAAGAATTCTGACAACTGGCCTAGTAACTCTTGATTATCATCAACAAGTAGAATCATCCTTTTTGTCTTTTTGCGTTAGAATAAGCTGTGCATGCCGATGATACTTTGCGCTCTCGACTTTCACGAAATCAATTAATGTTTTAAGGTGCGCAGGGTCAATATCTGGCAAAATTCCATGGCCCAAGTTGAAGACATGTCCTGAGGTGTCACTATGGTCACCAAATCTTTGCAGAATCTTTGCCGCCTCTTTGCAAATGACATCGTGTGATGCATAGAGAATCGTTGGGTCTAAGTTACCTTGCAATGCTACGCGGTCAGCAAGCTGCCAGCGTGCTCGCCCAATATCTATCGTCCAATCTAAGCTCACTGCATCACAGCCTGTTTGGGCAATTTCTGACAGCACGGTATTAGCACCTTTAGCAAAGACAATTACAGGAACGTTTGGGTATTTAGTTTTAATTGTCTGTACTGCTTCATGGATATAGCTTAGTGAGAATTCCATGAATGCGTCTTCACTGAGCAGCGATGCCCAGGTATCAAAAATTTGCACAGCGTTGGCACCTGCTTCTATTTGCAAAAGCAGGTAATCGGTTAGAACTTTATTAAGTTTTCGCAACAACGCATGGGCGTCGCTTCGGCAGGTGTAGATTAGTTCCTTTGCAACTTTGAAATCTTTGCTGGCTTTACCCTCCACGGCATAAGCAAAGAGTGACCAAGCTGCTCCTGAAAAGCCAATGATGGGCACGCGTCCATGCAGCTCGCGTTTTGTCAGACGAATAGCATCTTCCACATAGCGCAATGCTTGCGATACATCTGGAACCACCAACTTTTCAATATCGCTGCGCGAACGAATTGGCTCTAAGAATCTGGGTCCATGAGATTCTAACATTTCTAAGCGCATGCCCATAGCTTCTGGGACGACCAAAATGTCGGAGAAGATAATCGCAGCATCTACATCCATGATGTCAACGGGCTGGATAGTTACTCTAGCCGCTAGTTCAGGCGTCTTGCATAATGTTAGAAAATCCGTCTTCTTGCGCACTTCACGATACTCTGGCAAGTATCGACCAGCTTGACGCATAATCCAAATCGGCGTACGATGCACAGGCTTACGCTGCAATGCTCGAATGACTAAATCATTTTTCAGCATTTGGTCTAACGACTTGATTTGATAGATTTCCGTAAAGGGGGGACGCTTGTCGCTCCCAAACGCTGTGCGTTGGCTTTTGCGCCACCGCACGTTAGTTCAGGCTACCTTGCTTTAGGCGTTCTCGCAACCTTGCCAGTTGGTGCTTGATACTGTAATCAATTACTGTATCTCCAATACGGACAGTCAGACCGCCAATTAGGTCTGGCTGGACTTTGGTTTGCAGTCGGATTTTTTGACCGACCAATTTTTCTAAGCGTGCCTGAACTTGCTGCTTTTGCGATTCATCTAACTCAATGGCGCTGGCTACTTCTGCATTCACTACTCCATTCCGCTTATCCAGCAACCGTTCAAATTCCTCAATTGTGTCCAAGATAAGTTCGCTACGTCCTTTCCTTACCAACAGCTCAATAGACTCCAAGGTTTTCAGCGAGATTCGCCCAATGAAGATTTGCTTTAAGATAAGAATTTTGTCGTCGTTCTTTACGATAGGGCTTTTGAGCAGCTGGCGCAGTTCGCGCGAGGCTTTGATTGTGTCTTTGACGACCTCAAGGTCTTGTACTACGGTTTGGAGTTCTTCGCCTGCGCCTTCAAGAATCGCCGTAGCATAACGCAGCCCAACTTTTGACCTCATGATTTTGCTTTTGCAGGTTTATTTTCCAGCAAATTCAGCGGCTTGCGCAGGAATGTCGTTAAGTGCATTAGCAATAATTTCCTTATGCAGTTCGGCATCAAGTTTTTGGCGAATAATTCGTTCTGCACTTTGAATTGCCAGTTCTACTACCTCGTTACGTAGCGCCAGCAACGCTCGCTGTTTTTCGAGTGCAATAGCGGCTTTGGCTTCTTCCAACATTTTGCGCGACTCCATGTTCGCTTTTTCAAGAATTTCGTTGCGCACTTTTTCGGCAGATTGTCGGCTTTCTTGAATGATGCGGTCGGCTTCCAGCTGTGCTTTGGCAAGCATGGCTTTGTTTTCAGCCAGAATTCTTTCAGCCTCGTCGCGCGCTTGCTTAGCACGGTCGATGGCAGCCTGAATGCTTCTTTCACGCTCATCTAAAGCATTGATGATAGGCTTCCATGCCGTTGCACGCAGAAACAGAAGCAATAGCAGAAACGTTACCAGCGTCCAGAAAATCAGTCCGGGATTAGGGCTAAGCAAACTACCTTCCAAAATCAACCACCCAAGTAGCGGCATATCTCATCGTTGTTGTATTTGTCTGATAAAGCATTGGGCATTGAATGAAGCATTCAATGCCCGACTACTAGTCTGATTTACTTAAATGCAAGTGATAGGCAAACCACTAAGGCAATAATAGCGGTGCCTTCCACGAGACCTGCGGCGATAAGTGTTAAACCGCGAATGTCGCCTGAGGCTTGTGGCTGACGGGCAATCGCTTCGGTGGCAGAGCTCACCGCGTTGCCGATACCAATTCCTGCGCCGATGGCGGCAATTCCTGCGCCAATCCCTGCGCCTAAAAATGCAAGTGCTTCGTTACCCATTTGTGTGTTTCCTCCGAAATTGTTTTAAGAAAACTTAGTGTCCGCCTTCACTGTGCTCGTGCTGCATTGCCAGCCCGATAAAGACGCTTGAGAGCATCGTGAAAATATACGCCTGCATGAACGCCACAAAAATCTCCAAGCAATAAATTGCCATCGTAAAGAGCACAGAGACGGGTGCGACTGCAAAGCTCTTAAAGATAAAAATCAAGCTGATTAGTACGATGATGACAATATGACCAGCGGTCATATTTGCAAACAAGCGCATGGTTAGCGCAAAGGGTCTGACAAACATGCTAATGATTTCTACGGGAATCATAATTGGCCAGAGCGCTGGTGGGGCACCTCCAGTCAGATGCGCTAACCACCCTCTGACACCATTTTCACGGATTCCTGCATACTGCGTCAGCACGAATGTAAAAGAAGCTAATGTCATGGTTACGGCGATGTTGCCTGTTGCTGTCGCCGCAAATGGCACCAGCCCCAAGAGGTTGCAGAACAGAATGAAGAAAAATACTGTCAATAAGTAGGGAAGAAATCGTTCATAGTGTGGTCCAATGTTTGGTCGCGCCACATCATCGCGAATAAACTGCACAACAACTTCAACAACATTAGCTAAGCCTTCTGGCGCTTGAGGTGTTTTCATGGCTTTGTAATAGTTTCCCACGCTGACCATCACTACGACTAATAGCAAGCTGGCTATCCACATCATGACGGTATGACGCGTCGGCGAGAGGTCTATTGTGAAATTGCCAATCTGAATGGGCGGAAATTTTGGCAGATGAATTTCTCCGAACGGTTCTAACTCTAAGGTGTGCGCATCAAGGACATGATGCATGACATCGAGCTTGCCATTATCACTTTCTGCTTTCGGCTCAGATGCGCGGAGTGTCGTGGCAGAAATGATGAACAGGAGTACTACGAAAATGTATCGCAAGGTGTACATCACTCAAAGCGTTCAGAGTTGCAAAAGTTTTTCCAACCTTTTTTCAAACCTCATTTTATTGAGGATGGCAAAAATTTCTATGGACATGTAGCATAGACAAAACGCTAAAGTAGCCCAAGCGAATTCTGCGATGTTTACCAGTTGTGTGCGCACCAGAAGTATCACTATTGACGCCACCGCTATCCATCGTAGGCTTTGTCCAATTAGCAGCGTTCGCAGAAATTTGTTACTCTTCAAAGCGTGGACATACTCACACAAAAGATAGCCTATGGTAACATTTAGTGCCATTGTTGCCCATGCGTAGAACACCGAATGCGAGGCTAACCCTAAGTAGATAATCACTATCCAGAAAAGGAATGTAAAGATAGTCATCACGATAAGAAAATCAAAGAGCGGCTTAAGCACAAGGTGCTTCATTGTGCTGTTTTCTTCTGTTGAGTTTCTGACACAGGTCGTGTAGAGGATGGCGCTGCCAAGCGCCAAAGCACTGTGAACATGGCAATGAGTGCCAAGACCACACCTACCAGCAGGAAGATAGGCGTTGTGTTCAGTGCACTATCGAGCTTATAGCCTCCGAAAACAAAAAGCACGAATGCGACGACAATTTGAATTCCGACAGTCATATAGGTAGCTGACTTGCGGTGTGCTTCGCCCGCTTCACGTATAGATTTGCGCACATCATCGGTTATGCTCATTATGCATACTCCTTGTTTGTTACAAGAGTGTTCAGCTCTGAAGTTGAGTTTGTTTCCATAGCGATTTTTCCATTGATGACGGCACCTTCTTCGACTGCTAACGATTTGGCTTTGATTTCGCCATTCACGATGGAGCTTGCGCTCAAGACCAGCAAGCCGCTTGCCTCTATGTTGCCCTGCACTTTGCCAGAGATTTTAATTGTGGCGGCGGTGATATTGCCTTCCACGCAACCGCCTTTTCCGATAGCCACGTTGGCTGTGGAGATGATATTGCCGATAATTTTTCCATCAATGCGTAAGTTACCAGCAGTCTCAAAATTGCCACGACAGGTAGTACCTTCTGCAATGATGCTAAGTCTGGCTTCACTACTGCTTGAACCGCCCGTCGAGTTGGCAAGGGTATGGTCATTTGCTTCTTTCTTGCCGAACAGTGCTGCGAGCATATCGTTAGCTGTTTTGTGGTTTAGTGCAACAGATAAATCTCTGGGTCTTGTGGCGTTCCGTTTTTCCAGATTTCAAGATGCAAGTGCGGTGCAGAGCTTTCACGACCTGTGTTGCCCGTCAAGGCAATGATTTGTCCTTTCAAAACCTGCTCGCCATCGCGCACCAGTAAGTCGTTGCAATGCTTGTAGAAACTGACATATGTGCCATGCAAGATAATTACAGTGTAGCCGTAATCAATAGTCCAATCAGCGAAGAGGACGGTGCCATCAGCCAGTGCACTGATTGGTTCATTCGATGCGGTTGCAATATCGATGCCATAGTGACTGCGGTCGCGCCGAAACGGCTGCGATGGCGTGCCTTTTACCAGATAGCTCAAGAATGTGGGCAGTTCGGCGTTGTTTGTGGTAGTGTAGAAGTCACTGGGCAGGTTTGGGCGGACCCCACCTGATAGTTTTGTGCCCATTCGGGTTGGTGCGTCTCCCTTTGCTGTCGAGTCCGAGATATTGCCCAGCACAGCACGCAGCTTACGGCTATAAACATCAAGCTGCATAAGGCGCCCGCTGATGCTATCCAATCGGATTTGATTTTCGAGCAACAGTTTCCGGTAGCGTTCTGCATCGCCGTAGCCCGGTAGCCATGTACGCACAGGTGTCAGTGCAATCACCAAAGTTGAGAGAATTGCCACACTGCTACACAGCAACAATACCGCCAACCACACCTTGCCTACTGTAATATTGCCATACGCTCGAGCAGCCGACCCATCACTGGGAATGATGGCAATTTCGTAGGTAACGACTTTTTTCTTTTTTGCTTTTTGCTCCCACATTCTCTCTTTGCATCGTCAATCAAGTTTCTGGTAGAGGTTTGCCATCTCGATAGCGGCGGCGGCGGCTTCCCAGCCTTTGTTGCCTGCTTTTGTGCCAGCACGCTCTATGGCTTGCTCAATTGTGTCGGTGGTCAAGACCCCGAACGTGACAGGCACGCCTGACTCCATTGCAGCTTGCGCAATGCCTTTTGTGGTTTCAGCGGCAATGAGGTCAAAGTGTGGAGTCGCTCCGCGAATGAGCACTCCAATAGCCACTACGGCATCAAACTGCTTAGAGAGTGCAACTTTTCTTACCACCATTGGCAATTCAAACGAGCCCGGGCATCGGTATAGCGTAATGGCATTTGGGTCACCGCCGTGGCGCACAAAACAATCTACAGCGCCATCAATCAGACGTGCGCCTACAAAGTCGTTCCAGCGCGAGGCAACAATAGCAATTTTCAAGCCCTGTGCAGATAGATGACCTTCCACGATTTTCATTTATCGGTATAGCCAAAATTTTCTTCAACAAGTTGGATGATAATGTGTGCAATCGCAATATGGCTTTCTTGAATTCTATCGGCAGCGCCTTTGTGCGGCACGATGACTTCTACATCTGCCAGTCCTTTCATCTTTCCACCTGAATTGCCTAAGAGTGCCAAAGTCTTCAAGCCATGTTCTTTGGCATACTTCATGGCGCGCAACACGCTTTCAGAATTGCCACTTGTTGAGATTCCCAAGAGCACATCGCCGGGTTTGCCCCACGCTTCCACCAGACGCATGAAGACATTATCGTAGCCAATGTCGTTGGCGCCACCTGTGAGTGCAGAACTGTCCGTTGTCAGCGCAATTGCTGGCATGGCAGGGCGATTGACCGAACTGCGGTAGCGAATGGTAAATTCAGTTGCAATGTGCTGTGCATCAGCTGCGCTGCCACCGTTGCCACAGATGAGCAACTTGTTACCACTGCGAAAAGCCTCAGTGATGACTTCTGCCATCTGGAAAATTTCTTCAGCGCTCTCGCGTGCCAGTTGTTTTTTGAGTTCAGCGCTATACTCCAGCGTTTCGCGAATGTAGGCGAGGTGTGAGCTTTTTCGGTCCAAGACAACATCTAGCATAGTTCATTCAAGATTTAGGTGAAAGAAGTGTCTCGAATTTCGTGCTACTAATAGGGCTTGTTCAACTCCTATAGTGCGCCTTCGAGTGTGCCGCAAGCTTTTTGCCCTTGCACATGCCTTGTGTGCGCAAAGATAAGATGCCTTGCTACTGTCGCAAAAGCTGTGAGCTGCACACAGCAAGCAAGCTGATATGGTACAGCAATTGGTAGCAGCGTTTCTGCATTCTTCCAGCGCTACGAAATAGCTGTCACTTGCGCACAAGCAGGATTCTCATAGCAAAAGCAAATCTTTCGGATTTACTGCACTTGTGTGTTCAGCAACATCTTCGGACTGCAGTGTGGTTTTTACGAGTTGAAGTCATTTGCCGTAATGTCGCTTCTCAAAAGTCAGCTCGTTGATGCATGCTGCGATTTTGCATGCAATTAGAGTCTGCCAATAAGTTGCCGAAATTTTAATGCCCACACCATGTAGATAGCTTCGTATATAATTTTGCGCGACATTTTGGACTTGCCCACGGTGCGGTCGGTAAAGACTATCGGAATTTCTTTGATTCGAAAGCCTTTTGCCCAAGTCTTAAAATTCATCTCTATCTGGAAAGAGTAGCCGCCTGAACGAATTTCTTCAAGGTTAAGTGACTCCAAGACTTTGCGTCGGAAACATTTAAACCCACTCGTTGGGTCTTGAATTGGCATCCTTGTAATGAGGCGCGTGTAGAGGCTTGCGCCTTTAGACAGCATTAGGCGCGACAGGGGCCAGTTGACCACATTTGCTACATTGCCTAAGTAGCGAGAGCCGATGACAAGGTCTGCCTCTTTGATGGCAACCAGAAAATGCGGAATCATGAAAGGGTCGTGCGACAAATCGGCATCCATTTCCATCACAAAATCGTAGCCTTGTTCAATTGCAAACTTGAATCCTCGCACATACGCTGTGCCCAGTCCTAATTTGGCTTCTCTCTGGATAAGATGCAGCCGACGTTTGTAGGTCTTCTGCAGTTCCTCGACTACTTTAGCCGTGCCATCAGGTGAGTTATCATCCACTACGAGCATATCCAAATTAGGCACTTCTAAGCCCATCACGCGCTTAATCAGCAAGGCAATATTCTCTGATTCGTTGTAGGTTGGTACAATGACCAATGTGCGCCCTACGGCAAGGTCTTGAACGGGCGGCAGAGATAAGGGCAAGGCACTTGCCTGCTCAGTAATACTGGTTATTCTCAACGTTGGCATAAAAGATTGCAAGTTATGCTATGTTTTGTGCAAGTTAAGAAATACTTCAATCTTGTATATTCGTTTCAGTGTCCACTTCGTCTTGCTAGCCCATCTTCCTACATTGACACGTGGCTCGTATATTTGCCGACACAAACCTGCTTTTGCATGTCGCGACTGCTGCTTTGGTTGCTTAACATAATCATTTTTTTCGTCCTCATTGGATATGTGCTCAATCCCCTGCTTGAGACTATGCACAGCGGCTTTTCTGACGCCGAGCAGCGTTTTACTCTACGGCACTATGCGGCGCTTTTTTCACGCACTGATATGCTCATGGCGTTTGCTTATACGCTTTTGCTTGCTTTGCTGAGTGTGCTTGGCGCTGGTCTTTTTGGTGTAACCATGGCTTATACATTCTGGCGCTTTGAGTTTCCCCTTAAGCCATTTCTTTCTCGCCTTGCGCTACTGCCTCTGGGGTTGCCGCCTTTGGTGGGTGTATTTTCTTTCCAATTTCTATACAGCGAATCAGGCGTGGTGGCGCGCCTTATTCAAACCTTATTTGGACTGTCTTCGCCACCATTTGCCTTCGAAGGACTTTGGGCAGTGTGGTTGGTGCATGTGTATTCCTTTTATGTGCATTTTTTTCTCTTTGCTTCGGCGACGCTTTCACGCTTGGATTATGCCATAGTGGAAGCGGCTCAAAATCTGGGCGCAGGAATCTGGTCGCAGTTTTGGAAAGTACTCTTGCCACTGCTGCGTCCATCGCTGTTTTCTGCTAGCCTGGTTGTTTTCGTGCTGAGTGTTGCCTCGTTTACAGCTCCCCTGCTCTTTGGCGGTCGCGCTCGGTTTCTTACCGTTGAGATTTTTAACCAAAAGATAGCTGGCGAGTTTAATCTTGCCAGTGCCATGACGATTGGCTTGGTGATGATTTCCGCCGCAGTGGTTTTTCTCTTTGAGGTCTATCAAGGGAATGTTCACTTGAGCATAAGAGGACGTGGCACTCCGCGTGATACGCCACCCGAGCGCCTATCTCTACCGTTTGCATTGCTCCTTAGCGCGCAGATGCTCTTTATTGTTCTGCCTATCGTTGCACTCATTCTCATGTCGTTTGCTGATGCTCCGCTGAAGACTGGTCGCATCTTGCCCACTGCATACAGCTTGGAACACTACCAGCGCCTATTTTCCGATGCGCAGTTCTACCAACCTTTTCTCAACAGCCTTTCTATGGCTACCTTGTCAAGTGTGCCAAATTTGCTCTTTGGCTTGGGCGCAGGGATTTTAGCCGCACAGCGACGGCTCTTGCTTCAGCCTCTTGCGATGGTCTTACTTCTTTTGCCACTAGCGATTCCGGGCACGGCGCTGGCAATTGGATTGATTGCCGCATTTAGCAAACCATCTGCTTTTGCACTCGGGACAACGCTGGTTGGCTCATCGAGTTTATTGCCATTGGCTTATTTTGTTCGGCACTTGCCGTATATGGTGCGCAGTGTAGTCACTGCATTAGAGACGCTGGACTATCAACTTGTTGAAGTTGCCTTGACGCTGGGCGCCACGTTTGTGCGGGTCATCACTCGCGTGATACTGCCTCTGATTTTGGCTTCGATTGCATCAGGATTTTTATTTACCTTTATCGGTGCCTTAGGAGAATTTCCCTGCTCGATTTTGCTCTATACTCCAGAAAATACGCCTGTAGCAGTAGATATTTTTTCGCATCTTCGGCAGGGAAATTTTGGCAGTGCTGCAGCAGCGGGGGTCTTACTTATGGTTTTGGTCTTTGTGCTGATATGGCTTACGGAGCATCTCTTCAGAACGCGCATGGCTGATATGCCACCTTCGCTCTAAGCTCAAAGCCATAACACTTTGAGTTTGCTATCTAAGCCGACACAAGAATATGAAAAAACTATTAGAGGCGCTTCTTCTTGATTACCGAGAGTATTTGCTCTTGGTTTTCTTCTGCTTGCTTTCGCTGGCAATGTTTGTTAATCAGGACACCCCAGCCCTGCGTGTGCTGCGTGCTTCAGGGCTTGAGATATTTGCTACTGTGGAGCGTGGTCTTGGACTTATCACACGATATGTTGGTCTGGCGAGCGAAAACGATGAATTGCACCGGCGCAATACGGAACTGCTGGCTGAACTGTCTTTGCTAAGAAATGCTCAAGCTGAAAACCAAGAACTGAAATCGCTTTTGGATTACAAACGCCGCTCGGAATATCCTTTGAAATTAGCCCAAATTGTAGACCGCACTTTTTCTGCTGAACGCAATTTATTTACGATTAACTTGGGTGCCAACGACAGCATTGAAGTCAATATGCCTGTGCTGACCGATGATGGGCTGGTTGGTCGTGTGGTGCTCGTCTCGCCCAATTATGCTATTGTGCAGCCTATTATCAATCGTGATTTCAAGGTGGGTGTTGTTTCGGAAAAGACGCGTGTGCTGGGACTTCTGACATGGATTCCAAAAGAGCAATTGGCTTCAATGGAGCATGTTCTGCTTAGCAACCCTGTTGAAGTTGGCGAGCGTGTCTTTACGGCGCACTTTAGTTCATTTGCTGCGCCATATATCGAGGTCGGCAAAATTGTCGCCGTTGACAAAAGTGAAGCTCAACTGTTCTATAAAATTCGCGTTGTCCCGTCAGTGAATTTTGGAAAGCTGGAGCAAGTGTTTGTCATGATGCGTCCGACCGACAAGGAGTTCGAAGCCATTCGGCGCCGATACAGAGAACTGCAATAATCCTTAAGGCATTTGAGGCAGCGCATTTTTCTTTATGTTGGCGTCGCAGTCCTGTTAGGATTTGTGCAGCAGTTTTTTTTGGATAGGCTCTTACTCTATGGCGCAACGCCAGATGCGCTGATAATTTGGGCAGTCTTTATTGCGCGGCGCGAAGGTCAGAGCATTGGCACTACAGCTGGTTTTTTGATTGGCTTGATGATGGATCTTTTGCGTGGCACATTAGGCGTAGATGCCTTCTCCAAGACCGTTTCAGGGTTTAGTGCTGGTTTTTTTCGCGAAGTCGATCGTCCCAGTGCTCGAAATGAGTTTCTCTTAGCCACTGCTGTGGCGAGTCTTTCAGGTGTAGTTGCCTTTAACTTGGTTAGCTACGGCTTTACGCTTGAGTGGTGGCAATACCTGCTTTCTGCTGGCGTGGGCATGGGCTACAATCTGGTTTTGGGATACATCGCTTACGTCCTTGTGCTTCAACGACTCTAAGACCAATCGAGATGAGAGAGAAGACAATTTCACCGTTAGTCTATGGGGCGCTTTCGCTGGTATTTGCTGTGCTGCTTGGGCGGCTCTTTTACTTGCAGGTCATCTCATCAGAGACATTCGGTCAGATTTCATCGCAAAATAGCGTGCGCAAAATTCCTGTTGATGCCTCGCGCGGCACAATCTACGACCGCAATGGCATTCCCATTGTTGAAAATCAGCCTCAGTATTCTGTGCAAGTCATCCCTGCCGAATTTGACAAATCCAAAATCCCACAGATTGCTTGGCTTTTAGGCGTCAGTGAGCAGTTTTTGCATGAAAAGCTCAAAGAAGCCGAGAGCTACAGCCGATATGCCCCTACACGCATTTTGCGCGACATTCGTCTCGAAGCCCTCTTGCGTCTTGAAGAACACTTGTGGCAACTGCCTGGCATTGATGTGGTGATTGAAAATAAGCGCAAATATCCTCGCAAAGATTTTCGAGCCTCACATGTGCTTGGCTATACCAAGTTTATTTCCAAGCAAATGCTCGAGAAATTACCCAAAGACATCTATGCCCGAGATGACATTATTGGCTATGCAGGGCTTGAAAAGACATATGAAAACTATCTGCGCGGTCAGCGCGGTTACAAGCTTATGATTGTCAACTCGTTGGGTAAGCAAGTTGCCGAGTATGAAGGCGGCTCGCAACACATTCCTGCCCAGCGCGGCGGCGATTTGTGGCTAACCATAGATGCCTCCCTGCAAGCCGTGGCAGAAAGTCTGCTGACCGCAACAGGCAAGTCAGGGTCAATTGTCGCACTCAATCCCCAAAATGGCGAAATTCTTGCCATCACCAGTAAGCCCGACTATGACCCTGCTCTGCTGGAAGGCTCAACCGATGCGGCAACTTGGACCGCTCTCACTAAAGACCCCAAAAATCCTCTTTTCAATCGCACGACGCAAACCCGCTATCCGCCTGGCTCCACTTTCAAAATGATTTCAGCTATCGCTGCACTGGAAGAAAAAATCATCACGCCCTCTACAGTCTTTGGCTGCTCTGGTCATTTCAAGTTTGGTGATAAAGTCTTTCTCTGCCATCGTGGCAAAGGTCATGGCGGATTGGATGTCACACGCGCTATTCAACACTCATGCAACAGTTTCTTCTATCAATTGGTGCTGCGCGTTGGTCTTGACCGCTGGGCAAAATACAGCGCCATGTTTGGCTTCGGTGAAAAAACCGGGCTAGATATTGCCGATGAACAAACTCCACCTCTACCCACACGAGAGTATTTCAACAAACGATATGGTCCGTACAAAGTCGGCTGGCATGATGGGTTTCTTGTCAACTTGGGGATTGGGCAGGGCGACATTGGCGCTACGCCTATTCAAATGGCACGCTACGTAGCCGCCTTAGCCAACGCGGGCACATTGGTTCAACCGCATCTCCTTAAGGCTTACCGCGATAAACACACCGGCGAAATCAAAACGCCTACTTTTGAAAGCAAAACTTTGCCGATTTCAAAATCTACTTTCGACATTGTGCGCAATGGCATGCGTCTATGCGTCTCTGACGGCACTGGACGCGCCGCTCAAATCGATGGCATTGAAGTTGCTGGCAAAACAGGCACGGCACAAAATCCTCATGGCGACGACCATGCTTGGTTTATCGGGTTTGCTCCTTACCACAATCCGACCATCGCCGTCTGCGTGCTCGTTGAAAACGCTGGTTTTGGTGGGCAAGTTGCTGCGCCGATTGCTGGCAAAGTCATGGAGTATTACCTCAAACACTTGCAGCCCGCTTCACGCGCTAATGCAGACATGGCAGAGACACCAAGATGAAACCTGCCTCTACACTGGCATCGTAGGCAAACTGCATCAGCGACCGTAAATTGCTCTTCAGCAACTGCATGCAACGCATGAAACTATGGCAGGGCTTTACATTCACATTCCATTCTGCCGACGCCGATGCAACTACTGCGATTTTTATTTCGTCACCAACTCGGCGCTGATTGCAGATTTTCTTACCGCACTTTCAAAAGAACTGACGGCACGTGCATCACTTCTAGAGGGTCATGTTATCGAGACACTCTACTTTGGCGGCGGCACCCCATCTATGCTTTCACCAAAAGATTTAAGCTCAATTCTGAATCTTATCTTCCGCACATATACTCTTGCTCCAAATTTGGAACTCACCCTTGAAGTGAATCCTGAAGATGTTAGTGCGCATTATTTCTCTGCTCTCAAAGACCTTGGCGTCAATCGTATTAGCCTTGGCATTCAATCTTTTCGTGATGCCAAACTGCGCTGGCTTTCTCGTAAGCACACTGCGGCGCAAAGTCAGCACGCTCTCGAGCTTGCTCAGGCTTGCTTTAGCAACGTCAGCGTAGATTTAATCTTTGGCGTTGAAGGTGAAACCCTGACCGAGTGGGAAAAAGAATTGGAAACTGTTCTTTCCTTTCAGCCTCAACACATTTCAACATACGCGCTGACCATTGAGCCTAGAACTTTGCTCGAAAAGCTCATCAAGCGTGGGCAGCGCCAGCCGCCCTTGGATGCAGTGCAAGCCGACATGTTTCTCTGCACCATGCACACTCTGCAAGCAGAAGGCTACGAACATTATGAAGTGTCTAATTTTTCCAAACCCCACTATCAGTCGCGCCACAATCGTGCTTATTGGCAACGAGTGCCTTATTTGGGCTTTGGTCCTTCAGCTCATTCCTTCATCATTTTGCCTCATCATGAAGAGCGCTTTGCCAATCATGCCAACCTGAAAGCATATCTACAGACGCCCGAACACGCTCTGGCTTTTCGCGAAATCCTAACCCCTAAGGATATTTTCAACGAAATGGTGCTGTTAGGACTTCGGCAAAAGAGCGGTCTTAATCTATCGGAATTGCAGAAAAAGTTTTGTAAATTTGCCCCTCAATTTTCTACGCATCTTGATAAATGCGTGGCAAAGCTAAATTCGCTTGAAGCCGATGGCTTCGTGGTTATGGAGTCGCACAACGGACACCAAATTGTCAAGCTGACCGATAAAGGATTTACACTTGCTGATGCAATTGCCGAATCACTCTTCCTCTGAACTCATCCAAACTCGTCTGATGCCACACAAGAAACTCAACGCCTATATTGCCCTTGCAGTCTATGCAGTTGCCCAAGTGGTCTATCTTCTTACTATTGCTCCAACTTTTTCATTTTGGGACTGCGGGGAGTTTATTGCCGTTGCCAATACGCTTGGTGTGCCTCATCCGCCGGGCACGCCTATCTTCACCATGATGGGACGCGTCTTCATCATCCTTTTTGCACCTTTCATTGAAGACATCAGCTTGCGCGTCAATCTTATCAGCACCATTACGGCTTCACTTGCCGTGATGCTTACTTACCTTATTACGGTTCGTCTCATCCGCATCTATCGTGGCACGCCGCCCGATGAGTGGTCGACGGCAGAAAAAATTTCTGCCTACGGCGCTGGAGTTGTTGCCGCTTTAACTTTGGCTTTTTCAGATAGCTTTTGGTTCAATGCTGTAGAGGCAGAGGTGTATGCGTCATCTATGTTCCTCAATACAGTAGTGGTCTGGCTGATGCTGCGCTGGTATGAATATGCTGACACGGAAACAGGCGACAAGTGGCTCTTACTGATTGCGTATGCTTTCGGTATCGCTTTGGGTGTACATCTACAAGCCCTGCTGGCATTCTTCGCATTAGCATTGATTTACTACTTTCGCCGCTATGAATTTTCTATCAAAGGCTTTGCACTTTTGGTTGTCATCTCCTCTCTGATGTTCTTGGTAATTTACCCCGGCGTGGTGCAGAAATTGCCACAGCTCATGCGCGACACTTCTCCGCTTGTCGGTGTCCTCATTGTTGTAGGGTTAGTCTATGCCATCTATTACACCTACCAAAACAGGATGCGGCTGGCTAATCTTATCTCTACCGCATTGCTACTTATCCTCATCGGATATAGCTCCATGACAATGGTGATGTTACGCTCGCAAGCCAAGCCGCCTATCAACGAAAACGCACCAGCCACATTTGAACGACTTGTCTCATATCTTAACCGTGAGCAGTATGGCGATTACCCACTTTTCAAACGCCGCTGGTCCAACGACCCCGAACACCAACGCAACTATCAAAAATACACGAGCGATTTTGACTTCTTCATCAAGTATCAAGTTGCGCATCTGTATCTGCGTTACTTTGGTTGGCAATTCATTGGGCGTGCTGGCGATGAGCAAGACGACGGAGTAGATTGGTCCAAGCTCTGGGGCATACCTTTTGCCACTGGTCTGTTTGGCGCCATCTATCACTTTCGGCGCAATTGGCAGATGGCACTCATGGTGGTTGCTCTACTTCTGCTGACTGGTGTATTCATCAACATCTACACTAACCCACCTGAGCCGCAACCGCGTGAGCGCGATTACGTCTATGTCGGCAGTTTCTTTGCATTCGCCATCTGGGTTGGCATCGGCATTGATGCGCTCTTTGAGACCATACGCGAAAGCGTTACCGACGAGCCGAAGCTCACACTCGGTGCAATTGCAGCTTGTGCTTTTGGTCTAATTTTCATCAATGCCAACATGCTTCGGGTCAATTATCACTCGCACGACCGCTCTGGCAACTATGTTCCCTACGACTACGCCTACAACTTGCTCATGAGCTGCGAAAAAGACGCCGTGCTCTTTACCAACGGGGATAATGATACCTTTCCGCTATGGTGTTTGCAGGAAGTCTATGGCATTCGTCAAGATGTGCGCGTCTGCAACCTCAGCCTTGCCAATACTGATTGGCATGTTTGGCAGCTCAAAAATGAAGAGCCTCGTGGTGCAAAAAAAGTCAAAATGAACATCTCTGACCGTGAGCTCAATCCGAGAGATTTTGGCTATGAACCGTGGAAAGCTCGCGAAATCGTTCTTCCTGTGCCAGATGCTGTCAAGCAAGGTGAATACAAATCGTATTACGAAAATCGAGACCGCAAAATCCCCAGTCTCGGAGGCAACTACACTGTTGTCGATACCATCCGTTGGGTCATGCCGCCTGTTGTGCAAGGACCGAGCAATCAAGGCTATATTCGTGCCCAAGACCGCGTCGTCTATGAAGTTATTGTCAACAACATCTGGAGCCGTCCGATTTATTTTGCCATGACGGTCAGCGAATCCAACCGCATCGGCATTGATGATTACTTGCGCATGGATGGTTTCGCTTACAAGGTTGTGCCTATCAAGTCCGATGGGTATGGCGTTGTCGACAAAGAAATCATGTATGATAAGCTCATGAATGTCTTCCGCTATACCAATCTCAATAATCCCTCCGTCTATTTTGATGAAAACACTCGCCGCCTAGTAAGCAACTACCGAAATGTCTTTTTGCGCCTTGCTTCAGATTTTGCAAATGACCCCAACGGCATCAGTCGCATACGCGAAAAAGATGGAACCGTGCGCGAACGCTCCAATAGAGACTTAGCTATTGCTGTGTTGGATAAAGCACAATCTGACCTACTAAGTGCAGAGCGAGAGCCAGACTTTCGGCTAACTCAAGCTATGATTCGTATCTATGCAAATGTTGGTGCCAAAGACAAAGCTCTCCGCCTTGTGCCGCAAATGGAAAAAGAAGTTCAAGATTTGATGCTCAAGAATCCGCAAGACCCACTGCCCAATTTCTACCTAGCTCAAGTCTACCGCTCGCTGGGCGAATATCAAAAAGCCTTACCTATCTTCCAGCAGTTGGCTAGTCTATATCCCGATGACCCACAACTCAAGCAGGAGGTCGAGGAGTTAAAGCGCCTTGCCAATAGTGAAAGAACTTTGGATAGTTCTACTTTAACAAAAGAAAAATTAAATTGACGCTTCAAAAAAGTTTAACAGTTTATGCTAATCGCTTCAGATGTTACATCGATAATCCAACCAAAGTGGCTTGAGCCGCATACCATACTTGAGCTAAAGCGTCGCTATGAGACTGCCCAGCCCTATCCACATGTTGTCATTGATGGTTTTCTTGATGAGAAAGTGGCAGACATGCTCTATGAGCACTTCCCCAAGTTAGAGCAGATGAAGACGCATTACAACGGTATCAATGAGCGCAAAGCTGAGGATAGTCAGTTCTCAAATTATCATCCCATCTTCACAGCGGTGCGCAATGCGCTCTACAGCAAGCACTTTCTTCAATTTCTGGAACAGATTACAGGTATTTGCCATCTTACGACTTGCGACGGACCATTGGGCTCTGGCACGCATCAAGGTGGCAATGGCAGTTATCTGGATATTCATATTGACTTTAACATTCATCCTACAGAGCCATTGCACCGGCGCGTTAATGTGCTCATTTTCTTGAACAAGTATTGGAAAGAAGAGTATGGCGGTAAGCTGGAAATGTGGGATGCTACCATGAGCTACTGCGGCGCTGCACATCTTCCGATACTTAATCGCTGCGTGATTTTTGAAACCAACGACGTTTCCTATCATGGTTATTCTAAAATCAATGTACCCGACGGTGAATCGCGCAAATCTTTCTATGCCTACTACTACACCCCTGCACCCAACGGCATTGCATACCACGATACTACTTTTCGTACCCGCCCTGACGAACCCTTATCCAAAAAAGCCAAGACGATTGTCAAGGAAACCGCAAAAAATTTCATCAAACGCCAACTCAAAGCTTTAGGATTGCTCAACCTTTACAACAACACTCTTTTTGCGTTCAAAACTCGCAACAGGGAGTCATCAGGATGAGTGTGTTAGAAGCAGAAATTCATCCTACGGCTATTGTTAGCACAGGTGCAAAACTAGGTGCTGGTGTCAAAATTGGCGCCTACAGCGTAATTGAGGACGATGTCGAAATCGGTGAAGGCACTGAAATTGCCCATCATGTCATCATCTATAGCGGCGCTCGTATTGGTAAGTATTGTCGTATCTTTCCTCATGCTGTCATCGCCGCTATTCCGCAAGACCTCAAATTCTTTGGCGAAAAAACCACTCTCATCGTCGGCGATTACACAACCATTCGTGAATGTGTAACACTTAACCGCGGCACCGTTGCTTTGGGGAAAACGGTTATTGGCTCGCATTGCCTGCTAATGGCTTATGTGCACGTTGCCCACGATTGTGTCATTGCAGACAATGTTATCGTGGCTAATGCTGTACAATTCGGTGGTCATGTGGCAGTGGATGAATATGCATTTATCGGGGGTGCTGCTGTTGTGCATCAATTTACACGCATTGGCAAACATGCTATGATTGGCGGTGCGGCTAAAGTCGTGCACGACGTCCCACCCTTCGTTACTGCCGACCGCTCTCCAGCACGCTATGAAGGCATCAATCTTACCGGACTAAAACGCCGTAACTTCTCCTCCTCGCAAATCAATACCATACGCGATTGCTACCGCATCATCTTTCAGTCTGGACTACTTGTGAAAAACGCTCTCGAGAAAATTAAATCAGAAATACCCGACTCCCCAGAGCGCCACGACATCCTCTCTTTTTTTGAATCGCGTGGCAAGCGTCAATTCATTCGCTCCTGCTTTGCCGCTCCACCTTCATCGTAGCCTACTCGCCTTCCAGTATCTTCAATGCTACATCCACTTAGTTGAAAAAACATCCACACGCTAGCCACGACCTTTGCTCCACCAATTTTGCATGGTAGCCAGAATTATACACTTTTCTGTCATGCTGAATAAAGCATCAGCGAAGTGAAGCATCCATACAATGGATTCCTCACTGCGTTCGGAATGACATCCTCGGTCTTGTCAAGTGAAACATCCGCACTGGATTCCTCGCGCTGTGCCCGGAATGACAAGAAAAGAAAAAAGTGTTCAGCACGACCGAAAAGGCGTTCGTTCGCCTTCGCAAAACATGCTTGAAATAGTAGCGCAATAAAAAGTATATTATTTACTTAAACGCAAATGTTCCAATGCGCATAGCATCTTATCACGGCTTTCAACTACCGCTTCGCTATACTACGCCCAGAACATGGGCTGAACGCGTTTTGCAAGATTCTCTGCACTTGCTCTACGACCACGCTTACTTAGAGCGCAAAGCTGCCACCAACGCTTTAGACCTCCTAAATCGCTGGGTTAGCTCATCTTCATTCCAGCAATGGACACAAACGCTCTCGCATCTGGCGCAAGATGAAACAGCTCATCTCTACCTTGTCATGCGTCTGATTGCCAAACGAGGTGGCACTCTGCCACGCACGCATCGTAATCCGTATGCGCAAGCGCTGCGTCGCCATGTTCGGATGGGACAAGGAAAGTATGAGATATTAGACCGCCTGTTGGTCTCCGCCCTCATTGAAGCTCGTTCTTGCGAACGATTCCAGCTGCTGGCTGACACTGCCCAAGACACTGAGCTGCAACAGCTTTACCGCAACCTCTTTGCCTCCGAAGCCAGTCACTACAAAACCTTCTTGACCTTAGCGGAAACTGTCGTAGACCCTCCCATTCTCGAAGCACGCTGGCATGAGTTGCTCCATCTTGAAGCCGAACTTATTCAAACCCAACCTGAACAACCTACCCTTCATAGTCGTGCATAACCCTTTAGCCCAATTGCCTGCGATAGGCTCTTTCTACCAGCGGCATCACGCGACTAATATCTGACAAGGTATTCACTTTCACCTCCACATCGCCCACGCCCCAATGCCCCTTGTTGCTAACATCTCTACAAAATGATCCTTCATGGCGCACTTCATTGAAAGGTACGTTCAAGTACAATTTTAAGCTGGACTGAAGGGGCACAACGGAGACAAAGGTCCTATTTCTTACACGGTAAGCAATATAATTTTTCAGAATTTCTTCCCTGACTTCGCCAAGTCTTAAGACGCTATCTTGAAAATCTTCAAAAAGTTCGAGAACTTCACCTTGCAAATAATCCCCATTATGCATGGTCTCAAAAGTATAGCTTTGCTCGGGTTGGACTTCTGGTTGCTGAACAATGTTACCTTTTCCAAAGTAGGGCCAAATTTCTAAGCACCGCTGCGCCAATTCCTGTGCGCGTTGCTTAATATCCGCTTCACGCCAAGTCTCTATTCCTGAAAAATATGCGTTAAGTTCAATATGACTATCTCTATACCACGACTTTTTCTCCTCAAAATTTGAATTAGACAGTTCAGAATTATATCCTGTCAAAGTTAAGTTGCCCAGTGTGTCGAGCAAGGTTTCATGAATGAACTCCCAATTTTCGCCCAAGTGCGTTTCCCACCATGAGTGTTAGTGTTTGCGGCATAACGTGTTCAATTTCTAACTTTTCAAAACGCACTTGCTCCTTATGCCCAAATGATTCTTCAAGGGTTTCTAAAATGAATTTTGTTTTCTCTTTTCTATCCCCGCCGCCATAAAGTTTTGCCTCTCGCAAATTTCGCTCAAATTCATAGTCTTTTGGATACCTGCGCTTTTCTAAAATATCCTTTACACTATCTGCGAAGGAACTTGATGAAGCCTTAATTTGCTGATATAACGGAGCAAAAATTTTATCAAGTTGATTCGTAGGCACACCACATACAAAGCGGCGCACAATAAAATTTTCAAGGACTTTTAGAACCTCTAAAAATTCTTCACTCGAGAGAGTTTGATGAATGTAATCGTCGTAGCATGCAAGCAGAAAGGGATAAACAGTGGTGACATTTAAACGATTTATGCGATGAATTGCTTTTGAAATTGCTTGGTCGGACTCATTGACTAATTCCAAAATTTTTGCATAGTAAGTTGAAAAACGGCTTAGAGTTTTGAGCTCTTCAACAGTATCTTTTTTTTCTACATAATCTCGCAAGTTATAGTAAACATCTCCTTTTTTGACGACATCACCACGAAGCATTATCAAGTAATGCCGCATAAATTCGGTTAAATTCTCTTCACCAAGAATCTCTTCCATCGGTCGCCAGAATGTATTGTAAATCTTTTCCTGCTCACTGGTGTGAATTTTCATCAAGAAATAATTTCGAATCAAATCGGCTTGCGAGAGACTGCGCCCTTTGGCATTCAGACTTTCAAAAACTATGTATGGGTCTTCTCTCTCGTCCAATAGGACACGCACGATGGAAAGAGATTTTTCTACCACATCTTTAATTTTTCTTAGCTCAAGCTCTGATTTGCGAATCTCGCTTTCAAAATAGCGGTAGGCTTTAGCCAAGCGAGAACTGTCATTATTAGGAAGCTGTCCACGTATGATATTTGTGTAAGGCTCTCTATCGCTCTGAGTCGGGAGCAATTTGAAGTAGTCGTTGCCTTCTGCAAATTCGTTGATAAGAAATCGCTTGTAAATTTCATCGGCGAGCCGTTCTTCCCCCCTTTGCAAGGCTACTTGGCGCAGTGCGGCAAAAAGAATAGAGATGGTCGTGTAACGCTGTTGCCCATCAATGAGGCTATATTTCGTCACGCCTTCGGGCACGGAGCGAGCAGGAATAAGTACCACAGCCCCAAAGAAATGCGGGCGTGGGTTTTGGGCTTCACACAGGTCGGTGATGTCTGTCCAGAGCGTTTGCCACTCTTTGCGTTCCCAGCTGTATGGGCGTTGAAACAGTGGCACAAGATATTGGCGGGCATCGCCGAGCAATTCGACAAGTTTGATGACAGAGGCTTCCATACAGTGTGCGTCAGTAAGTTAAAGGGTTAGGAGTTTCTCTCACCGCATAAGTTGAGAAAGACGAACATCTTCCTTCTTTTTTAAGTAAACTTACTACGTTGAAAATCCGTTCAAATTAGGTAATTTTCAGGCGATTCAGAAGCCTTCAAGACATTTTCAACGAAAGGAGACTCAACATGGCAAGCATCTACACAAACCTGCGCACCGAGCGTCAATATCGGGCATCAACGGGATTGAGCGAACAAACATTCAATCAGTTATTTGAACAATTTAAGTCCTTTGTGTGCCTAAAAAAGGCAATTCCGCCAGCCCATATGAACCCCTATTTCAAGATGCCAGAGAAGCACTATTTTTCGTTTTATTTTATTACAAAACTTATCCGACCTTACAGATACTCGGCTTACAGTTTGGGTGTTCAGATAAATCAGCCTTTGAGAGTTACTACACATCTAATCGGTTCTAATAAAATTCTAATGTTTTTCTAATAGGTCTCTAACAGCTCCCAAACGGAGAATGCTTTATTTTTGTAGCGTTAATAAAAACAGTAAAAATGTAAAGTGACCCTTTAAGTCGTTTTAAAAAAATTGTTTAACCTGCCAAGCGGAGGAAGTACTATGAAAAAAATGCACCAAAGCCAACTTAGCAAGCCAATCTACTATTTGGCACCTGAAACAATAGTAACTGTAATCTACAACGTTCAAAAACAAATTAATAATAGTCTCGAAAAACAAAAAAAGAAGTTTGGAGAGCGTTTTATCCTTTCTTTGCTAAAGTACACGGGGGTGTTATTGCTGGCAAATATCTTGTTCTTACACTCCGCTTTTGCTCAAACCGATACCTCGCGACCGTACAATGAAGATTTAATAAAATCACGAACTAATAAATCAAACTTTCCCAATGCCATACATCTTACACGTGACGACATTAATGGTATATTGGTGGGGCTGGTGGGTGATGATCCCAACGGTATACCTTCATTACTGGCTTTGAAAGCCGGACTAACGTTCAGAAACACAGGTGATGCCGGTGCCGAAACTTGGTTTTTGGTACGAAACTTCGGACGAGACAATAGCAGAATGACCTTAGTTCTTTTGGATGGTCGTCCACTGAACTTAGGTAATAATCATACGGTAGAATTTGATGATATACCCATCAATATCATTGAAAGTATCACGATTTATCCGGGTCCTGTTCCTGCTGAATATGGGGGCTTTCAATCGGTAATTGAAATTAAAACCCAAAGAAATGAGGATGTACTCTTTTCAGGTGTCAATATAGGCAGCCAAGCCAACTATCGCTTTACAGCTACAATTGGCAAAGCTGGTAGATTTCATTATTTAGCCAATTTTAGCCTTGATATGGCACGAGGTCAAACCGATCGGCGTTTAGACGGAATTTTGAGCGATTTTCAATACACTAATAGAGAGCTTCGCACCTTTTTGCCCGCTTTTAAAGTAGGTTATGAAGTGATCAAAGACTTAGACATTACGCTGCAAGGTAACTTTGTGGACTTCAAGAAAATGTTTCATACAACTCCGATGTTTGGACAAGAAGCCTCAAGGAGACGTTTGATGCATAATTATTCGTTGATTTTTCAGCCCGGCAGGGGGTCTGATTTAGATTACCAATTCATCATATATCAAAACAGAGAAAGTGAAACTTTGAACCCTATTTTCCCCGAAGATACCACTTACAATGTACATTGGGGCAATCAACAGCGTAGCTTTACGGGCTTCAGAGGCTACTATCGCCATAGTTTGTTTGATGGCAAATTGGCATTCAAAGCCGGAGGCGAAGGGCACTGGGCTGAAGGTACCACTGATGATGATTACATCTATTTCAAATATGTTAATAGGCAAAATTTTTATGGAGCATTTTTACAGTCCGAACTTAGTTTTTGGAAAGGTTCATTTATAACTCTTGGGGGGAGAATAGACGGACAGAATGGTATTAATAAAACTTACATCAGCCCAGTGGTTAGCATCTCTCAATCGCTGATAGATGAAAAACTAACACTTTATGCTTCATATGGTGTTCAAAGACGCTGGATACCCCTCAATGAAGTAAATACCTTTAACCGTACTGCACGTGTTTTAGGCCCACCTTTCTTGCAAGGCAATGTGAGCTTGCCAAACAATGAGCTTAATATGGAACGATTTGTGGGTTTTGACGGAGGGGTAAAATTGAACTTATTAGACAAAAAACTTAGCACAAGAGTAAATTACTTCTATCTGCAAAACGAGGGACAATTTGGAGCTCCTGTATTTGAAATTAGACCTGTAAATCCCGGAGCACCCGTACCACCAGGATTTCAAGCTGCTTTAGTTACATCCGATAGAAACTTCCCCGGATTTGATATAAGCCAAGGGATAGAGTTTGAGGTAGAAGCTACCCCTGTGAAAGGATTAGTTTTGTTTCTCAACGCAACTTATTTTATCGAGGCCGCCACAAAAAGATATGATGACATAGTGCTCTATAAAGGGCCATTAGGAGGCCCCAATGCTCAGGCTGCCATCAATAACTCAGTAGGACAGTTTTTCCTACCATATGACGGTAAAACCATCATCCCAGGTGCGTATGATTGGTTGGCAAATTTCGGAGCCATTTACCGCCCCGATTCCAAAACCATCATCAACACATTGCTAAGATATAGAGGCATTACCCGAGATCCAATTATGAAATTCGGGGTAAATCCACAAGTAGATAATATTCCCTCCAATTTAATTGTTGATGCATCAATAGGAAGAAATATTTTAGACAAAGACAGCTATGCTATCAGAGCTATATTTTCGGTCAATAATCTTTTTGATACAAAATATCAAACCTTTGTTCATTACCCTATGCAAGGCAGATTTGTTTCTGTTGGTCTTACAGCCAGTTTAAAGTAAGTTTTAAACAACAGGCAGGAACTAATTTCATTTCTAATAAAATTCTAATTTTTTTCTAAAAGGTCTCTAACAGCTTCCAAACGGAGGCTGTTTTAGTTTTGTAGCGTAAATAATAAATCAAGCAAAAATGGATGCAGGTCCCAGTTGTATAATCCGCAAATTCTTGTTTTAACCTGCACAGTTCTAATAGCTGTGCAATAGAGTAAGCATTTGCATAAGCTAAAAGAACAATGAATACATTAGATTTTATCACACGTTTAGGTTTGGCTTTGTTCCTTGGAGCGGCTATTGGCTTTGAAAGGCAGTGGCGACAAAAAAGTGCAGGACTACGAACCAATACTTTGGTGAGTATGGGAGCGGCTGCTTTTACACTCATCTCTTTTGCACTTATTTCCCAAGACGATGGAGTTTACAAAGGCGATGCCACACGCATCATTGGCCAGATTGTAACAGGCATAGGGTTTCTTGGCGGTGGTGTAATTCTTAGAGAAGGCTTAAATGTTCAAGGTCTTAATACTGCCGCAACCATACTCACCATAGAATATGGGGTAACAGAAGTAAACTGGGAAGTTAACGGACAACATGACTAAATTATGAACACATTAGATTTACAAAAACTTGCTAAGGAGTTTCAGCACATAGACCAAATCATAGAATTGGTTCCTGTGATGCAGAAAATGCCGGTGGTTGAAGTAGCAGAAATTCTTCAATCCATTGATGAAACTTACCTGCTCAATGTATTGGACAGGTTTACTATGGAGCAACAAGGTTTAATAGTTGCTGAATTTCCAATGGTGAAGCAACTCAACCTATTCAAGGTTACTTCACAAAAACGCTTTGCAAAAATTTTTGAGAATATGCCGTCTGATAATCGGGCTGATTTTTTCCAACACTTAACCCAACAAGAACAATCATTGCTTTTGCCGTATTTATCAAAAAGGTACGTGAAGATGTGATTGCGTTAAGTGCCTATCCCCCCGAAACAGCACGGGGAATTATGAATACCGATTTTGCCA
>AFSR01000123.1_pt1 | contig 52690 bp, 50 predicted proteins | sample 296848 | NCBI WGS metagenome assembly AFSR01 (sample SAMN02954305, study PRJNA68063) | hot springs metagenome | biome: terrestrial; feature: Mushroom and Octopus hot springs; material: microbial mat core samples; isolation source: Yellowstone National Park Mushroom and Octopus hot springs ...
CCCTCAGCTCTGCTTTGACGCTTGGCTTTGTTTCCTCTCCAATGGGTGAGGTGAGTTTAAGTGCATGTGAACTACCCAATGCTGGCTCTGGTGGGTACAGCGGGGGGCTTCTGCTGATTGGAAGGAAAACTCATCGGATGGGATGAATGGATTCGGTGAGGTTTGCATGGAGATTCATGGATGGGCTCAATCGATAGGCTCAGGGAGCAAGACGGCTCCGCCTCGGGAGATCCAACGCTGGCCCATTGCAGAACCCCAGTTGTGCGGCCCAGCCTGTTCGCGAAAGCGTCGCGTAGCGATAGTCCACAACAAGACAGGGTTTGCGCGCGGAAAGAAGCACCTTCTCAGGGTAAAATTTTCTGGTTAGATCTGGGCTAGGTCGAAGAGGCACACTTTTCTGTTGCACCTATCGACTCGACCCCATCACGCCTGTTACCTGCCCTGGGTACTGAGTTAAGAGTGTCTCCATTCCAGAATCCGGCCCAGCTTTTGCCTGCTGCTCACCCCGCCCTTGGTCAAGTTGATGCTTGGCGAGCCCCACAGCGGCAGGAGCCAGCAATAGCAGCATTATAGCGCTTGTGGGATCCCTCAGCCCAGACAGACCCTTAGCCCTTGGGTTGCTCCCAGAGGAAGTGCTCAATCTGGATCGGCTAGGGGGTTCTGATACATTTACGCTGAACACTGCTGAACATCACTGTTCAACTATGCAGCGATAGCATTCTGTTTGTTTCCATTCGCGTCAGCGGGACGGAGTCCAAACAGAATGGCGGTATCCCGCAAAGCTTTGAGTAGAATACCCAAAGCGCAGTTTCCGTGTCGTCTTACTACCAATTTTCTGCTTTGCTTTGGCTACCATGTTGGCAGACTCGAAAGTAAACAGAAAGATCAACTGGTAGTAATCCGTACTGAACATATTATACATTATTTTCAGTATAGTTGAGCTTATTATTGACTAGAGTCATGCTCCCACAACAGGCGCAGCCGCTTTGCCGTCTGTAGTGTCCAGTGGGGCAACCCCAATGACTCGGCCATTTGAACCAGATGGGTGGGCCGCAGGTAGGCACCGTCGTTGCGGCAACTGCCCCGGTAAAGGAGGCAAGCGCTGCCCTCGGGGGTCAGGCCCTGAAACTCTAGGTAGTAAAGCAGGGCGCGGGCATTGAAGGGAGAGGACTTGCCAGACTTGGAGGTTTTTTCAATCCAGATTTCCTGCGCGTCTAGGATCTGGGTGACCCAGGCAGGCCAAGAGGACTCCGTCCCGCTGCCGTGAACGGCTTTGGGCAACTCGCAGCTCACCGTAAGCTGATATTCGGCGGCGTAAACGGCTTCGGTGGCCGAGGGATCCCGAAGGCTAATTTCTTGGACGGCTTGGATGGGGATCTCCGGGGGCAGCTGTTCGCTCAGAAGGGCGCGCAGTTCTCAGGCGTCAGAGGACCCTCAGGCCGATCCAGCAGCTCCAGATCCAGGATTTCGCCATAGCCTTCCTGGCCAATGGGCAGAGCGTTGGCGTTGGCCAGGCGGGGCATGGGGTGGTAGCCGCCGCTGAAGGCCAGAGGTAACCCCGCTCGCCGACAGGCCCGTTCCCACAGGCGCATGAGATCCAGGTGGCCCAGCCAGCGCAGATCCCCGGTTTTGCCGTAGGTGATGCGGAAACGCTGGGCAGGTGGCTCCGGCTCCAGGGGATCCGGGGTGGGGGCGGGTTGGCTCTGCAGGGGTGGGACGGGTGGGGGCGGGATGACGATGTTGTGGCCGAAGCCGGGGCCGCAGATGCCGCAGGCGGAGCAGCCCTCGAAGGAGCAGTCTTCCACGGTGAGGGCTTCCAGGGCGCGGCGGTAGTCTTTTTGCAGCCATTTTTTGTCGATGCCGGTATCGATGTGATCCCAGGGCAAGGGATCCTCCAGGCCCAATTCCCGGATGGGGAGACGGGCGCAGAGGGCGACCGGGTCGGCGGCAGGATCCACCTCTTCGCCGCAGTAGGCCCTCACCCAGGCAGCGTAGGCGGTGTCGATGCTTTCCCACCAGGCATCCATGCCGGCCCCAGCCCGCCAGGCCCGCTCGATCATGCGGCCTAGGGAACGATCCCCTTTGCCGATAAAGTCTTCCAGGATGCTGAAGCGGATGTCGGTGAAGTGGGCTTTGACTCCCCGTAGCCGCCGCAGCTCTTTCTGCAGCAGGGTTTGCTTGCGCTGCACGTCGGCGTAGTCCACCCGGTGCCACTGGAAGGGCGTGTGGGGCTTGGGGACAAAGTTGGAGAGGGTGAGGGTAAACTCCACCTTCTTGCGACCCAGGGCTGCACATTCTCGCTGCAGCATCTCAACGGTGCGGGCGATCCCCAGGACATCGGCGTCGGTCTCGCCGGGCAGGCCAATCATGAAATAGAGCTTGATCTTGTCCCAGCCCTCCTGGACGGCGGTGCGAATGCCGCGAATGAAGTCGGCATCGGTGAGGCCCTTGTTGATGATGTCCCGCAGCCTTTGCGTGCCAGCTTCGGGGGCAAAGGTGAGGCCGGAGCGGCGGGATCCCTTCATGATGGCGGCAATTTGCTCATCGAAGCGATCCACCCGCTGGCTGGGCAGCGAAAGGGCAATGTGTTCTCTGAGGAGACGGTTGTGCAGCTCGGCTCCCACCGCCGGCAGGGAGAGGTAGTCGGAGCAACTGAGGGAAGAGAGGGAAAATTCGTTGTAGCCGGTCTTGCGCAAGCCCTGCACCACAGCCTCCACCACTGCTTCCGGATCCACATCCCGCGCTGGGCGGGTGAGCATGCCCGGCTGGCAAAATCGGCAGCCCCGTGTGCAGCCCCGCCGCACTTCCATGACCAGGCGGTCGTGGACGGTTGCCACCAAAGGCACCAGGCCGACGGAGTATTGGGGTTGAGGCAGGGCCACCCGACGGCGGATGCGCTCCGGCACCCCAGGCACGATGGGTCGAGGCGGGATCCCCTCGTAAAACTGAGGCACGTACACCCCCGGCACCTGGGCCAGCTCCAGCAAGACCTCTCGGCGGGGCTTGGACAGGGATCCGGCCAGCACTTGGCCAATTTCCGGCAGCACCTCTTCCCCATCTCCGAAGACGAAGAAATCGAAAAAGTCGGCAAAAGGCTCTGGGTTGGAGGTGGCGGTTGGCCCGCCGGCAAAGATCAGAGGGCACTCTTCCGGGGTAAAGGGCTGCCGCTCCCACCACTTGAGCGGGATCCCGGCTAGGTCCAGCATCTCCAGGATGTTGGTGCCCCCCAGCTCGTAAGCCAGGCTGAAGCCGATGATGTGGAAAGCGCGCAGAGGACGGCGGGATTCCACGGCAAAGAGGGGGATCCCCAACTGCCGCAGGCGGGCCGCCAGATCCGGGCCTGGCAAGTAGGTGCGGTCACACAGTTGATCCGGCTGGGCGTTGAGGATGTTGTAAAGGATGAGGTGGCCTAGGTTGGAAGCTCCCACCTCGTACAACTCTGGATAGCTCAGCACCCAACGCACCCGTGCCGAATCCCAAGGACGGTGGACGGCGCCAAACTCTTTGCCCAAGTAGCGGGCTGGCCGCTGAATCTCAGGGGTGAGCAGGCAATCCAGATCGATGGGACTCAGATCAGTTTGCGCGGTAGCTGGAGAAAGCATTGAGATCCGCCGAGACGTTGACACAGTCACTGATCTGACTCTAGCCGAACTTTTCCAGCAACCCAAACGAAGGGAGAAGCACTTTGCCCCTCTGAGCCCCTAGGTTACAGCCATATCCATTTTGAATGAGCCCGAGGAATGCTCCTCAACCCCTATTCTCGCAGCCAACGGGTGGTGCCATCTTTTTGATCGATGAGGGTGATGCCGAAGGCTTTCAACTGATCCCGAATGCGATCGGCTTCGGCAAAGTTTTTGGCCTTGCGGGCTGCCGAGCGCTGCGCGATCAGCTCCTCGATTTTTTTAAAGTTAAGTTCCCCATTTGTAGCTGCTTCTTTGGATCCCTCGAATTCAGAGAATGAGGGCCAACAGAATCCCAAAGTAGCCAAAATCTCCAGCAAGGCAGCGCTTTTTTGTTTGAGGGCCTGGGGCTCCAGATGGGTTTGGCCTTGATGGGTGAACAGGTTGTGTTCGCGGGTGAGTTCTTTGGCCAATTCAAAGGCGATAGCCAGCGCTTCAGGGGTGCCAAAATCATTGTCCATAGCAGCTTGAAAGGCTTGCATGGCCTCAGCATCAGGGGATCCCTTTTCTTCTTTGCAGAAGTGCTGGGCACAGTGGATCCCTTTCTGGAGGGTTTCCCAGCCACGGCTGGCCGCCTGCATGGCTGCCTCGGTGAGGTCTATGGGGCTACGGTAGTGGGTCTGCAACAGGAACAGCCGCAAGGCCATGGGGTGATAGACGGCGAGGGCCTGTCGCAGGGTGGTGAAGTTGCCCAAAGATTTGGACATTTTCTCGCCGTTGATGTTGAGAAAACCGTTGTGCATCCAGTATTTGGCCATCGGCTTGCCGGTGATTGGCTCCGATTGGGCCAGCTCATTTTCGTGGTGGGGGAAAATCAAATCTGCCCCGCCGGCGTGAATGTCGATGTGATCTCCTAGGGTCTCCCGCACCATGGCGGAACATTCGATGTGCCAGCCCGGTCGCCCCCAACCCCAAGGGGAGGCAAACCCCGGCTCAGAAGGGGGGGCCGCTTTCCAAAGGGCAAAGTCGAAGGGATCCTGTTTGTCAGCTCCTTCTTCTCCTACCCGGCCACTGGCTCCCGCCTCCATCTCCTCCAGTTTTCGACCGGATAGCTGGCCGTAATCCGGGAATTTGCGGACAGAGTAGTAAACAGAGTACTGAACAGAGGCGGGGGTCTCTGGCTGGTGTCCCGCTTGCAGGAGGGAAGACTGGTCGGTCTGGTGTCGAATCGGATCCCGTACCCGGTAGGCAAAGCCTTTGAGCTCCAAAGATTGGATCAACTGGAACATGGCTTGCAGCGATTGCGTTGCCCTGGGGTAGAGATCGGCCCGCTTGATGTTCAGGCGATCCATATCTCGGAAATACTCGGCGATGAAGCGCTCCGCCACCGCTTGCATGGATTCGCCACGTTCCAACGCCCGCTTGAGGATCTTGTCGTCCACATCGGTAAAATTCTGCACATACTTCACTCGGTAGCCGCGCCACTCCAAGTAGCGACGCACCATGTCCCAAACCACGTAGGTACGCGCATGGCCGAGGTGGCAGAGGTCGTAAACCGTTACACCACAGACATACATCCGCACCAGGGGCTTCTCCTCCGCAACTGGAGCTGCAGATCCCTGGGAATTGCCGACGGAAACGGATTGAGATCCACCTGCTGCCAGCGGCTGAAACACTTCCTTGCGGCGAGTCAATGTGTTATAGACAACCAAATCCATGGGTATCCCTAGTTTGTAGTTTCAGCTACAGCAAAACAGGCTTTGTCTTCCAAAAAAAGACGATGGCGCACTTTGTCTTGAATCGGATGAGGCTCGACAAAATCTCAACGAGCCAAGGGCTGGAACCATTGTGAGGCAAGCATTGTGGCTGAAATTACCTGCCAAGACTTGTCTAGATTTGTTAACTACGGTACTCTAACCTGAGTGCGAGCCAGCCTGTTCATTAGCGAGCTCCACCCCGGCTTGAGTCACCCCTGGGGTGCTCGGTGCCAAGGGGCTTATGCCCCTCATTTTGACATCTTCTTCTCTTGCACTCTAGTGTCAGCCTGTTGGTGTGAGGATGCCTTTAAAACCCACTTTCCCCAATCCCCAAAACGGGGAGCTGGATTTCCGCGGTGCTGCCGTGAGCACCCTTTCCCCCCCACCCCCAAAGGGCTCGGCAGGGATCCCTTCAGAACAGTCCTGGACTTCTGCGGATTCATCTGCCGAGGAAGCCTATCTTCTGGAGTGGGCTCCAGCCCCTCTCTCTGGGCGGTCGAAGCCAAGATGGGTTGGTTTGGCCCTCTCTCTCAGCTTAACGGGCCTGGTATGGCTTCTGAAGCTGGAGGCGGATCCCTGCGCAGAAGCTGGGGAAGAGCAGCTGCCGGCCACCCCCAGGTGCCCAACCGAGCCTGAGACAGCCCATCCAGAGCCGGGGGATTCTGCTCCTGCGCGTCGGGGATATCCGGCTTGGGCCACTGGTCTTTTGCTGATGCTGGGCTTGGCCGGAGTCGCTACCCTACAGCAGCGACAGTTGAATCGCCCCCTGTCTCCGGCGGTAGAGCCGATCCCACCCTCTGTGCATACGCTATCTGGCGCTCTGCAGCAAAACTACGAGCGGAAAAAGGAGCAGCTGCGCCAAGCCTTCGCAGAAGGGCGAATCCCGACAGGAGAAGGGCCCAGAGGCATTCTGGAGCATGAAATTCAGCCGGGGGAAACCCTCTGGCAACTGACCCAGATGTATCAGCTCGACGCGGCTGCCATCACCGTCTCCAATGGTATTCAGGCCAGTACTGAGCTGAAGCCGGGGCAAGCTCCTCATCCCCAGCCAGCCGGGATTGATCTACACCGTCAAGCAGGGAGACACACTGGAGGACATTGCCAACCGCTACCGAGTTCCCCAGCAGCGGATTATCGAAGCGACTCCTCTGGATCGCCCGGAATATCTGCGCATTGGCCAACGCCTGCTCATCCCCGGCGATGTGGGCGAGTTGATCCAGCGTCAGAAGGAGATGATCGCTGCCCAGAAAGCTCGCGAAGAGGAAGAGCGCCGCCAGCAAGAGGAGGAAGCCCAACGCCAAGCCGAAGCCCAAGCTCGATTACAGGCGGAGCAGCAACGCCGGGCCCAGCAAATGGAACAAGAACGGCAGGCCCTCTTGGCCGGTGGATCCCTGACCCACACAGTTGGAGCCGGTGACACCATCGAACGGATCGCCGCCCGCTATGGGGTAACTCAGCGATCCATTATTCAAGCCAACAACTTGCGCAATCCCCACTGGCTGCGCATTGGCCAACGCCTTACGATTCCGGCGCCGGGTACGCAGCCCACCCCAGCTCCTGCCCGACAGCTCGACAGCCACAGCTGCCGCCAGCGCCCCCTCCAGCCCCTCCCCAGGTTCGCAGCAGTGGGTTTGTCTGGCCGGTCTCCGGGCAAATCACCTCTGGCTTTGGCTACCGTCGCGGTCGCCTTCATGCAGGGGTAGATATTCCTGGCCCCGTGGGATCCCCCATTGTAGCCGTTCAGGAGGGAGTGGTGATCTTCGCGGGGAATGCTGGGGATGGCTACGGCAATCGAGTGGACATTCGCCATCCCAACGGAATTGTTACTCGCTATGCCCACGGCCATCAGATTTACGTTTCCACAGGCCAGTACGTGCAGCAGGGGCAGACAATCATGAGCCGCGGCAGCACTGGCTGGAGCACAGGGCCGCATCTGCACTTTGAAGTCCGCCCCGGCGGGGGCGCGCCTGTGGATCCCCGGCCCTATCTGCCCTGATCCTGTCCCAAAGCGAGACTACACAGAACAGCCAGCCTGGCCATAAATTGCTAGCCTAAAAACAGCAAACTCCAGACCGTAGGAACACGCCGATGCAGTGGGTGAACGCGCTCTCCCAGCTCCCTTCCCTAGAAGCGGCTCTGCGGCAGGTGGTGGAGGAAGCCAAGGCCAAGCTTCAGGCGGCCCAGCTGAAAAGTGTCCTGAGTCGGCAGGTGCAGACGGTGGGATCCGGCAGCTTGCCGGGGCTGCTGACAGGGTATGTTCCCTCTCAGCCGCTGCGGCCCAACCTGGGGGTTTTGTTTGTGTCGGCGGCCTTTGCCAGCGAATACATCCGGGTGTTGCCATTGCTGTCGGGGCTGCTGGAGGTGGACGTTTTGATCGGCTGCTCCGGGGGTGGCATTGTGGGTGGCGGGCATGAAATTGAGGATGGCCCGGCTCTCTCCTTGTCTTTGGCGGTCATGCCGGAGGTGGTGCTGCATCCTTTTCATCTGCGGGGGAACCAATTGCCAGACTTGGATGCGGCTCCTTCTGCCTGGGTCGATTGTGTTGGGGTTTCGCCGCAGAGCAAGCCTCATTTTCTGCTCTTGGCCGATGGATTTTCCTCTGGCATCTCAGAGTTGCTGCAGGGGTTGGATTTCGCCTATCCGGGATCCGTCAAAGTGGGGGGATTGGCCAGTGGGGGCCGCGGCCCTCGAGGCAACGCCCTATTTTTGCTGGATGCGCGTACCTCCACACCTCGGCGGGAGCTGTATCGAGAGGGCACAGTGGGGCTAGCGCTCTACGGCAATGTGGTGCTGGATGCAGTGGTGGCCCAGGGGTGTCGCCCCATTGGGGATCCCTTGCGGGTGACGGAAGCAGAGGGGAATGTGATTCTTGGCTTGGAGGGTCGCCCTCCTCTAGCGGTTTTGCAGGACTTGGCAGAGCGGCTCAGTCCCGTGGATCAGCGATTGGCCCGCCACTCTCTCTTCATCGGCCTGCTGATGGATGAGTTCAAGTCGGAGCCGACGCCGGGAGATTTCCTCATTCGCGTAATCTTGGGCGTTGATCCGCGCGTGGGGGCGCTGGCCATCGGGGATCAGGTGCGCCCTGGCCAGACGGTGCAATTTCATCTGCGGGATGCCCAGACTTCGGCAGAAGATCTGCGTTGGGCCCTCAGCCGCTATTGTGCCGAGCGCAACTTGAGGCAAAGCCCCTCTCAACCGAGGCCGGAGCCTTGTGGGGCGTTGATGTTCTCCTGTTTGGGGCGAGGCAAGGGCCTGTACGGCACTCCCGATTTTGACTCGCAACGGTTTCGGGAATTGCTTGGAGAGCTGCCCTTGGGGGGGTTCTTTTGCAATGGTGAGATCGGCCCCGTTGGGGGATCCACCTTTTTACACGGCTACACTTCCTGCTTCGGGATCTTCCGGCCCGCCCACTAGAGGGGGGATCCCTTGCCCTAAGAGCCGGCGAAATTGGATAGACTGAGGATCTGCTGTCAACAGCTTGGTCAAGGATTTCTCATGCAGCTTCATCTCAGCGAGCCGCCACTCACTCAAGGGGAATGTGCCCTGGTCTATTGCTTTGCCGCTTCCGGCGGGAATGGCCGCTTTCCTCTGCCCCCTGAGATCGCCTCTTGGGATGAAAAGGCGTGGTCAGGGCTGGTGGCGGAAACCGTTCAGGAGCAGGGGTTTCAGGGGAAGCCGAATAGCAGTGTTGCCCTGCGCCTGACAGGAGAGATCCGCAAACTGGTGTTGGTGGGGCTAGGGGATCCCGCGGCCCTAACGCTAGAAGCCCTACGACGGGCCACAGCCAACGGCCTGCGCCAGGCTCACAGCTTAAAAGCCAAGCAGGTGATGCTGTCTTTGCCGGAGACGGGGTTGGATCGGGTGCGTGGGGTTCAGGCGGTGGCCGAAGCCTGCCTACTGGTGGCGCACCGGGACAATCGGTTTAAATCTTCAGCCAAAGGGGAAGAGGAAAACAGCTTTTCTGTGCAGGAAGTAACTCTCTTGGTGCCGGGGTTGGCCCAGGCTCGCCCCGATTACGAAGTCGCGCTGCAGCGGGCCATTGAGATGGCGGCAGGAACCATCTTGGCTCGGGAATTGGTGGCTGCCCCCGCCAACATTGTGACTCCTCTTGCCCTGGCCGATACCGCCCGCCAACTGGCCCAGGAATATGGTCTAGAGGTGGAGATTCTGGGACAGGAAGAATGCGAAGCTCTGGGGATGGGGGCTTTTTTGGGTGTGGCCAAAGCCTCTGATCTGCCGCCCCAGTTCATTCACCTCACCTACAAGCCGCCACAAGGGGATCCTGTTACCAAATTGGCCCTGGTGGGCAAGGGGCTGACCTTCGATTCCGGTGGGCTGAACATCAAAACCGACTCCCGCAGCATCGCCATGATGAAAACCGACATGGGGGGAGCAGCGGCAGTTTTGGGAGCTGCACGGGCCCTAGCCGCCCTCAAGCCGCAAGTGGAGCTGCACTTCATCGTTGCTGCCACGGAAAACATGATCAGCGGCCATGCCATCCACCCAGGGGATATCCTCACCGCTTCTAACCAGAAGACCATTGAGGTCAACAACACCGATGCAGAAGGCCGCCTCACCTTGGCAGATGCCCTGGTGTTTGCGGAAAAGCTGGGCGTTGATGCCATCCTCGATCTGGCTACCCTGACCGGTGCTTGTGTGATTGCTCTGGGGGAAGAAATTGCCGGCTTGTTCACCCCAGATGAGACGCTGGCCCAGGAGCTACAGCAAGCTGCCAATCTTTCCGGCGAAAAAATCTGGCGCCTGCCGCTGGAGGAAGGCTACTTCGAGGGTCTCAGCTCCGTTGTGGCCGACATGAAAAACACTGGTCCCCGCTCAGGGGGATCCATCACCGCTGCCCTGTTCCTGAAGCAGTTTGTGGAGAAAACCCCTTGGGCCCACCTGGATATAGCAGGCCCCGTTTGGACAGAGAAGGATGCAGGCTACAACAACAAAGGGGCCACCGGTTATGGGGTGCGCACCCTGGTGGAGTGGGTCTTGGCGCGGCAAGCCGCAGCAGCTTGCTCATAACCCCGCCTTTCTGGACGTTGGGCCTTGAAAAAGCATCTACTGAGGGAGGAGCCAAGGGCTGCTTGGCTAGAGCTGTCCGATCCCTAAAATAGGCTTAAAAAAGAGTCTAGGTATTGAGTAGCACTTTGCAAGGCTTCCCCTCTGGGAATAGGATCCCCGCATCAAAGTAGCTGGCACAAGGCCCCCTGCGCGGGATCCTCCCATGAAAGACCTTTACCGCGAGCTGGAATTACAGCCCAATGCAACTCTAGAAGAAATTAAAGAGAGCTACAGGCGGCTTGCCAAAGAATACCATCCCGATAAACTTCACCCAGATACACCTGTTAAAGCGCGGCAGTACATTGAGGAAAAGTTTAAGTCTATTCAGGAAGCATACTCGGTACTGAGTGATCCTGTGAAGCGAAAAGCCTATGACTCCCAAAGGCTTTCCCAGACTTCGCCCACGAAAGGGAGCGGGTATGACCAAGACTTAAAAGCAGAACGCGGTTACAGCACACAAGATGGCAAACCTTGGCCCTTTGACTTCGACAAGATAAAGGAAGCTGCAGAAGAGATAGAACGTCGTAAGAAAAACATCGAGGCCAACTATAACCAAAGAGTAGAGCAAGTTAAGTCTGAGTTAAGGAGAAACTTGATCTCTATCGGAATAAAACAAGAGGAAGCTAAAATTGATCATACCTTTGCCACCAAAAGTGACACTATACTGGGTGCCCTCTCGCTTTTAGTCCTGAGCTTGTTCATTGGTGCCTTAAGTAGCTCAATCGGGCTTGTGCTCTTTCTAATCTCAGTTATTAGTCTTTTTATGGCCATTTTTGATAAAGGATATAGCAAGTCGCAAGTTGAGAGCGCTAAGAAGCCACAGGAAGAGGCAAAATCAGTAATAGCCCAGATAGAGAAAGATAGGAACTCGAAGCTTTCCCAGCTTGAGCTTCACTGTAGAAGTAGGATCGATCATTTTAAAGCTGTCCCTATCGAATCTATATCCCCATTTTATAAGTGGGCTGAGTGGGGAGGATCAGCTATTTTTGCTAACTGCAATGAAGGAAAAGGCAGATGCTAAAAGCCTAGAAGAAAACTTGAAGATAGCGGCTGGAGTTGCTGTGGGTATTGGCATACTAGCCGCCTTATTTGGGCTGGGAGGTGGATTTCACCCATTCTGAATCTCAAGAAGAGGCAAAACACTGCTTCATCTCCTGCAGCACCTGGGCATCTTGAGAGGCCGTTCTCGCGCCCGCTTGAGCAGCCCAGCACTTAAGACTCTCGATTTGGTCGCGGGCAATCGAGGCCAAAGGCACGGTTTCGCGGATGGCCTGCAGGATATCCTCTTGGGTAAAGTCCCGCCGGGCGCCGCTGCCACTGCCCCCAAAGGCGTTGTACATGGCATCTACGATGGCTTGCTCGATCTCGGCCCCGCTGAAGTCCTGAGCTGTGGCTGCCAAGGCTTCCAGGTCGAACTCCCGCAGGCGGCTGGGGCGCAACCGCTGCAAATGCACCCGGAAGATCTCTTTGCGCTCAGCCTGGGTGGGCAGGTTCAAGAAGAAAATCTCGTCAAAGCGGCCCTTGCGCAAAAGCTCTGGCGGCAGCAGCGGCACGTTGTTGGCGGTGGCCACAATGAAAACGGGGCTGGTCTTCTCCTGCATCCAGGTAATCAGGCTGCCAAACACCCGACGGCTGGTACCAGAATCTCCATCGGCACTGCTGGTGATGTTGCCAAAAGCTTTGTCGATCTCGTCAATCCAAAGCACGCAGGGGGCCATCGCCTCCGCCAGTTGGATCATCTGGCGCACCCGGCTTTCCGACTCGCCGACGATGCCGGCAAACAGCCGCCCGGCATCCAATCTCAGCAGGGGCAGCCGCCACTCATTGGCGATGGTCTTGGCGGAGAGGGATTTGCCGGTGCCCTGGATCCCGACCAGCAGCACGCCTTTGGGGTTGGGCAGGCCATAGCGCCGCGCCTCTTCGGTAAAGGCTTCCTGGCGCACCCGCACCCAGGCCTTGAGATTATCTAGGCCCCCCACGCTTTTGAGGGTCTCGCGGGCGGTGAAAAACTCCAGGATGCCGGTTTGGCGGATGGCCTGCTTTTTTTCCTCTAGCACCAGGTCGATATCGGCTTCATTGACCTCCTGCTTGGCGGCCAAAGCGCGGGCCAAAACGCGGCGAATACGTTCTCGGCTCAGCCCTTGACAGGCTTTGACCAGTTGCTCGCGGGCTAGAGGGGTAAGCTTGAGCTTATCTGGGGCCACATAGAGCTGGATGAGGCGGCTGATCTCTTCGCTATTGGGCAGGGGAATATCGACGACGGTGATCTCCTCTGCCAGGTCGCTGGGCACTTCCAGGGTGTGGCTGAGCAGGATCAGCATCTTGCGGGTGCGCTTGAGCTCGCGGCTGAGGTTTTTCAGCTCCCGGATGATGGGAGCGTTTTTGTCGCTGCTGGCGTTGCGCAACACAAAGTGCAGATCCCGCAGCACAAACAGGGTGTCCTCGTTGGGGGCAGAGCGCCACACCCGCCCCAGAGCTGCCATGATGGAGCCCCGATCCTCGCCTGTATCTTGCCAGCCCCGCACCAAGTCCCAGAACAACAATTGCCGCGGTGGGTCTGTCCGTCTGGCTACTTGGGTTAGCACGGCATCGGCAGGCTCTTCTTCTGGAGAGACCAAGTAAACCAGGGGGTAGCGGGCCCGGATCATCAAATCCAGCTCTGTCACCAGCCCTGCTTGCAGCTCCGCCGGGATCTCGACCAGGGCAGGATCCCTGCTGTCTGGATTTGTTTTTCTTGCGGCTTCTGTCATCGCCTCTGGAGTTTAGAACATCCTTACTTCATCTTCCTCTCACTTGTTCAGAAACCATTTGGATTGGAACAGCCAATAAGCAGCAAAATGCTCACGGTTGAGCTTCACGGTTGATCTTTAGGATAGGGCAGGGATCCCTTGCAGTTCGGCCAGCATGGTGCGGGCTGTCTGGGTGGGATCGGCAGCTTCCATCAAAGCCCGCACCACAGCTACACGGGTGGCCCCAGCTCGACGCACCTCGGGCAGGTTGTGGGGATCGATGCCGCCGATGGCAAACCAGGGCAGGTGGGCTTTCTCGGCAGCCAGGCGCACGTACTCCAGGCCGGCAGGGGGTTTCTCCGCTTTGGTGGGGGTGGGGTAAACGGGGCCGACGCCAATGTAGTCCACGTCGCTGTTCAGGGCTTGGGCCAGCTCTTCGGCGTTGGTGGTGGACAGGCCAATGAGCCGCTGGGATCCCAGGAGGTGCCGAGCTTGGGCGACCGGCAGATCCGTCTGGCCCAGGTGAACCCCATCAGCCTGGCTGACCAGAGCCAAGTCCACCCGGTCGTTGACGATCATCAGCGCCTGGTAGCGGTCGCACAGCTGCCGCAGCTGTTTGAGATCCCGCAGCATCTCGCCGTCGGGGAGGTTTTTGCGGCGATATTGCACCAGGGTCACCCCGCCCCGCAGGGATTTTTCCACCACCTCTAGCCAGTGGGGCACAGGGCTGGTCACCAAATAAAGATGGGCTGCCAGGAGACGCTGCCGCAGGGATCCGCCCAGCAGTTCACTTTCCAAGACGTAGAGCCGATAGCGCATGTCTTTGGCCAGCTTGGCCAGGCCAGGGGCCACCCAGTGGTGGGATTCGGCCAACTTGCCGTATTCTTCTAACACCCGCAGGGCTTCTTGCACACGGCTGCAATTGGCTTGCAAGAGGTGGCGGAGATCCCGCCGTTGCTCCTCTTGGGGGTGGGAGATCTGGGTGCCTGGATCGGCGGGGGTATCGCGGGCCAAACGCAGGGGATCGCTGTGCCAGCGGGCTAGGGCTTGGCGCATGGCCTTGCATTCGGCAGAGAGCTCTCCCTCTTCCAGGCCGAAACGAAACCATTCTTCCAATACCCGTAGTCCTTCACGAGCTCGATCGAGGTTGGCATCCAGAATACGGGCGACGGCCTGGGGTTTCATGTTCCCTATACGTGGGAAGAGAGTTGCTTAATTTTTACCAAAAAAATGCGCCTAAAGCCCCGTCCTACCCTTAGCCGGAAGCAAGTCAGTAGGGTGGAGAGTAGTCAATTCACTGTAAATCGGAATGGTTTCCCTGAGGCTGTCCTTGGCCCTGAGGAGAAAGAGGGTGATGCCATAAGGCGTTAAGAAAGGCTTGCTGCGGCGTGTGTCCCCAGGCGAAGGCCCGTGGGCCGGCCCCTTCCGGCAAGTAGGCCCAAGCATAGCGCTCGCAGGCGGGAAAGTAGCGGATCTCCCACCAAGTTCCCCCTACAGGCACATCTTTCACTGCCCGCAAGAAAGGGCCGCGATGGCGGGCGAGGCGCTCTTCTATAAAGTAGGGGCCTTCCAGCTGAAGGGCTTCTACCGCTGCAATCAGCTCGGCTCGTTGTCGCTCATTTCGGATCATCTCCCGGGTTCCCCTCTTGGATTGGCTCTATTCTATGAGGAGATTTCTGGTGAGCTGGGGGATCCCTCTTGATTCAGCCCAGATTGCGCCTACGGCAAGCTGTGGAAACCCAATGGAATCCAACGAATCCACCGCAGGTGCTGTGTCTGAGCAATGGACACGGGGAAGATGAGGTGGGCAGTCGCCTTGCTGTTGCCCTAGTCCAACTGGGGATCCCGGTGCAAGCCTTGCCGATTGTGGGAGAAGGGACAGCCTACCAACGCCAAGGGATCCCCCTGCTGCCCATTGCCCAGGTGATGCCGTCGGGGGGGTTTATTTATCAGGATTGGCGGCAGTTGTGGCGGGATTTGCGGGCCGGTTTGCTGGGGCTGACGGGGCGGCAATTGGCGTTGGTTCGGCGGGCAGCAGCCCAGAGGAACCTGGTGCTGGCCGTGGGGGATATTGTGCCCTTGCTGATGGCGTGGTGGAGCGGGATCCCCTACGTCTTTGTGGGCACGGCCAAGTCGGACTATTACTGGCGAGATGAACGGGGGCCCTACCGACGCCCCTGGATCCCTTTTGGGCAGCCGATTTCCGATTACCTGCCCTGGGAGCGCTGGCTGATGGCCCACCGACGCTGCCTGGGTTCTTTTTTGCGGGATGAGCTGACGGCTACAGCTTTGCAAAAACGGGGCCTAAGGGCCTTTTACCTGGGCAACCCGATGATGGATGGCCTAGAGCCACGCGGGACATTGCCTTTGGATCCCCACCGACCGGCCTTGCTGCTCTTGCCCGGATCCCGTCCGCCGGAAGCCTATCGCAACTGGGCTCTGATGATGCAGGTGGTGGAGCGGCTCCCAACGGAGCTGCAAGTCTATGCTGCCCTCAGCCCCAACCTGGAACGAGACCCGCTTCAGGCTCGGATCCCATCTCAGCGCAGCGATGTACTTCTGGTTTGGGGGGACTTCGGCGCCTGTGCCCAACGAGCAACGGTGGTGCTGGCCATGGCGGGAACGGCCACCGAGCAATGTGTGGGCTTGGGAAAACCGGTGGTGACCCTGCCGGGAGAAGGGCCCCAGTTTACCCCGCGCTTTGCTGAAGCACAGACTCGTCTTTTGGGATCCGCCGTCCACCTGACCTCAGTGGAGCAGGCTCCCGCCGTGGTTGGCCGGATTCTGGAACGCCTGGCCGCCGATCCCAACTACGCGGCTGAGTTGCGGGCCCATGGACGCCGCCGCATGGGATCCCCGGGGGCCGCCCGGCGCATTGCCGCTCAACTTCGAGATTGGCTCAAGCCATCCGGCCCGGTTTTGGAACCGTTCGAGCCAGACACATCAGACACATTGTGAGCCAGACACATTGTGAAATATATTGTGAAATGGGGAGCAGGTCGTTAAAAGGCCCGACTTATTGCTGTTAAGTTTAGTTTTCCGTTTTTAAGTATTTGATGGCCTTGAACCTTCTTTTGGGGTTGGAGAGCAGTTGGTGGATCCCTTGCTATGGGTGGGCGGGAACAGCTTTGGCCATTCCCTGGGCAACGGGGTGGGTCAAGGGCAGTGGCCCGCGCCCGGCAGCTTACCTCAACATCCTTCTGACTTTTGCCGCCTTTGCCCATGGCCTTTGGCTGTTGCGGCAGGTTTGGGGTCGGGATCCCCAGATCCTGAACTACCCCTGGTTTCGGGTGGCCGATTTGGATTTGACTCTGTCTTTGGAGATCTCGCCCCTGACAATGGGGGCCGTCGTCTGGATCAGCGGTTTGAGCTTGCTGGCCCAGATCTATGCGCTGGGGTATTTGGATAAGGACTGGGGCCTGGGTCGCTTTGCCGCCCTGATGGGCTTTTTCGAGGGGGGAATGACAGGGATCGCCCTCAGTGACTCGCTGTTTTTCAGCTATGCCCTGCTGGAGATGCTCACCCTTTCCACCTATTTGCTGGTGGGCTTTTGGTACGCCCAGCCTCTGGTGGTGACGGCGGCGCGGGATGCGTTTTTAACCAAGCGGGTAGGAGATCTGTTGCTGCTGATGGGGGTGGTGGCAATTTCCAACTTTTCTGGGGCCTTGACGTTTTCCGACCTGCGGGACTGGGCGGCTACGACTAGCTTGGATCCCACCTGGGCAGCTTGGATGGGCTTGGCCTTGATGGCGGGGCCCTTGGGGAAATGCGCCCAGTTTCCGCTGCACCTGTGGCTGGACGAGGCGATGGAAGCGCCCAACCCGGCTTCGATTTTGCGCAATTCGGCAGTGGTGGCCTGCGGGGCTTTTGTGCTGATTAAGCTGCAGCCGCTACTGGCCCTGTCGCCAGTTACAGAATGGGGTCTTGGTGGTCATCGGCACGATCACAGCCCTGGGCGGATCCCTGGTGGCCTTGGCGCAAATTGATATCAAACGCACCTTCTCCTACTCCACGAGTGCCTACTTGGGGTTGGTGTTTATGGCAGTGGGAATGCAGCAGCCGGATTTGGCCCTGGAGCTGCTGCTCATGCACGGCTTGGCTAAGGCGCTGCTGTTTATGGGGGTGGGATCCCTCATCTACACCACCTCTACCCAAGATTTGACAGAGCTGGGGGGGCTGCGCAGCCGCATGCCGGCCACGGTGGCCGCTTTTGCCGTGGGATCCCTGGGGATGGTGGCTCTGCTGCCCCTAGGGTGCTTTTGGACGCTGACCCGCCTGGCGCTGGTCTACAGCGTTTTGCAACCGGCCCTGGTGGGGGTGCTGCTGCTGGTGAATGGGCTGACGGCTCTCAACCTGGCGCGGGTGTTTGGCCTGGTCTTTTTGGGATCCCCTCAACCCAAAACCCGCCGGGCCCCTGAGGTGGGCTGGCTGATGGCTCTGCCCATGGGCATCCTGACGGTGCAAACCTTGCTCATGCCCTGGCTGTTGGGGCGCTGGGGGCTCTATCCCGACTGGAACCCGCAGCTGAGGTGGATGGCGGCTCTGCTGACGGCTGCTGGGCTGGTGGGGGCAGCCATTGGCGGCTGGCTGTACTGGGGGGACCAACGGAGGGTATATCTGCCCTGGCCGGAGTTGCAGGATCTGCTGGCCCACGACTTTTACACGGGGCACCTCTACCAAGCCCTGGTGGTGCAACCGGTCAGCGCCCTCTCCCGCGGATTGGAGTGGCTGGATCGCAACGGAGTGGACGGCTTGGTGAACGGGGTGAGCCTGGCCTTTTTCTTCAGCGGCGAAGCCCTCAAGTACACCCTGTCGGGGCGGATGCAACTCTATGTGCTGGTGATTGTCATCGGGATGGTGTTGGTTACAGCTTGGCTACTGCGTTCGCCCCATTTGGGGTTGGCCTATTGATGGGAGAGAGCCATGTTGAGCCTTTTGATTGGGATCCCGTTGTTGGGGAGCATCTTGATTGGGTTGATTCCCGAGCAGGCGGGGAAGGGCTTGCACCGGGCTTTGGCCTTGGGGTTTGGGTGGGTTTTGTTTGGCCTGAGCGCGGGGCTGTTGCTGATCTTTGACCCCCACCTTGGATCCCTGCAATTGGCGGAAAGGATGGCCTGGATCCCCCAGTTGGGCTTGGTTTATGAGGTGGGAGTGGATGGGATCTCTCTGCCTTTGGTGGTGATGACCGGGCTACTGGTGTTGATGGCTATTTGGGCCAGCGGCCAGGTGGAGCGGCCCCGCCTCTACTACAGCTTGGTGCTCATGCTGGCGGCAGCGGTGGCCGGAGCTTTTTTGGCTCGGAATTTGCTGCTGTTTTTCCTGTTCTACGAAGTCGAGCTGATCCCCCTGTATTTGCTCATCGCCATCTGGGGAGGGCCGCGCCGCACCTATGCCGCCACCAAGTTTTTGGTTTACACCGCTCTGTCGGGGATCCTCCTCTTGATTGGCTTTTTCGGCCTCAGTTGGCTGAGCGATGCCCACAGCTTTACCTATACCGTCCTGCAGGCTCACCCCTTGCCCCTGGTGCAACAAACCCTGTTGCTTATTCCCATTCTGCTGGGGCTGGCCATCAAGATCCCCTTGGTTCCCTTCCACACTTGGCTGCCAGATGCGCATGTGGAGGCTTCCACTCCCATTTCCGTGTTGCTGGCGGGTCTGCTTTTGAAGTTGGGCACCTACGGCCTGGTGCGCTTTGGCCTGCAGCTCTTGCCGGATGCCTGGGATCAAGCCGGGCCTTGGCTGGCCGGTTGGGCGGTGGTTAACGTGCTCTATGGATCCCTGAACGCCTTGGTGCAGCAGGATATGAAAAAGCTGGTGGCCTACAGCTCCATTGCCCACATGGGCTACATCCTCTTGGCTGTAGCAGCAGCCACTCCCCTCTCCCTGGTGGGATCCATCTTTCAGATGGTCAGCCATGGCCTCATCTCCTCGCTGCTGTTTCTTCTGGTGGGAGCCGTCTATGCCAACACCGGCACACGGGATCTCAAGCTGCTGCGGGGATTGCTCAACCCGGAGCGGGGCTTACCGCTTATTGGCAGCTTGATGGTGCTAGGGGTGATGGCCAGTGGCGGCACACCGGGCATGGTGGGCTTTATAGCTGAGTTCACCCTCTTTCGGGGCAGCTTTGCCGTCTTTCCCCTGCAAACGCTCCTGTGCATGGTGGGGACGGGATTGACGGCGGCCTATTTTCTGCTGATGGTGAACCGTGTCTTTTTTGGGCGCCTCTCGCAAGTGGCCATAGCCATGCAACGCCACGCCACTGAAGAGCGCCTGCCTGCTGTTGTTTTGGCAACGCTGGTGGTGTTACTGGGCCTGCAGCCTAGCTGGGCAACCCGCTGGGTGGAGTCCACCACCTTGGCCTTGGCCAAGGCTAACCTAGCTGGTGTTGCAGGACTGGTCACTGCCTTTCAGTTTGGGTTGTCTTCCTTTTGATGATTTGATGAGATCGACGGAGTTTCTTTTGCTCCCATGACTGCCACTCTTGCTCCTGCTCCTTCCTGCTTCTTTCTGGCCGGCTTATCTCCTCTGGAGCAACTGCAACTGGCTCCTATTGTCCAGCGCCTAGAGGCAGGGGGAGCCCTTGTGCCGGATGCCCCTGCCAATCGCCTAGAGGTCATTGGCATCCTGCATAGCTACGGCGAGGTGCTGGATGCCTATTCGCGCAATTTGATCTTTATTGCCGACCACCAATTTTTGGAGCTTTTTCCGGCGTTCAAGTATTTCAACGGCGAGATTACCCTGGGCAAATGGCTGCGCTACCTGTGGCATGACCGCATCAACTACGAGTTTGCCGAATACTGCATGAAGGCTATGCTCTGGCATGGGGGAGGGGGGCTAGACCGCTACCTGGATACCCCTGAATTTGTCGAGCGGGCCAAGAGAGCCATCCGGGCCAAAATCCGCTTCAATCCCTTCTTGCAGGGCTTGGGGATCTTGTTTCCCGACTTTGCTCTAGAACAGGTGCGCATGCTGGCTATGTACAGCGGCTTGGGCCAGTTTTGGCGGGTGATGAGCGATATTTTCCTGGCGCTGGCCAAGCGCTCTGAGACAGAACCCCACCTCACCATTCCCGACGTGGTGGCTCACATCCAGCAGGGGTTGGTGGCAGCTGCCGACAAGCCTATCACCTACGCTCCCTGCATCTGGGGCCGCCGCTACGAGATCATCCCTCTCTCGGCGGGTCTGACTTTCCTATCAGATACGGCTATCCCCTATGTGGAAGCGGTGTTTTTCCGCTCCTTTCCCTTTATGGGCACGGTTTCCTACAACGCCCAGGCCCACCAGATCCCGGCTGAGCAGGCTGACTTTGCCTACGGCGCCCTCTACGCCGATCCGCTGCCGGTAGGCAGCGCTGGGATCCCGCCTACCCTGTTGATGCAGGATATGATGCGCCACCTGCCCCCCTACTTGCGAGAGCACTACCGCCGCCAGCCTCGCGGGGATGATGACCTGCGGGTGAAAATCTGCCTTAGCTTCCAAAAGGCCATGTTCTGTGTTACCACTGCCGCCCTGCGGGCTCTTGCCCCCTTCCCTCTGGAAACTCAGGATCCCCAGCAGCAGTTGGCCAACCGCAAGTTTCTGGCTCCTTGGCTGCAGCGCCTGCTGGGATCCCGTCTGTTAAAGGTGCAGGAAGAAAGGGTTGAGGCCTAGCTGAGCTGGGAACTGCTACTTTTGGTTACTGGAAGGGGGATCCCCTTTTCGGATACAATATCTGCGCCCAGTTGAGCAATGGGGTGGCGTAGCCAAGTGGTAAGGCAGAGGTCTGCAAAACCTCTATGCGCCAGTTCGAATCTGGCCGCCACCTTTTAAACCTTACTTGCATCCCAAGCAGGGCAAGCATGAAAGACAAGCTGATATTGATGATCCCCGGCCCCACTCCCGTTCCCGAGAGTGCGCTGCTGGCGATGGCACGGGGGCCCATCGAGCACCGCAGCAAAGAGTTCACCGCCATTTTGGAAGAGGTCACCGATGGGTTGCGCTGGCTGCACCAAACCACCTCCGATGTGTTTGTCTTTTCCGCCAGTGGCACCGGCGCTATGGAAGCCGGGATCCTCAACACCCTCAGCCCTGGGGATCGGGTTTTGGTGGGGGTGAACGGCAAGTTTGGGGAGCGCTGGGCGGAAATGTCCGAGCAGTTTGGCCTTCAGTGTGAGCGGGTGGAAACCCCCTGGGGGATCCCTTACCCCGTCGAGATCTTCCAAGAAAAGCTGGCTGCCGACCGGGAAAAAACCATCAAAGCCGTCATCCTCACCCACTCGGAGACTTCCAGCGGCGTAGCCAACGATGTCCAAGCCATTGCTGCTGCTGCCCGCGAGCACGGGGAAGCCCTCGTCCTGGTGGATGGGGTCACCAGCGTGGGGGCAATGCCGGTGTTAATGGACGAATGGGGCTTGGATGTGGTGGCCTCGGGATCCCAGAAGGGCTATATGATCCCACCAGGGCTGGGATTTGTGGCCGTCAGCCCGCGGGCCATGGCCGCTACGGAGCGCTCTAGGTTTCCCAAGTACTACTGGAGCTTTAAGCTGGCGCAAAAGGCCCTGCGCCAAGGCACCACTCCCTTTACACCGGCGGTGAACCTGTTTTACGCCCTGCAGGTTACCCTGCGCATGATGCGCGCAGAAGGGTTGGAAGCCATCTACCGGCGTCATGCCAAGCTGGCCCAGGCCACCCGTGCTGGCGTCAAGGCTCTGGGGCTAAAGCTCTTGGTTGATCCAGAGTCAGCGGCCAGTCCTTCGGTAACAGCTGTACTCGCTCCCGAAGGGATCAACGCTGACACCATCCGCAGCACCTTGAAGAAACACTTCGACATCGCCCTTGCCGCTGGACAAGACCACCTCAAGGGCAAAATCTTCCGCATTGGCCATTTGGGCTTTGTGAGTGACCGCGATGTGCTGATGACCTTGGCTGCTCTGGAGTCAGCTTTACACACCGTGGGCTACAGCGACTTCACCCCAGGGGCGGGAACTCGCGCCGCCGAGGAAGTATTGGCCCACGGCTTCTGAGCCCCCAGCTCAGTAGTCTTTGACCCATAGCACTGACCCTTGCCCCTGGCTACAATGGGGGGACATGCTTAATAAAACTTCAGAACCCAAGGGTGGCTATGGTTGTCAGCTTGGAACGGGATCCCTGCGTGGTGCCTTCTGCTGGGGAGTTGCGGCAGGTGCTACAGGGGGTTGGCCCTCGTTCTTGTCCCTTGCAGTACAACTTTCACCTACACACTCGTTGTTCGGATGGGCAGATGGATCCCGTGGATCTGGCGGAGCAGGCGCGCCGGCACGGCCTCAAGGGCCTGGCCATCACCGATCACCACACCCTGAAGGGCTACGAGCGAGCCCGCGCCCACCTGGATCGTCCCGACGACCCCATCCTGTGGCCGGGGATCGAGATCACAGCCAACCTGTTGGGCTGTGAAGTGCATATTCTCGGCTACGGCTTCGATCCCACCGATGGTGTCCTGGATCCCTTTGCCCAAGGGGAGCAGGTTCCCGGCTTGCCCGCCGCCGACGCGATCCAGGCCATTCAAGCGGCAGGAGGCTTGGCGGTGTTGGCCCACCCCTTTCGCTATTGCCTGCCTGCAGAGGAAATTGTCCCAGCAGCAGCGGAGTTGGGAATAGATGGCCTTGAGGTCTACTACGCCTACAAAAACCCGGAGATTTGGATCCCTAGCCCGGAAGTGACGGAGAAAGCCGAAGAGCTGGCCGAGACCTACGGACTTTTGAAAACCTGTGGCACCGACTCTCACGGCCCCAGTATCTGAGGCGGATTTGAGCCAGGCTACCCAGAACAAGCTGCTACGGGCGTGGATAGAGCAGCTGACCAAGCCGACGCAACTGCTCTGCAGTGCCCATGCACAACAGCAGATCCCCCGGCTGCAACAGGGTTTCTCCGCTGGGGCCACCGATCAACTGGCCATCCGCCCGTCGAATCGCCACCACTAAAGCTCCGGATCGGTTTCGCAAATCGGCTTTCCGTAGGGTTTGCCCGACATAAGGACATTCTTGGGCTGCCAGCTCGTACTCCTCCAGGTAGAAAGTGCGATCCCGACCGGCAAGGATGCCATCCACAAAGTCCACAACCCGGGGGCGTAAGGCAGCCGCCGCCATGCGTTTTCCGCCCGTGATGTAGGGAGAAATGGCATGGGCAACGCCCGCCCGCTGCAGTTTTTGCAAAGCCTCCTCCGTATTGGCGCGGGCAATGGTGCGAATGCGGGGGTTCAAGGTGCGGGCCGACAAGACCACGTACAGGTTCTCGGCATCGGAAGACAGGGCGGCAATCAGTCCCTCCGCCTGTTGCACCCGCGCTTCGAGCAAAGTGGCATCTAGAGTACTATCCCCCTGGAGAGCCACATATCCCAGCTCTTGAGCCACCTGAATCGCCTCGGCAGACTGATCGATCACCAAAAATGGCACCCCTTCTGCTCGAAACTCTTGGGCCACCTGCCGCCCAATGCGCCCGAAACCGCAAATGATGTAGTGGTTGTTCAGCGCTTCCATCTGTTTCTTCCATTTCCGTTGCCGGATCCCTTCCTGAAAATGTCCCTGGATGAGGGCCTCTGTAAAGCGATTCACCATGAAGCCGATGCTCAAGACCCCCATCAGGATCAAGGCCACCGTAAATAAACGCCCCCGCTCCCCCAGCGGCCCCACCTCCATGAAGCCCACGGTGGTTAGGGTGATAACGGTCATGTAAAAAGCTTCCACCCACGGCCACTGCTCCACCCCGTGGTACCAGAGGGTGCCGATCAGCACCACACACACCAATGCCCCCACGCCCAAGCCGAGGTCTCGCCGGATTCCGGGATCCCTTTTGGCAGCCTGGAAGGGGGGACGAGCAGAAGCCATAGAGCCCAGCCAGATCTAGCCCAGGAAAAGGAAGCAAGAACTAGAATGGGGAAGAACCCGTTGTTGTTCGGTAACAAGTGGAGTGCGGATGCCTGAATACATCAAAGTGGAATATCGGATCGACAAAAACGGACAGGTCACCGAGACCGTACTGAATGGTTCTGGCTCCAGTTGTACCCTAGCTACCGCCGGCTTGGAATCGGCGCTCGGAGCCGTGCAGAAACGGGAGCTCTTGCCGGAGTTTCACCAACTGACTGAAATCGAGAGGGAGTCAGAAGTCTCTTTGAAGCAAACCCGCTGACTCCATATCCATTTGCCTAGGGTTCTCACCATCTTCTCACTTTTTCTTTTTGCTCCCCTTTCCGGCCGTATTGCCGGCCCGTGCCGCTCCAACCGCAGCCTGAAACAGCCAAACAGCCAATGGAGCAGCGACAACCAAGATGATGCTGGTGGGGCCGACGCCAAAATCCGGCTCGCCAGAAGCCAACTCGAAAATTGAGCCAACAGCAGCAATGGCGCTGAGGCAGGAAACGGCCAAGAGCAGGTAACCTTTAACGCTGGTGGTCATAGAGAACCCGTTTGAGAACTACACTTGCGCAGTACAGGGCAAGCCGGTCGAATGCGTATTCATTCGCCAAAAAGCCCTCCCACTCCTGAGAGGGCTACCTTTCATGCTAAGAGCAGGGATCCCTGTCCAGCAAGGCAAAACCAAAAGTGGGATCCCTAGAAGTTCAGCACTTGGGGTGTGGATTTAGCCGTTCACGATGATCTTGCCGACCATTCCGGCCCCACGGTGGGGCGTGCAGTAGTAGGTGTACTCACCTGGAGGAACATCAACAAAAGCCGACTCCACCACCTGCTTAGGAGCAGTGAGCAGTGCCTTGTGGGAGAGCTTGGCGGCCAGAGCCGCATCTCCACCGGGCACCTTGTCGAAGACAACATTGTGGGGGTAGACCTTGTTGTTCACCCACTGAACGGTATCCCCTTGGTTGATGGTGAGAGAAGGCGGATCGTAGACCAACTGGGCCTTGTCAGATCCCATTTTGACGATGTAGGTCTCGGCAGCAGCAGGGTTGGACAAGAACGCCACAGCCAATCCCCCAACCACAAGGCTGAGCAGGATGAGCTGCAAACGCTTCACCAGGTTAAAAACTAGAGACATGGATTCCTCTCAAAACGCAACAGCAGTTATCCCAGACTTTGCGGCTCGGTTGTTCCCTTGTATGCAGTGAAGAGAACCCAGCCAGGCGGAGGGACAGCAGGGACACTTGGATTCCTAATGTTCATTATAAGGGGGCTCATCCCAAAATAGAGCATGCCCACCTATGGAGCGGCAACATCCATTCTTTACAGGGAGCCGCGGCAGACCGAACCCGTCAAACAGCACAGCTCTTCCAGAAACCTACGGCAACCCTGTTGCCAGGCAATCCGATGCGGCTGGATCCCCAACCACTTGGGGTAGAGCATCTTGGCAGTTGGCGAGCGTGCGCAGGGAACCGAGAGCCAGTTTTCCGGGTCGTCCTCATCTCTACCCAAAAGTGCTTCGCAAAGTTTCGCAAAGTAGAGATTCTTTTTCCGTGGGATCCCTTAAAGTCCAAGAGTGTCTTGCCTAACAAATCCGTAGGGTTGTCGATGCACAAGAAGGGCAAATCATCCTAATCTCAAAGAGCAGGTTCTTGGATGCTGCTGGTCGGTATTCCTTTGAGATTCCTCAATAACATCACCTGAAAGTCAGTTGGTTGTTCAGCCCTCACCAAAATAGGGAGTCTGTTAAGATGAGCGTACAGCGTTCACCCGTAGTTGGTCCAAGCAAGAGTCGGCTTGCAACAAGTTTAGAATCGACGGATCAGCGGCTTAACATTCAAATCTTGGCCCGGTGTATTGGCACTGCCTTGAACCTGGGCGCTCCCCTCAGGGTTGAAGTGCACTACACCTCACAAGCTCGGTAGCAAGGTTTTCTTGGCAGGCCGCTCTAGGGGCACAGCTGCTACTATGGTTTGTGCTTGCCTGGGGCTAGAGTGATTTTTGGGCTTCTTATTTCGTTGTATGTCCGTATAGTCACTGCTGGCTGGAACAGCACACCTGAGGTCTCTCTAGAAGAGAGGAGCTGGGCATAAGCCGACGATTTTAGTCTGGCTGGATTGAGACAACTCTATTCACTACATCATCACATAGTCATTTCAAGTTAGATTAAGACACTTTACTAATTGCTACGCAGTGCCGTCCAAACGCTCTGCGCCGCTTCCGCAACCACCCCCAACCCCTCTCCCATAGGGAGAGAGGAGCTAGGAAGCAACACAACGGAAAAGTCTCCTTCCTGCTTAAAGTGTGCTTAAAGTGATTGTATTTAGCAATGCGCAATGCAGCTTCTGTGGGGCAGGGATCCCGTTCGTCCAAAGCCTTAGGGCTGAAAAACCTGCAGGTCATATTAAACTGCGTGCGGAGTCTACAGAGCTAGTTCTGAACAATCCCCTGGATGATGGCTTCCGTAAGGCGGTCTAATCCTCCCAGGTCAGCTCTCTCGTTTTGGGAAAAGGGGTGAGGACAGTCGCCCAGCAGGCCGGAGAGCAGGGGAACTCAAACTGGTCAGAGCAGCCACAAGCACTTGGCCCAGAAAACCTTCTGCCAAGGGGGCACGGCGCTCTCAGTTGGCTTAACATTATTTCATGACTGGGCTTGGCCTTCACCTTGTCGAGGGCAGCTGGCCCGCCCAGGGTTCGGCTCAACTTCCTTCCCATTGCAGGCAAAACGACCATGGTAGGCATCTTCAAGCGCTTGTTCGGCTGGCGCGGCAAAGCTGCGGCCACGTCCTCACCGGAAACTGTTGCTAAGCCAACCCCAAAGAAAGCGAAAAACGACAATACTTTTTTTCTCGACCCAGATGAAGCCAAAACCCTTGGCAACATCGAGTACATGCGCACCCCCAGGATCGTGAAGCACACCTTCCAGGATTTCGGCAGCAAGGAGAAGGTGGAGGTGGTGGAGCAGGTCTCTTCCCTCAGTAAAGTTAAGTTGTCCACAGAGGCAGCCAAAACTCCTGAAACTGCTTCTGAGCAGGGGTCTTCCATTTCAAGCAGCAGCGGAGTAAGCCCACGCCGTCAAGGGGGATCGGACATGGATACCTTCCGCAATATGGCCCGCAGCCTAAAACGCAAATAAGCCAAACTCAGGTTGATCCCTGTCAGAGCCAACCAGAGGCTGGATCCCAGCTTTCCTCTTCGCAGCAGCGGCAGGCGTGATACAACTGCTATCGAGCCGGCTAATCTGCGACTGAACTGAGGAGGAGCAATGGCAATTAAGCGAGGCACCTTGGTGCGGGCCATCCGCGAGAAACTGGAGGGTAGTTTAGAAGCGCAGGCAAGCGATTCTTTTATTCCCAACTACGTTTTCGAGACCGCCGGAGAAGTCGTGGATATCAAAGGTGACTACCTGCAGATTAAGTTTGGGGCTGTTCCCACCCCTACGGTTTGGCTGCGCGCGGATCAGGTTCAGGAGATGGCGGGTTGAGTAGAAGCACGGAATGTTCCCCATCTGCATACCCCGTGATGGGGTGAAGGGGGATCCATGGCGCTTCTGGCTGCTCCCACCCGTGAACAACTTTTGCAGCGCAGGCGGCTTTTGCGTCGGCAACGGCGCAGCCGGTTCTGGCAGGGATCCTGGCGCTTGACCGGTTCGATGACCCTCTTGGCGCTGCTGGTGCTGGGCCTACAGCAGCCCCACTGGCAAATTCGTCAGCCAGAACAGATTCAGGTAAAAGGGTGCCCACTGGGTCGATCCCGCCTGGATACGGGCACAATTGCCCCTGCAGTATCCCCTCAACATTTGGCAGGTGCAACCGGCTGTTTTGGAAAGGGCTTTGCTGGGATCCCCGACCCGCCCCTCTCCCATCGAAAGCGTCCAGGTGCAGCGACGGCTGCTGCCGGTGGGTGTCATCGTCCAGGTGCGAGAACGGCAACCTGTGGCGCGGGCGCGATGGGGCAACCAGATGGGCTGGGTGGATGTCCAGGGCAACTGGCTGTCTCCCGATCCCTACCGTTCCCCCAAGTCTTGGCCTGAGCTGGAGCTGCTGGGCTGGGAGAACCACACCCCAGACCAATGGGCGCTGTTGCTCAAGGCTTTACAGCAGTCTGAAATTCAGATCAGGGCAGTGGATTGGCAATCTGGAGCGGGGATTACCCTGCATACTGAGCTGGGCAACGTCTACCTGGGGCCGATTTCCGACCGCTTGCCCTTGCAAATTCAGACCCTCAACCAAATGCGGGATCTGCGCCGCTACTGCGAGTGTACGCCCGACGACATCGTCCACATTGACCTGACCAGCCCCAGTGTGCCCACCTTGCAACTTACCCCCACGGCCACCCAGGAGCGCTGGAAAGACGTGCGGATGCCCTAGCTTTGCTATGAACCCGGTGCCGGCGGTGGAGGTGAACCAATTGTGGACAGCTTATCCCGGTCATCCGCCGGTGCTGCAAGGGCTGGATCTACGGGTCGAGGTTGGGCAACATCTGGGGGTGATCGGCCCCAATGGCGCGGGTAAAACTACCCTGTTCCTCACCCTCTGCGGCCTGTTGCCCCCCTGCTCTGGCCAGGTGAGTTTGTTTGGCCAGCCGCTGCGGCCCGGCCAGTTTCGCCCTGAGGTGGGGTTGGTGTTTCAGGATCCCAACGACCAACTGTTTGCCCCATCGGTGGCCGAAGATGTGGCCTTCGGACTGCGCAATTTGGCCCGTCCTGAGGCGGAGATTGCGGCTGCCGTTCAGGCCGCCCTGCAGATGACCGGCACCCTCCATTTGGCTGATCGTCCCCCCCATCACCTCTCTGGTGGGGAAAAGCGCATGGTTGCCATTGCCGGGATCCTGGCGATGCAGCCCCAGTTGGTGCTCTACGATGAGCCGACAGCCAACCTCGATTTGCGAGCCCGGCGCCGGTTGATAGTTTTTTTGCAACAGGCCGCCCACACTTTTCTGCTGGCTTCCCACGATCTGGAGCTGATCCTGGAGGTGTGCGATCAGGTCATCCTGTTGGATCAAGGGCGGATCTGGGCCCAGGGATCCCCGGCCCACCTGATGGGCCAAGCCGACCTCATGGAAGCCCACGGCCTGGAAGTGCCCCCCTCGCTGCGCCGATGAAGGAGTCGATGAGCGGTGAAAGTTGAAAAGATATCAAGAATTATTTTTAAGCTGACAACATTTTTGCCTCTCTTAATAAAAAGCTATCGTGCTAATTAAAAATATTGATTTTCGTCCAGGATTGAATAGGGATATCATTTTGTTAAGTCGGGGATCCCTTCTCTGAGTCGTCCTAATCGATTTTGTATGATCGATTGTGTACAAGAAAGATGTGGACTTAGCTCAGAGTTGGCAGCTTTGCCCGCCTGAGTGACAGTTGCGGTTAACCCTGATGGCTCCTACAACCTGTTCTGACTTCAGTCGGAGGTCTGTGGCTCAGAGCCTTCTCCCCTCAGAGGGGGGTCTCTGGTGGCTGGGGTAGGTGTCGCCGGGAAAAGCTGTCAATCGAGATTTGGGCAGAGGATCTCTCTGATGAAATCGAAAGGAGATTGCATGAGCGAACCCAATAAGCGAGATCACTTTGCCTTGTTGCTGGGTTCGACAACGTTCAGGAACTGAGTGTGTTCAAAAGTGGAGAGTTGATATGCCTATTGCAGTTGGAATGATCGAAACCCGCGGGTTCCCGGCAGTGGTAGAAGCTGCCGACGCCATGGTCAAGGCAGCCCGCGTTACCCTGGTGGGTTACGAGAAAATCGGCAGCGGTCGGGTCACCGTGATCGTGCGGGGGGATGTCTCGGAGGTGCAAGCCTCGGTGGCTGCCGGTTTGGAGTCTGCCAAGCGGGTGAGCGGGGGTGAGATTCTCTCCCACCACATCATTGCCCGTCCCCACGAGAACCTGGAGTTTGTGTTGCCCATCCGCTATACCGAGGCGGTAGAGCAGTTCCGCACCTAGTCCCCACTTCAGTAAAGTTCGCACCCCAGAAAGTTCGCACCCCACTTTCACTTTCAGCGTAAGGAGTACCTATGGCTATTGCAGTTGGAATGATCGAAACCCTGGGCTTCCCGGCAGTGGTAGAAGCTGCCGACGCCATGGTCAAGGCAGCCCGCGTTACCCTGGTGGGTTACGAGAAAATCAGCAGCGGTCGGGTCACCGTGATCGTGCGGGGGGATGTCTCGGAGGTGCAAGCCTCGGTGGCTGCCGGCATTGACTCGGTGAAGCGGGTGAACGGCGGCCAGTTGTTGTCTTGGCACATTATCGCCCGTCCCCACGAGAACCTGGAGTACGTGTTGCCCATTCGCTACACCGAGGATGTGGCTCAGTTCCGCGAAGGGGTAAATGCCATCCGTCCCTTCACCCGTCCCTGATGCGTATTGCCATTGTGCGGGGCACCGTCACCAGCACTCAAAAGGATCCCAGCTTGACGGGCGTGAAGTTTTTGTTGGTGCAGTACGTCGATCTCGAGGGCCAGCCGCAACCCGATTACGCTGTGGCTGCCGATCCGGTGGGGGCCGGCATTGACGAGTGGGTGCTGGTTAGCCAAGGCAGTGCCGCTCGCCAGCCGCAAGGAAACCAGACTCGCCCGCTGGATGCAGTGGTGATGGCGATTATCGATACGGTCAGCGTTGGCGGTCGCTCTCTCTACAACAAGCGCGATCAACGCTAGCTGGGATCCCTTCCCTTCTCATCTCTCTTGCTGCCCTTGTCCGCCCTACTGCGTTCTAGAGGCTCACGGTTATGCCTGCTCACACCTATGCTGCACCGCCAACGCCCTGGTCTCGCCGACTGGCGGAGCCCAAGATCGATCCCACAGCCTACGTGCATTCTTTCTCCAACCTCATTGGGGATGTGCGGGTGGAAGCGGAGGTGCTGATCGCCCCGGGAACTTCCATTCGCGCTGACGAGGGATCCCCCTTCCACATTGGCGCCAGATCCAACATTCAGGATGGGGTGGTCATCCACGGCCTGGAACAGGGGCGGGTGATAGGAGAAGACGGCCAACCCTACTCCGTTTGGATTGGCAGAAACACTTCCATTGCCCACATGGCTCTGATCCACGGGCCGGCCTACGTGGGCAACGACTGCTTTATTGGCTTCCGCTCGACGGTGTTCAACGCTCGGGTTGGGGATGGCTGCATCATCATGTTGCATTGCCTGATCCAGGATGTGGAGATCCCCCCAGGCAAGTACGTGCCTTCTGGATCCATCATCACCACCCAGGCCGAGGCCGACCGGCTGCCCGACGTCCAGGATAGCGATGCCAAGTTTGCCCAACACGTGATCGGCATCAACCAAGCCCTGCGAGAGGGCTACCAGTGCAGCGAAAACCTCGTCTGTATCGCTCCCATCCGCAACGAACTGCAGCGCACCTCTAACTCAACGGCTACGGAGACGGCACCCATGACTCATTCTTCCCATCGCGGCAATGGCCGGAACGGCGGCGGATCCCCTCTCAAGCCGGAGGTGGTGGAGCAAATTCGTGCCCTGTTGGCCCAAGGCTATCGCGTGGGGCTAGAGTATGCCGATGCTCGCCGCTTCAAAACCTCTTCCTGGCAAAGCGAAAGCCCAATCACCAGCACCCACGAGGCGGAGGTGGTGCAGTCGCTGGGGGCCATCCTGGCAGAGCACCAAGGGAGAATATGTGCGCCTGCTGGGGATCGATCCCAAGGCCAAACGGCGGGTGCTGGAGCAGATCATCCAAACCCCCGATGGGCCGGCGCTGGTTTCTGGGATGCCCAGCCGCGTCTCGGCAGCCGCTGCCCCGAGTTCTGGCACATCCGGCCCTCAGTCTGGCTCAGGGCTAGAGGAAGAAATCCGAACGCTGTTGGCGCAGGGGTATCGCGTTGGCCTGGAGGTGGCTGATGCCCGCCGCTACCGCACCTCTTCTTGGCAGACCTTGAGCAATTTGAGCGGTCAGCCGCAGGAGATCCTAGCCGCTGTTCAGGCTGCCCTAGCAGAGCACCAGGGAGAATATGTGCGCCTGTTGGGGATCGATCCCAAAGGCAAACGGCGGGTGCTGGAGAAGGTCATTCAAACCCCGCAAGGCCAGGTGAGCAGCAGTCCTGCAGGAACCGGCGTGGTGGCAGATACGGCTCCTGCGGCAGGGGGCAGTGCCGGCCTGGATCTGGAGGTGCAGGAGGAGGTGCATCGGCTGCTGGCTCAGGGCTATCGCATCGGCTACGAATATGCCGACGAGCGCCGCTTCAAAACCTCTTCCTGGCAGAGTGGGCCGGCCATTCGCGCCACCCGCGGGCCAGAGGTGTTGGCTAAGCTGACGGCTGCCCTGGCGGAGCACCAGGGAGAATATGTGCGCCTGCTGGGGATCGATCCTAAAGGCAAACGGCGGGTCTATGAGCGCATCATCCAAACCCCTGGCGGAAAATCTGCTGCTGCTGCCGCGGCTCCCGCTTCTGCCCCCAAGGGATCCCTTTCTGGCACCCGCCTCAGCGCCGAGGTGGTGGCTCAGGTGCAGCAGTTGCTCAGCCAAGGCTACCGCATCGGCACCGAACATGCGGACAAGCGCCGTTTTCGCACCTCTTCTTGGCAAAGCTGTAGCCCCATCGAGGCCACCCAAGTGCCCCAAGTGGTGGCAGCTCTAGAAGCCTGCCTGGCGGAACACCACGGAGAATACGTCCGCCTGCTGGGTATTGACCCAAAAGCCAAACGGCGAGTGCTGGAGCAGATCATCCAAACCCCTTGAGGGATCCCAGCTTTTTTTGACCTCTGTTGGTTCAAGCCCAACCCCCCAGCGATGAGGAGCACTTTGTTGGCCTCTACTTTGCCCAACTCCATGACGCTCCGCGCCTTGCCTGGCCAGAACGACGAAACTCGCTATTTTGTCAGTGGTGAGGTACAGGTGGAAGCCGGGGCGGGGATTGGGGCAGGGGTGCTGCTGCGGGCCAACCCCGGCTGTCGAATTCACATCGGGCGCGGCGCGTGTATCGGCATGGGATCCGTTCTGCACGCCTGTGGGGGATCCCTCATCGTGGAGGCGGGAGCAACCTTGGGAATGGGGGTGCTGGTGATCGGGCAGGGCACCATCGGCAAAAACGCCTGCATCGGCTCAGAAACCACAGTGCTGAATTGTTCGGTGCTCAGCCAAGCAGTCATTCCCCCCGGCTCGCTGCTCGGGGATCCCACCTATGGTTTCGATCTCCAGGAGGCGGGCGGCAGCAAGCCCATCCCGGCAGAGCCCTCGCCGGCGGCAGTGGAAATGGCTCCAGAGATGTCGCCTGAGCCGTCTCCCCCACCCAGTTCTCCGGTGGCCAATGTTGAAAAGCAAACCCGCCGTTGGCACCAAGAAAAATCCGACTCCCCAAGAGACCAAAACCCATAAGCTCAACGGGATCCCTGGCCATTGGGAATTGGATCGCCTCTTGAGCAAGATTTATCCCCATCGACAGGTGCTCTCCTCTGGGGATAGCCGGCTCTAATGGCTAAACTGGCGTGAGTAGTTAGGATGCCGATGTCAACCTCCCTGGGCCTGATTCAGACGCGCAGCTTTCCGGTCATCGTGCGCATTGCCGACGCTATGACCAAGTCGGCAGGCGTGACGCTGATCGGCTTTGAGAAAACCTCGGGGGGCTACTGCACAGCCATTGTGCGGGGGGGAATTGCCGATGTGCGCATTGCCATTGAGGAGGGCATTGAGCTGGCCCGCCAGTTTGACCAAGAGGAGATCTCCAGTTTGGTGATCCCGCGCCCCCTGCCCAACTTGGAAGTGGTACTGCCGATCAGCAGCAAGCTGTCTCAACTGGCACAAAACCGCGGCTACAGCCGCCTCAGTAACTTGGCCGTGGGCCTGCTGGAAACTCGCGGCTTCCCGGCAATGGTGGGAGCTGCCGATGTCATGCTCAAAACCGCGGATGTCCAACTGGCGGCCTACGAGACCATTGGGGATGGCCTATGTACGGCCATTATCCGCGGTACAGTGGCCAACGTGGCCATTGCCATCGATGCCGGCATGTACGAAGCAGAGCGCATTGGGGAATTGCACGCGGTGGCAGTGATCCCCCGCCCTCTGGACGAACTGGAGCAAGCGCTGCCCGTGGCCAGTTGTTTTGTTGCTCAACCGGTTACCCTGCCGGTAACCCTTCCTCAAGTTCAGGAACAGGAGGTGCAGCGCAGCGATACAGCCGTAGAGCGGATCCCTGTTTATCTGGAGCCGCCTGAAACTCCCTAGCCCCCTGAGAAACCCATCTGTTGCCCAAGAAAGCCGAGCAGGGCAGAGGGGAAAAATGCTAGGCTACTGGAAGACCTGGGTCCGTGCAGCTCCGACGCCCAAACCGTGTCAGGATCGGAAGATAGCAGCACCACGGGATGCTCTGAGCAGGCGCGTCAACCCGGGTCGCCCTTTGCAGCCCTACTTCTCTCTGCTGGGTTCTCTCCTCCTTGCCCTAGCAGCGCATTACACTATGTCCGAAACAGACAATCCCCTCGCCAACTGGGCTCAAAAAGCCTTTTACTTCGGCATGGGTTTGGCGGCTGTGGCGGCGGATAATGCTGCCAAGGTGGCCAGCAAAGCGGGTATCCGTCTGATGGAGTTGCGCAAGCAGGCGCAAGCTTTGGTGGACGAGCTGGTGGAGCGGGGGGCGATGACCGCTGAAGAGGCGCGGGCTTACATGGATGCCATCGCCGCCAACGCCAACCGCAAGGGAGAAGACAGACAAACTGCCGGTCCCCGCAAGATCACCATTGATGACATTAGCGATACCGAGGGCGAGGCAGGCACGGCCATCGAACTTTCGGAAGCGGCCCGTCTGCGCCAGAAGATCGCCGAATTGCAAGCTGAGTTGGATCGCCTCAAGGGCAAATCTTGAGCGGAAGGACAGCCCGGCAGGAAGGTAGGAATGCATTGCTTCCTAGCTCCTCTCCCCTTTTGCATAGCGGAAGCGGTACCGCAGAGCACTTGGGAAGTGTCTCAACCTAACTTGAAATGACCCTAAAGATTGAGGCTACCGTCAGGTGGATCGTCTCTGTGAAGTGTTAGGGATCCTCGCCCTTTAGAGCCGGGGGCAGGTCAAGGTTGTTCATTTCAGAGGTTTCAAAAAACTGCCGTGAGACAGCTTGCAATTCTCCGTCGTCGGAGAAAAGATGGGAACACCCGCCTATCTGGGCAGGAGCATCTCAATCCAATCTTGTTGAGTTTGAGATCAGACAGCAGGAATGAGGATCCCGTCTTCCGAGAGAAACCGGGAGCTGAGAAAGGGACGCAGCGCCTTGGGAATGCGAATCGAGCCATCCGGCTGTTGGTGATTTTCCAGCAGGGCAGCCAGAGAGCGCCCCACCGCCAAGCCAGATCCGTTCAGGGTGTGGACAAACTGGGTGCCTTTCTGGCCGGCTTCTTTGTAGCGCAGGTTAGCACGGCGGGCCTGAAAGTCCCAGCAGTTGGAGCAACTGGAGATCTCGCGGTATTGATTTTGGGAGGGGAACCACACCTCCAAGTCAAAGCAGCGGGCTGCCGCAAAGCCCAAATCGCCGCTACACAGCTCCACCACCCGGTAGGGCAGCTCCAGCATCTGTAAGATGGCCTCGGCATCCTGCACCAGCTTCTCGTGTTCGGCTTCCGATTGATCTGGGCGAGTGACCTTGACCAGCTCCACTTTTTGAAACTGGTGCAACCGGATCAGCCCCTTGGTGTCGCGGCCATAGCTGCCCGCCTCACGGCGAAAACAAGGGGTGTAAGCACAGAAGTAAAGAGGGAGGGACTCCGCAGGGATTACCTCATCCCGGTACAGATTGGTAAGGGGAACTTCCGCCGTCGGGATCAGCCACAGGTCGTCGTCAGCACAGCGAAAGCTGTCTTCGGCAAACTTGGGCAACTGCCCCGTCCCCTGCAAAGCGGCGCTGTTGACCAAAAAGGGTGGGATCACCTCGGTGTAGCCGGCTGCAACGTGGCGCTCCAGCATCATGGCAATCAAAGCCCGTTCCAGGGCCGCGCCCGCCCCTACCATAGCCACAAAGCGGCTTTGGGCCACTTTGACCGCACGGCCAATCTCCAGCAACCCCAGTTTTTCGGCAATCTCGTCATGGGGAAGGACAGGATGGGCCGGCTTTAGCTCCTCACCCCAGCGGCGCACCTCTACATTGTCGGCCTCATCTCGGCCAACCGGCACGCTGGGCAGGGGCAAATTGGGCAGGGTAAGCAGCCGAGCACGAATCTCCTCTTCCAGCTCCCGTTCCTGCTGCTCCAGTTGGGCAATCTCGGCCTTGAGATCCACCCCCCGCTGCCGCAGGGCCGCCACTTCGGGGCCTTGGGGATCCGCCCCCTGGCGGATGATCTCGCCGACTTTTTTGCCGAGGCTGTTGCTTTCGGCCTGCAGGGATCCCTTGCGGGCCTCCAACTGCCGCCGCTCCCGATCCAACTGCAGGATCCCATCCAGATCGACTGTGGCCCGGCGGTTTTGCAGGGCTTGGCGTACCTGTTCAGGGCGATCCCGCAGCAGCTTCAGATCCAGCACAGAGATGGTCTACCCTCAGCTCCAGATATCCGACCTATTTCTTTAGCCAGCTAAACATGGCCCGCAGCTCCCTGCCCACCTGTTCAATGGGGTGTTCGGCCTCGCGGCGCCGCATCGCAGTAAGCCCTGGCTTGCCGGCCTGATTTTCCAAGACAAATTCACGGGCAAATTGGCCGCTTTGAATCTCGGCGAGGATGCGTTTCATCTCGGCGCGGGTTTGCTCCGTGATGATGCGGGGGCCACGGGTGTAGTCGCCGTATTCTGCCGTGTTGGAGATGCTGTGGCGCATTTTCTCCAAGCCCCCCTCGACAATGAGATCCACGATCAGCTTCACCTCGTGCAGGCACTCGAAGTAGGCCAGTTCCGGCTGGTAGCCCGCTTCCACCAAGGTTTCAAACCCCGCTTTGATCAGAGCCGTCAGCCCACCGCAGAGCACCACCTGCTCGCCAAAGAGGTCGGTTTCGGTCTCTTCCCGGAAGGTGGTTTCCAAAATGCCGGCCCGCGTGCCACCGATGGCTTTGGCATAGGCCATGGCCCGCTCCCGTGCCATTCCCGAGGCATCTTGATAGACGGCAAACAGGCAGGGCACCCCTTCCCCCGCTTGGTAGGTGCGCCGCACCAAGTGCCCAGGGCCTTTGGGGGCAACCATGATGACATCCACGTCTGCCGGCGGCTGGATCTGCCCGAAGTGAATGTTGAAGCCGTGGGCAAAGAGGAGCACGTTCCCCGGCTGCAGGTGGGGACGGATTTCGCCCTGGAAAACGGCCTTTTGCACTTCATCGGGCAGCAAAACCATTACCCAATCGGCGGCAGCGGCAGCATCCGCCACCGTTTTGACCATTAAGCCGTCTTGCTCGGCTTTGGGCCAGGAAGGGCTGGCAGGGTGAAGGCCAACGATGACCTGGACACCGCTATCGCGCAAATTGAGGGCGTGGGCGTGGCCTTGGCTGCCATAGCCGATGATGGCAACGGTTTTATCGGCCAAAGGCTCCAGGTTGGCGTCGGTGTCGTAGTAGAGGCGGGCCATGGTCGAGCGGGGCGTGAGCAGGTGCTTGACTAGGATAGCAGGATTGGATCCAACTTGCTGATCTCAAGCGCCGTGATGAACGGTTTTCACCCACCTTAGGCGCTTGGGCTGTACACACATGCGAGCGGTTGTGGCGATCATAACCGGCAGCCAGTGGAGCATGTAGACCAAGCCCAGGGCGGTGTGCCACCAAAGTCGCCGTCCGCGCAAGCCCTCCACCTGGCGTAGCCCCCGGTAAAAGGCCACCGTCAGGCAGCCCATCACCAGCGCGTTCAAGGGGAGCAGCACCGAGGAGTGGCCCGCCAACAGCACCCAGAGGGTGTCGGGAACCAAGGCCATCGGCAGCAAGTACTGAGAAATAAAGAAGGCCCAGAGATCCACCGTTTTGGCCATCCCCATCCGGCGACCGAGGATCCCTGGCCAGTAGTCGAGATAGCGCTGGTAGCCCCCTTCTGCCCAGCGGCAGCGCTGGTGCCAGAGGCTTTTCCAAGAGGTGACCCCTTCTTCGACGATGGCCGGCTCTGGCAGAAAGGCGATATCTACGCCCGCCAGGTGCAGCTTAAAGGTGAGATCCAAGTCGTCGGTGAGGGTGGCCTCGTTCCAGCCGCCGCACTTTTCCAAAACATCTCGCCGCACCAGTTGGCCGTTGCCACGTAGCTCGCCAATACCCCTCACAGCCACGCGCTGCTGCTGGAAGTAAGCGTCGGAGGCCATTTCCGCCACCTGCCCCAGAGTCCAGAAGTTGACGTTGGGGTTGCTCAGGGCCTTGCGCACCTGGACAGCGCCTACCGTCCGTCTGCTGAAACGGCTGCGCAGGCTTCCCACTTGAACAAACAAGGGTAGAGTGCGGGCAAGAAAATCCGAGGGCACCACAGCATCGGCATCGCAGACCAGGATGATCTCCCCTTGGGTGAGGGGCAGTACCTCGTTGAGGGCGCCGGACTTACCCCCGCCCCGCCCCGGCTGCCGCCGGTAAACCCGCAGATGGGGGATCCGCTTTTGGGCTTCCCGCAGAACGTCAGGGGTGGCATCGCTGCTGTTGTCGTCGATGGCCCACAGCTCCAGATGGCTGGTGGGGTAACGGAGCTGGGTCAAGCTGTGCAACAGCCGTGGGAGCACTGCGCTCTCGTTCTTGGCTGGGATCAACACGGCCACACGGGGCAAGGCCAGCCCCCCCAACTCAGAAAGCCCGCTCTGCCCATCCGGTTGCATTGGCAGGACAGAGTCATTGTTGTTAGGTCATTGTTATCTGCTGACCTGGGATCCCGGCGGGTCGCAGCGGCAGGAGGAAGTCTCAGAGGGGGTAGGGAGGTCGCCGGTTGCAGGCGAAATAAGCGGCTAATGTGGATCACCATGAACGTGGCCAAACCAACGGTGATCCAACGGGCCGTCGGCACCACATGCATCAGGCTGACCAACCCCCACACCATGGCCAGAACCAGCAGAGCCTTGAGACGGCGGCGCTGGGCCGAGGTGAGCAACCAATCGGGAAGATGAAGATCCTCGAGAGGCTCTGGCTCTGACCAGACGAACTCAGACATGGGAATCCTCCCCCGGGCGGCAATGTTACCCAACCTCGCCAGCCTGTGCGAGCGTTAACCCAAAGGCTGTTAAGAGGTTGTTACCTATTGTCACCCATTGTGTTGGCGAAACGGAGTTCTCGAGAACCTACAGGCGAGAAAAATTGGGGATCCCGACTGCCGCTTCTCCGGCAAGGGGGTGAGTAGCCTATGGGTTACCGCGAATCTCTTTGATCACCCCATCTTCCAGAAGGATCTCGACCTGCATTTTCTGGATCAGGTTGTCTCCTTTTTGGACTCGGAAGAAGCTCTCCACATTGCCCTGCAGCACTTCTTGGTTAAGCTCCAGGGTGCTCAGTTGGTTGATCTGCTGCAACAATTGGTTTTTCTGATCCAAGAGGCGGATTTTCTGCTCGTTCACGCGGCTTTTCACCGCTTCCACCTGTTGGAGCACTTGGGGGCTGTTGGGGTTGGGGCTTTGTTTCTCCAGTTCGGCAATAGCCCGCTTGCCCTGAAACTCCAGCTGTTGCATCTGAGCATCGGTGGCTTCGATCTGCCGCTCTAATTGCTCCTGCATTTCCTTTTTCCAAAGGGGTGTGACCACCACCTTAACGGGAATGTTGCGTTTGAGCAGTAATTGAGTGCCGTTGCTGACGTTGTTTTCTTCCATAAGACTCATCCAGGCAGACGACCAACCAAACCAGGGGCTTGTGCCCATTGTAGAAAGCTCCCCTCAAAAGCTCTGGGGTTGGGGAAGAGGAGCTTGACAGACCGGATCCTCCCCCGCCGAGCCGGAGAATCCATCTACTTATCCTACCGGCTGGGATCCCTGCGGTAAAGTCTTGATTTCGGGAAACTGCAATTTTGGTTAAGGATCTTAAAGGCCGCCGCCTTGCCCTGGCACAGATTCGGCTAGCGTGAGAGACAGTGTTCTTTTTTGCGGCAGCCATGAGTGAACTGGCTTCGACCCCCTCCAAACCCTCTGCTGGGATCACCAAGCCGGTGCGGATTGCCTCTCGAAAAAGCGAGTTGGCTTTGGTGCAGACCCAGTGGGTGATGGGTCAGTTGCAAGAACACCATCCGGGATTACCTCTGGAGCTCAACACTCTCTCCACCCAGGGAGACATCATCCTGGATGTGGCCCTGGCCAAAATTGGGGACAAAGGTCTCTTTACCAAGGAATTGGAAGTTAGCCTGCTCAACGGCAGCAGCGACTTGGCGGTACACAGCCTTAAAGACTTACCCACCCGCCTGCCGGAGGGCTTGGTGTTGGGGGCGATCACGCGGCGGGAGGATCCCCTGGATGCTTTGGTGGTGGGGGAAAAGTTCCGGGATTACCGACTGGCCACCCTGCCAGAGGGGACGGTGATCGGCACTTCATCGCTGCGGCGGCTGGCCCAACTGCGCCATGCCTTTCCCCACTTGCACTTTAAGGATGTGCGGGGCAACCTCAACACCCGCTTGGCCAAGCTGGAGAGGGGAGAGTACGACGGCCTTATTTTGGCAGTGGCCGGGTTGAAGCGCCTGGGCAAAGCCGACCGGATCCACGAGGTGTTGGATCCCAGCGTGTCTCTGTACGCGGTTGGCCAGGGATCCCTGGGAATCGAGTGTCGGCAGGGAGATGAGCGGATTCTGGAGCTTATCCGACCCTTGGCCGATGCGGAGGCCACAGCCCGCTGCTTGGCAGAGCGAGCCTTCTTGCGGGCTTTGGAGGGAGGGTGTCAGGTGCCCATTGGCGTTCACAGCCAAGTCCGAGGGGAGGAGCTGCACCTAACCGGTATGGTGGCCGACCTGGATGGCCGGCGGCTCATCCGCGATACTCAGACGGGATCCACCGCCGATCCCGAGGCAGTGGGGATGGCTCTTGCAGAAAAGCTAAAACGGCAGGGGGCCGACGAGATTTTGCAGGCCATTTTTGCCCAGGCCCGCCGTTAGGCTTTTCCACCCTTTCTGAGTAAGCTTTGAGGTCTGCAGCCAGGGGGAGTTGAAGAAAAGGGGGAACAATGAAGTCCCCCCTACGTGAATTGCACTCAAATGGGAAATTCGCATTCGCAGCAGCAGTATCTAAGCTCTAGCTTAGCTTGCAAAACCGCCGTATCATCTTGAGCTACTAAGGTCACTCGGTTGTTGGCAATCTCTGCCGGCGAGAGGGTTAGAGTTTTGGTGAAGGTTTGGCCAGGCGGACTTGGGGAAGTATACAAAAACCCCGCTTGAGTTAAAGTCCCGCCGTTGTATAGGTAGTACTTGTCGTTCCCGGCATTAGGAGTTGTGTTACTTGTTGCCTGCAAGTTATTGCGATAGGTAAACGTAAGGGTGCCTCCCATCCGGCAGCCCGTTTTACAAGGGGGGCTCCATTGGAAGGTATGAGCAAAGAGTTTATTGGCTTGGGGCTCTCCCCAGTTGACTGTCCCGAAAGGGCCCTGGAGAGTTGTCCAAATTTGGGGTGGAACCTCCGATGGCAGGGGGGAAGCAGGGTTTGGCGGAGGAGCGCTGAGGGTTACTGAGCGCAACACCATGGGTCTCGAGCACGGAAGGCCAGGCAGAGGTCTTGGCGAAGGGGGGAAAGGAACCTGGCGGAATAGCTCATCTACAGTTTCTGAGGATTCTGCCGGAGCTATGGGAACTGGGGAGGGTATCGATCTAGGCACAGAAGGCATAGGCTGCCTGGCTGGCCCTGGAGCCTGAGCCACCAAAAAATGATCTCGAGCCAAGGCAGTACCTGGAAGAAAACCACTCTCCCAAAACGGTGTAAGTAGCAGAGCCAAAATGCCCAAGTGAAGCCCTGCTTTCATCTGTATTCTCCAAATCTTGATAGAGATGCCCATCTTCCTCTCAGCTCAAGCCAAAGCTGAGAATTTACTAGCAAAGACATTGGGGAATACAAGCAGGTTCCTTAAACTTTGTAAATTCTTGTGAATTCCAGCTCAATTCCAGCTTTTTCCTTTGCTTGATCATGTAGCGGGGCTTGGCTTCCTAGAAGGGCAAGAATTAGAGACGGGAGAAAATCCGCCGCTCAAATTTCAGCCCCAGCCAGATTACCCCGATCCCACAGGCCACCAACACCGCCGACTTGGCCAACAGGCCGGTTGGGTACTCGAAAAAGCGGGTCAGCACCACCAGGGTCAGCCCCAACAGTCCCTGCCAGAAGCGCCCCCGCCGCCCTTGCTGTAGCCCTTCCCAGCAGAGCACTGCTGACAGCCCCAGCAACAGCAAGGTCACTATCCAGGGGGCAAAGAGGACCAAGGCTGCTCCTGCCGTCACGTTCAAAGGCACAGCGCTGCCGATCCCCAGCAAAAGCGCCAAGGCAACCAGAGAAATCAGAACAGCAGCATCCTTCAGCCAAGACGAAACGGGCTGGGATCTCTTCTCCTGCCAACCCTGCCACCAGCCCCAGCCCGTCAGCAGCAGCAACCCCACTGCCGACAAGCTCGCCCAGGGATCCCCAACGTTCCAGAGGGGATCCTCGGAAAGATCGACCCACGTCCCGACAAAGCTCCAGACATAGAGCAGGACACCCAGCCCCAGCAGAGCCAAGTTCTGGGCTGTCGGGGCCAAATCCAAGCCTTGCTCCAGCTCGCCGGGAAGCTCTGGATCCCTTCCTTCAGTTAAAACCCGGCTTAGCCAAGGCTTATGGCGTTGGTGCCACAGACCCAACCCCCACACAACTGCAACACCAAGCAGATGCAAAAGGGTTAAACCTTGGAAAGAGCTGCCCAAACGCTCGGCTAACCCTTGCAACGCCAGGCCAAAGTTCACCACGGCCAGGGCAAAAACCCAGCGAGAGCAACACCAATAGGCCAGAGGAACCAGCAGGCCCAGGGTCAACCAAGGATAGAGGAAGTTGACAGTCCCCCAATCCACGAAGTCGGCTACCATCCCCAAGCCCAGCAGAAGGCAGGCCAGTACACCGCTGGGGCTGTGACGCAAGCCGTAGGCCATGGCCAAACCGCCCATCCCCCAGGCCCAAAACAGGCCTGCCGCGGATCCGCCAAGCTGAACCCACTGCGCCATCAGGCCAATACAGGCTCCCAGGGTCAGTTCACCGGCTATCAGCAGGGCGCTACCCAGACGCTGGGATCCCTGCTGCCAAACCTGGAAGCCAGCCACCTGCAGCCCTACCATGAGGGCCAAGCACCCCCAGGCTCTTGCCCAGCGGGGAATGGCAGCCCAGTTGGCCGCCACAAAGGAGATCACCCCTAGGCCCACCAGAACTGCGCCAAACAGCAGCAGCACCAGGGCAAATCGCCCGCCGGCTGAGCGTTGCAAACTCTCCAGTTGGTAATACTCCCGCAGGCGATCCCGTTGGGCAGGTTCGATCAACCCCTGCTCCACCCAGGCATCCAGCAGGTCGGCCAGTTGGCGGCGGAAACGCTCGCCGGGGTAGGGGGGGCGGGGAGAGGTCATGGCGGGATCCCGACAAGCGAAAGGAGGCTCGGGCGTTAAAGGAGTGGGATCGCTGAGGCGATTATAGTCCCTCACCCCTGGCTCCTCTCCCTCTAGGAGAGAAGGAATTGGGATCCCACTGCCTGAAGCACCCGCTGCAACACCTCTTGATAGCCAGCCACCGGATCCCCCAGATCAAAGCGAAAGAGATCTTTGTCCAGCACTCGCGGCTCGGATCCCTCCCGATCCCAAAGGCGGCAGGTGTCGGGGCTAATCTCGTCCGCTAGCCAGATCTGCCCTTGCTCGTCCAGGCCAAACTCCAGCTTAAAGTCCACCAACTCTAGGCGGCAGCTTCGCCAGAAAGCCTGCAGATGGTTGTTGATGGCCAAAGCCAGGGATCCCAAGCGCTCCACCTGCTCCGGCGTGGCCAACTGCAATAGGCGGATGTGATCTGGGGTCACCAAGGGATCCCCCAAGGCATCGTTTTTGTAATAGAACTCCACCAGCGGCGGCTCGATGGGAAGGCCCTGCTCCAGGCCCAGCCGTCGGCAGAGGCTACCCGCTGTGCGGTTGCGCACCACCACTTCCAAAGGCAGGATGTGCAAGGCTCGCACCTGCATCTCGGTGGGGCCGGTTTGGGCCAAGAAATGGTTGGGGATCCCTTGCTGCGCCAGGTAGGCAAACACATGGCTGGAGACGGTGCAATTCACCTCTCCCTTGCCGGCGATGGATCCCCGCTTTTGGGCGTTGAAGGCCGTGGCGTCGTCTTTGTATTGGCAAAGATAAACCCTGGGATCGGCAGTGCGGTAGATGCGCTTGGCCTTGCCCTCGTAGAGCAGCTCTTGGGGGGAGAATGGCATACGCTAACCCCTAGTATCCGGCCAGCCGTCCGCGGATCCCTTGCCAGAAGGTGATGGCCAAGATGCGCAGATCCAGCCACAGCGACCAGTTTTGCACGTAGTAGAGATCATACTGGGTGCGGCGGGCAATGCTGGTATCCCCCCGTAGGCCGTGGATCTGGGCCCAGCCGGTGAGGCCGCTTTTCACCAAATGCCGATCAGGATACTTGGGGATCTCCTGGCTAAACTGCTCCACAAAATAGGGCTGCTCTGGGCGAGGCCCCACCAAGCTCATTTCTCCCTTCAACACGTTCCACAGTTGGGGCAGCTCATCCAAGTTGGCGCGGCGCAAAAAGGCCCCTATCGCCGTCCGGCGTGGATCCCCAGGGCGCGTCCAGCCGGGCCGGTCGGATCCCTCGGCATCCACCCGCATGGTGCGAAACTTGGCAATCCAAAAGCGGCGCCCATCCAAGCTCACCCGCTCCTGCCAGTACAAGATGGGGCCAGGGCTAGTGCAGGCTACCAACAGGGCAATCACCAACAACAGGGGGCTCAGCAGCACAAGCCCTAGAGAGGCGCCGAGAATGTCGATGGCCCGTTTGATGCAACGGTTGTGGGCATAGCGTAAGGGGGCTGGCGCAGAGTCAGCAGAGGGATCCCGTCGAGAGACTGTAGGCTGAAGTTTACCGTTAAAAAACTCAAGATATCCGGCACCAAGCGCACCTGCACCGACAACGCTTGCAAACTGAGCAATAGAGGAGCAGTTGCCAGCTCCGGTTGCCCAAACCACACCTCTTGCACTTCTGGGTGAGCTTGCAGATAGGCGATCAAATGGGCCAGATCCAGCCGCTCGAGAGCTGACCAGGAAGGTTCAGGCTGACTGCACAAGCGGGAGAGGGTTCCTCGGCCGGAAGTCCTGGCGGCAGACTCAACCCCGCCAGAGGTAGGGCGGGCGGTGTTCAGTACTGGATATGAGTCTGGACGGGGATCCCCATTTTGAGATGGGGGATCTTCCTCAAAAGAGCCTTGCTCTACGCCTGCCCAGGCGACTACCTGGAAGCCCAACTGCGGGGATCGCTGCAATCGCTCCAACACTTCCGCCAACACCGACCAGGATCCCACCCAGATGACCTGCCGCCGACCGTAGCCCCTAGAGCACAACCAGCCCATGCCCAGCCGCAACCCCACCCGTACCAAAGTCAAACTCAGCAGAGCCAACAAGCCGGCGTAGCCCACCACCAGCCGCGACAAAGAGACCGAGCGAACGAAAAAGGCCCCTGCCAGCACCAAACCAAACGTCAATCCCAACCCCACCAGCAAACTGGCCCATTCTTCAAAGCGAGACAAGCGCTTCGACTCACCGTATCCGCCTAAGCCCGCCTGAATGCCCCAATAACTGAGGGCGGTCAACAATCCCAAGGCCGCGTAGACATCCCAAGGCAAGAGCTGATGAGGACGCAAGCTGCGCAGCCAGTAGCCCGCCCCAAAGGCCAACCAAATACAAAGGCCATCGCCAAAACAGGCCAAGGGCACCCACAAACGATGCAGATCCAGACGAGTTTTATAGCCGCGTTCGGCCAAGGGTTATCTCCTTCGGCATCAAGACTGTTGACAATCTTACAGAAAAGATTGTGCATCTGAGGCTATTGGACAAGATCAGTGTTGACCAAAACTTGAATGGGTAGCCCTCACCAGATAATTCTATTGACGGCCCTTCCCAGCTTCAAAGGACTTCATGCTGCTGACACAAAATAAGTTCTTTAAGTAATTGGGATCCTCATCATGCAAGAGATAAAAATCCCTGTTGAGTGGGTTAAGTACCGTCGGAAAAGGCTGTTGTAGAAACTACCAGAATTGCAGACATTGGATGTCGAAACATGAGAGTTTAAGCAATGATCAAAGTGCAGTCTGAGAACAGCAATGATGACAGGATACTACGATTTCGTTGCCGGGCCGGCTACTGCCAGCAGAGATACACCAAAGGGCAGAGAAAACTTAGGTATCAGATAGGCTTCTGCAGCAAAAATACCCGTCAGCAGTCGATTGAGCCAAAGCGGCGGCATTTTCAGATCTTGGCTTTCCCTCAGGCGAAGCACTTTCTGCATTATGCGGATCCCTGAAATGATTGGGAAAAGAAAACTGTTGAAGAAAACAAGGGTATAAACTTCTAGACCTGAGCTTTTAAGCAACGACAAAAGTTGCCCGCGGGTATATCGTCTCTTGTGATGATTAAGCTCATCATGTAAACTCCACAGCCACGGATAAGCCGGAACAGTTACAACTAAGTAGCCAGATGGGGTTAACCTTTGACTGAGGGCTAGGAGAGCTTCTTTGTCATTCTCCAGATGCTCCAGCACATCCAGCAAAGCAATCAAATCAAATCGTTGAGAACCAAAGGGGATCCGGTTTGGCAACTCCCCCTCTGCCACGATCCCAATACCGCGAGCTTGGGCCAGCGGCAGTGCAATTTCACTCTTTTCCATAGCCCAAACTTTGCCAAATCTGGACAACATCTCCAGGTTGCCGCCGCTACCACAGCCAGCTTCCAAAATATAAGCAGAGGGGGGAAGCGACAGGGATCCAATAACCCGACTCAGAATGTGACGGCGACCCAAAAACCACCAATGCCGGTCTTCCAAGCCTGCCATTTGCTCATAAGCTTCGGGATCCATACCCGTAACCCAACAAAAGATCAAAAACAGGATTAGCCGCAGAAGGGGTTAGCAGAGCATATCTATCTAAACTAAGTTTAGGGGGATAATCGAGCCTTTCCCCAGCGATGCTTACGATACCAGGCCGCCACGTGGGGACACCACGCTTCAAAGTGGGGCCAAATCAGTTCACACAGATGTTGAATTTCTCGTTGAGCATCTTCTTTGGCTCGTAAATCCAAAAAATGCATTAGACTACGGCAATTGAAAGAGACCACGAAGTGTTGTCGGATCCCGTAGCCAATGATGTTGCGAGCATCTTCATAGGGCAATCCGCACTCTTCTACCAGGCGATAATAAGCAATGGCCTGGCTGCGATATTGCGCAAGAATGATATCCAAAGCTTCGGGGGAGATGGGCGTAAAGCCTTGGCGGGTTTTGGCCTTGCCCTCTTTGACGCTGGCAGGAACGTAAAACAAAGTTTCCAGCTCTTGCAAAGACAAGGAGGACTCCGTCCCGCCACTGTGCTCCGCAATGTGCTCCGCACCGCTGTCGCGATAGGCCTCCGGCCCGCTGACGCGATCGCTGACGCAACCGTAGCCGGTCTCGCCAACAGGAGCAGCAGTCTCGGTTGTGCTCCGCACCGCTGACGCGAACAAGAGCTTTTTGCCCAAATCGGCAATTTGCTGGCCTGTATATCGGAAGGATTGAACATCAAAAGAAATTCCCACCCGATGAGTACGGGCCTGTTGCATGACAGCATGGGGAAAATAGCCTACCCCAAACGTGATCTGAGGATGCTCTAGAGGCCCATAGTGGCCACGGTTGCCCTCCAGCAAATGCCGCACCACGGCCTCTCCATACTTTTCCGGGATCCGGCTTTCTGAGGTGACAAAATCAGGGCTGTAATCCTGGTGCATTGCCTGGTAGATGACCCGTTCTGGATCTGGGGTTTGATTCAGCACCACAACTTGAAACAAAGCATCCACAGGCTGCATCCCCTAGTGCTTCGCACCGCATGTTAGGATTCTGAGATCCTTGTAAGATCATATTGGCAGCGGAGAACGCCAACGGCATTGGCCTGCTCCACCACAGAGCATATTCCCTATCTGCCCCCACCCTGAGGTATTCCTTAACTCAGTGTAAGGAGAAGAGAGACCGAAACACCTTGGCTATAGGAGCCTGCGAGCTCGAGTTTCCTTCTGCCAGCACCAGGCTTAGGGCCGGATTGCTGCGCAACAATCCCGCTACATAGAGGGTATAGACTTTCCCCGCCTCCAGCTGCAGGTCAAACCGCTGCAGGGGAATGCTCCGGCTGGGAGCCGACTGCACACCTGGCGCGGAGGCTGAAGGGGCTATGGCCACTTGAATTTGGGTAAAGCCGGGGCGCATAGCTTGAAAGGTGGATACTTGTCCAAACGCCAACTGGGGCAGCAGTACCCGCCCTTGCTCCCCTTGCCATTGCAGGGCCGGCGCATCAGGGGCAGCGTGGACAAACCGCACCAGGGCTTGATCAAAGGGCGGATGGATGTTGTCTTCCAGCACCAGGGCCGTCATGCGATTCGGCTCGTTGGCAGCAACCACCGAGAATACTCCCCCGCCCCTGAGATTGGCTACGGTTCTGGCCGCAACCAAAGAACTCGCAGGCTGGCCAGGGTTCTCAGGCGTTGAAAACAAAACAATGTCGTACTCGCCCGCCGGTATGCGCACGTACTCGCTCACCGAGCCATAGGCTATGCCCCGAGCAGCTCTCACCCCTCCCACTTCCAAGTCGATCCGAGGGGCATTGGGGGCCACATGCACCAAGCGCACTTGGACTTCAGAAACTCCCGCAGATGCCGAAGGCATCGGGATGGCACAGCCGGACAACAGCCCCGGCATCAACGACCCACCCACCACGCAGAGCACTGCGCCCACCCACCGTCGCACCATGTTCACGCTCACTCCTACTCCTCACACCCAACGCTCACCGGGGATCGAGCTGCTGTGTTCCGCCAAGCCAAGGGGCGCTCTCGCTCCCCAAAAGTTCGTATTGGCGCAAGGGATCCCACCCTGCTGACGCCAAGGAACCTGCTCTTGTCTTACTCCACTTTTGCGCCCAATGCCATAGAGCTATGGAACGGGTTGGGATCTAGTTCCTTTTAACTAAACCAAAGGCAAATCACCGGACTCGGCCCCACCTGCAGGATCTGGGTTGGGGGCAGGGATCCCTGGCTGGGGAGACCGACGGCTAAACAAGCGGAAATAAGTGCTCACAGCCAGCTCTTTGAGCGGGAAAAGCAAGTAGGTCAGGGGGTTGATGGTGACGATGATGTTGCGGCAGTCTCGTTTAGCCTGGGCCAAGATCTGAGCGGCCACCCAATCTCCCGACATAACCCCAATGGGATTGAGCTGGCTCTTGAAGGGGCCAAGGATGAGCTTGCGCACTGTGCAGGGAGCATCGAGGCGGCGCAGAGTAACCAGATCGCCTAGGGCCCGCTTGGAGAGCTCGTAGAGGGGACTGAAAGCAGGGCTAGCCTCAGCCTCTGAGGTGTTCACCCACACCTCTTTGGTGGCCATCTCAGGGTTGCCGCGCACCGTCTGGAAGAACAGCTCCATTAGGCGCCAACTGGAGAAAGTGTTGACGGCATAGGACTGGCGGACAGACTCGGGATCCCGTTGCCTGTGGACGTTCAGGCCGTGGTTGAGCACCAAGATATCCACCCGCTCCAGCAGCTCAGCCAGGGATCCCTCTTGCCCCACCTGCCAGCGAACGGTCTCCACCGGCTGGATCTGGCCGTCCACTTCGATGTGAACCGAATCCGAATGGGAGCTGAGGGCGATGACTTTGGCCCCGTGCTGGTGAAAATGCTTGAGCAAGGCCCGGCCCAGGGTGCCGGAGGCGCCGGTGACGGCTACTCGCTTACCTTTCAAGGAGAGACTGGTGCCCATGAGCCGATCTACGAGAGTCAGGGTGCCGCAAAAATAGGCGTTGGTATCGTCGAAGTGGTGCCGCCAGTGGTAGGCGCGGTTGACATGCCATTGGCTGGGAGGAACGGGGAAAGGCCCCGGCTGGTGGGTGATATCCGTCTGCAGGGCCAGCCCCCAACCCCGCAGCATGCCTGCCACCCAAAAACTGGCCGAGTAGAGAATGCCCACCGTTGCCGCCAGGCCGTACAGCCAGGATCCCTGGCCCAATACCACCACCCAAGGGATCCCGGCCAGGATCATCGTCGCCGCTTCGGGAACGTCGTGGTGCCACTGGGATTCTCGGTACAGCTGTGCATCCACCACGCTAAGGTCGGGGCGGAACAGGCGGTGGTGCAGGATGTGTTTGGGCATCAGCCAGGGCCACCGATGGGCCAGCCAATGGCGCACATCCCGCACGATCTCAGCCCAAAGGATGGAGGCTAGGGCGACAGCCCCCACCCCTTCCAATGACTCGCGCTGCCGACATCCATAGGCTCGCTCGCAGTAGCCAAACCAATCCTGAGCTCGCGGTCGCCTCTTTTATGGACTCAGTTGGCGACTCTCAAAAATCATCGCAAAAATTCTTCAAAAGATCATCTTCGAGCCCGTCTTCTTTGTCCCCAAGGGAGGTAGAAATCAAGGGGCTACGGGCTGAAGCTCTCGGATCTCGACCGGATCTCCAACGGCCAAACCCAAAGCAGCAGCCGTCCCGCCGCGGAACTCCAGCACATCGTCCACCAACTGGGAAGGAGGCGGCCCATAGGTGGGGCAGGGTCGGGCGGGGCAGCCGGGCACATCGGCGGCAATGTACACCACCTTGCCTTGGTGAAGGAAAATGATGTCCAGGTTGATCAGGGTGTTGAACATCCAAAAAGAAGCTGGCTGGGGCGGATCAAAGGGAAACCACATGCCCCGATCCGGCGGCAAATCGGTGCGAAACATCAGGCCCAAGCGCTGTTGCTCAGGGGTGCGGGCCACCTCTAGCTCAAAGCGTTGGCCGGCAAGGGTGACTTCGGCTTCAACCGGCAGTTGCTGGGGCTGCCCTATGGCTGGGGGGGATGGAGAGATGGCTTCGGTTACCTGAGTTTGTGAGGCGGGAGATCTCTCCGTGGCAGCAGTACATCCCAAGCCGGATCCCAGGAGCAGTAGAGCCAGGCCCAAGGCGACTCTGCACCCTTTTGGAACGTGTATCGTGAACAGAACCATGTGGCACTCTCCTGTGCAGGCTTCATCCTATCGCGCCAGACGCTGCTGCTGCGACTTGACCAGCCAGACGCAGGAAGTTCCCCCCTGGGAGAGCCTTGCCAATTCTTGCTTGCCGGAAGCGGCCTGTGCTTTTCCCCCTTGAGCGCAGCCGGAATGGCGGCCCTGGGCAAGGGAAGTCCACAACCGACCCGATAGCATAGCCATAGACTTTATCGTTCCCCACCCTGCCAGGAGAGCCGTATGAAAGACCCTTTCAATTTCAATTTCAATAGATTCAATAGATCCTCGGTGAGCCGGATCCCTCTTCTGGCTCTGCTGGGTTTACTGAGCCTGGGCCTCTGGCCCACTCACGGGATGGGATCCCGTTCACAGGAAACCCCGGTGCGGATTCCCTTTGAGCCAACGGTGACCTATGGGGAAGGGTATGGGGAAAAGACCGTGGCCCAACAAGCCCAAAGCCGCTTTGCGCTGAAACTGTTTGATCACCTGCTCCGTCAGCAGCCCCAAGAGAACCTCTTTTTCTCCCCCTTGAGCATCCGCCTGGCCCTGAGCATGCTCTACAACGGCGCCTCTGGGGAGACTCAAACGGCAATGGCCGAGGTGCTGGAGGCACAGGACCTTTCCCTCAATGAGTTGAACTGGAGCAATGCCCAAATGGTGGGCTGGCTGGCGGAGGGATCCCCGGCAGGAGGGCCAGTCCAGGTGCAAATGGCCAACGGCCTCTGGGTGGATCAAACCCTCACCTTACAGCCCCAGTTTTTGCAGGCTTTGGCCACCTACTACCAAGCGGTGGTGAATCGGGTGAATTTGGGATCCCGGCAAACGGTGAACCAGATCAACGGCTGGGTGGCCGAGCGCACCCAGGGCAAGATCAACCGCATTGTGGATCGCCTCAGCCGCGAGGATTTGATGGTTTTGCTCAATGCCATCTACTTCAAAGGCGAGTGGACTCAGCCCTTCGATCCGGAGCGCACCCAAACTCAGCCCTTTACTCGGTTGGATGGCCGCCGCGTCCGAGTACCCATGATGGTTCAATCAGGTCGTTACGACTACCTGGAAACCGAGCAGTTGCAGGTGGTGAGCCTGCCCTACGGGGAAGGAGAACTGGAAATGCTGATCCTGCTGCCCAAGAAGGGAGTGAAGCTGGAATCGCTGCGGGCAGAGCTGAGCCCGGAAACTTGGCAAGAATGGACGGGATCCCTGCGCCCCCGTGCAGGTTCGGTGCGGATCCCGAGATTTGAATTGGCTTATGAAACGGATCTCACTTCAGTGCTGCAGCAGTTGGGCCTGGGAGTTGCCTTTTCCAACCGAGCCGATTTCAGCCAGATGACCCCAGAGCCAGCGCGGATCAGCAAAGTCCTGCACAAAGCAGCAATTGAAGTGAACGAAGAGGGATCCGAGGCGGCAGCCGCTACTGGGGTGATCGTCTCCCGGACTGCTGTCGACCGGCAAGAGCCCTTTCAATTTGTGGCAGATCGGCCCTTCTGGTTTGCCATTGTGGCCTCCAGATCCGGCGGCAACCCAGCGGCCCAAACCGTGTTGTTCATGGGATCCCTGGTGGATCCTGAATAAGGGATCCCTCAGGCAGCTTGCTGACTTCTTGCCGGGCGTGCAGATTGCTCTTCAGGATGTGTTGA
>AFSR01002340.1_pt1 | contig 49104 bp, 49 predicted proteins | sample 296848 | NCBI WGS metagenome assembly AFSR01 (sample SAMN02954305, study PRJNA68063) | hot springs metagenome | biome: terrestrial; feature: Mushroom and Octopus hot springs; material: microbial mat core samples; isolation source: Yellowstone National Park Mushroom and Octopus hot springs ...
GGTGGCGGTGTCTTCCAGCACATCGTGCAGCAGCCCTGCGATGACGGTGTTGACCCCCATCTGCAGGTCTGCCAAGATGTGCGCGACGGCGAGCGGGTGCGTGATATACGGCTCCCCACTTTTGCGTTTCTGCCCGTGGTGGCGCTCTTCGGCGAATAGGTACGCCTCCACCAGGCGCGAGGTATCGGCGTCGGGCGCGTAGTCCCGAACCTTCTCGATGAGCGATTCGACCTGTTCTGGGAGTTCGTAATCCAGCGCCTGCATCCTACATCACGCGCATCACATCGATGTCGCGCTCATCGTCGCTGATGGGCGGCAAGGTCTGCAGCAAGTGCAGCTGCGCCTGTATGTCCTCCTCGTCGCGGGCGAAGATGGGGTCGCCGTTCTCGGTCGCCATCTGCCAGAGCATCGCGTCGCGCGGGGTAATCAGCATCAGGTCCAGGTAGTAGTCGGGGTTGACGATGGGGTGCAGGCGCGCGGCGAGTTGGCGCATGGTCTCCAGTTTGTCTTCGTGGGCGAGCGATTCGTCGAGCCACACGCCGAAGGTCGCGTCGCTTTGCATCACGCCTTCCGCGCGCACGGTGAACGCCAGCGCCACCGTCACCGCCTCGGTCTGCTCGAACACACTGACCAGCATCGGCACGCGCTCAGCGGGTATCGGCTCACGCCCCTCAGGACGCGGATCGTCCAAGAAACTGCGTTCGTCAGTCATGGTAAACGGTCTCCTGTGGTAGTATACCTAAGTTAACAGGCTACTACGGCAGCGCGTTGGCGATGGCTTGATAGGCTTGGCAGGTTTTGCAGTGTTAGAGGCGCCAGCAGGCGGGGCGGGTTGCGAGAGGATTGCCCACGCCCGCGCGAGCAGCTCGTCAATCCACGCGTCGCGCCGCTGGATGGGAACCCAGTGCGCGTGGAACTCCATCAGGAAGCCGCGCGTGTTAATCTTGTCGGGGCGGTCGACTTCCGTAAGCGGGTCGTAATACATCAGCCCCAGCGTCTGCACGCGGCAGGGGAAGGGGTAGCCGTTGCGCGGCGCAAGGTTCTCGGCAATTCGCGCGTAAACATTCAGCTGCACCTCATACAGCGGGCGTAAATGGTCTTTGGGGTTATAACGGGCAGTCTTGTAATCGATGATGATGAGGCTGCCGTCGGGCGCGCGTAGAATCTCGTCGGGCGTACCTCGTAGTTGGAGCGAGCCGTGCCCCGTCGCGATTTTGAACCAGCTGTGGTGAGGCGAGGGCAACGGCTCGCCGTGCAGCCCGAATCGCTCGAACCAGTGGGGCAGGCGCTGGGCATGCTGCAACGCTGCCTGAAGCACTTTCTTGGAGTAGGAGTCGATACTGCTGAAGATGCCTGGAAACGGGGAATCGGGCGCGCCGATTCTCTGATGCAGCCAGAAGCATCGCTCGCAGGCGTCGGGCAGCGCAAGTGCGCCGAGCGTCCGTGCGCTCAGAACATCCCAATTCGTGCGCATAGTGCGCGGGGAATACGCTACGCCGTCGTCGATTCCTGCTGCCGTCGCTCGCGCAGCACGCGCCATGCGAAGCGGGGCAGGTTGCGCACCTTTTTGATTTTACGCGGGTCTTGCAGCAGTCGCCAGAGCCACTCGCAGCCGACGCGCTGGAGCCATTTGGGGGCGCGCTTGACCACCCCGCCGTACACATCGAAGCTGCCGCCCACGCCAATCATCACGGGCGCGCCGAGTTGCTGCCGATGCCGCCACGCCCACTTCTCTTGGCGCGGCATGCCCATCCCGACCAGCAGCACATCGGGCTGCGCGGCGGCGACCTGCGCGACGATGGCAGGCTCGTCGGCGGAGGTGAAGTAGCCGTGCTGTACGCCGACAATCTGCGCGTTGGGGTAGCAGGCGAGCAGGTTCTGCGCAGCGCGTTCCGCAACGCCAGGCGCCGCGCCCAGCAGGTAGAGCCGATAGCCCTTTGTGTGGCTCAGGCGCGTCAGTCGCTCCACCAAGTCCACGCCCGACACGCGCTCAGGGAACGGCTGCCCCAACCGCCTGCCTGCCCACAGCAGCCCAAAGCCGTCGGGGGTCACCAGCGCTGCGGTCTCCATCAGTGCGTGAAACTCGGCGTCCTCCAGCGCTATTAGCACCGCGTTCGCGTCGGCGGTAATCACCAGGCTCGGCTCCGCGCGGCGTATCAGCCCCTCAATCCGCTCCAGCGCGTCGTCCATCCCGACGCGATGCACGCGCACGCCCAAAATGCGCGCTTCCAGTAGCGGGGTCGCTCTCTCCTCCTGCAACGCACGCTCCATGCGCCCTATAAGATACCCGTCCGCAGTGCAGATGTGCTATAATAGAGAGGGCTCGCCCCGAAAGGAGCTTGACTATGCGGACGATTAGCGGAGCAATAGCGGGTTTTGCGTTGACGGTAACGGTTTATGGGCAGGCATTTGTCCATCAGAAGTTAGGCGAAGGCTTTACGCAGGTTGGCACAGGGATTCTGACGGAGAGCGGACTGCCGTTCTGGTCGGCGGTCGCCTCGGGCAGCAACTTGGACATCTTCCGAATCACGGGCAACACCAACTTTACGGCGGCGATTCTGGGGAGCAACCGAATCGCGTCCCCCGTTGCGTACCATCCGACGGCGGGGCTGCTCTGGGAAGGGCAGGGCAGCGCGCTGGGCAGCGGGAATGCGGATGTGTTTGTGGAGACGACCAACATCAGCGCGTCGGTGCTGGGGTCGGGGCGCACGGCGTTCGGCTTCGGGTTCACCAGCGCGGGTCAGCCCGTGTGGTACGGCACGGGCAGCGCGAATAGCAACAACCTGGACATCTTTCGCGGCGGCACGAACATCACCGCTTCAGTGCTGGGCAACGGCGCGCGCGACGCCGTGCCGATGGCGCTGGCGGGCGACCACCTGCTCTGGGACGGCTCAGGTCCCAACACGGGCGCCAATCGCGATGTGTTCCGTACCGATTTGGCGAGCCTAAGCACGACGAATATTTCCCAGTCGCCGCTGGGCAGCAACCGTTTCGCGGTGGCTGCTGCGCTCAACGCGAACGGCGACGCGGTCTGGTACGGCAGCGGCTCGGCGACAGGCGACTACAACGATGTGTTTTTCAGAAACACGAATGTGAGCTTCCCTGTGATTGGCGGGGGGAACATCAACAACCCGCGCGATGCGGTCGCGTTCGATGTGAGCGGGAATAACCTCATCTGGCAAGGGCGCAGCGCGACCACGAGCCAGTTCTTCGACTCGTTCGTGACCACCATCGGCGGCGGCACGGTGAACCTGAGCCAGTCGCCGTTGGGCGCGGGGCGGGATAGCAGCCCGCGCGATGTGGAAGGTGCGTCCGTGCTGTGGAGCGGTATCGGCGATAACACGGGCAACATCGATGTGTTCGTGACCCGTCCTGGCACAACGCGCAACCTGAGTCAGCAGCGATTCGGCGGCGGCAATACGCCAAATGTGCGTCAGGGCGACGGCATCGCGTGTTCGCCAACGGCAACGCCTTCTGGCTCGGCAAACACAGCTCCACCAACGAGAAGGTACACCTGTTCCACTACAACTGGAGCAGCAACAGCAGCACAAACCTCGTGCAGGAGGCGGTGAATCGCGACGCCAACGCGACCTACCTTGCGCACAACAGCGCGGAGCAGGTGCTGTGGGCAGTCCCCACCAGCGGCGGCACCTACGAAGTCTACCTTTCCACGCCGAACACCACTACTACGCTGCAGGGCACGGTGACCATCGCGGGGTTTGTCGGCAACACGAACCAGATTGCGCTCACCATCCGCCAGATTGACCCCTACACAGGGACTGTGGCGGCGACCCACACGGGCAACATGAACAGCGGGTTCACCTACGCGATCGCTGTGACGCCGGGCTTGTATAATGGGCTGCGAATTACCGCGCCGCGCTGTCTGGCACGGAACATTCCTGGGCTGCGTCGCCTGCTGGGCGCGACGACGGTGGACTTCAGCTTGACGCTCGGCGATGTGAACGGCGATAACATCATTGACGATGCTGACCTGCTGGAGGTGCTGTTCAACTTCGGCAATAGCACCACTGCGCCCGCCGACCTGAACGGCGACGGCATCGTGGATGACGCCGACCTGCTGATTGTGCTGTTCAACTTCGGCGCGCAGGGAGACTAACGATGCGCATCAGCTGCGCCGCCTACTCGTTCCGAGAGGCTCTGACCAAGCGGGAGATGAGCCTCTCGGACTTCATCCGCCTGTGCGCCGAGCTGGGGCTGGACGGGGTGGAACTCACGGGCTACTACTTCCCCGACACGACCCGCGCCACGCTGAACGCGCTCAAGCGCGAGTGCTTTCGGCACGGGCTGGCGGTTTCGGGCACGGCGACGCGCAATCACTTCACCCACCCCGACGCCGACTTCCGCAAGGCGCAGGTGGAGCATGTCAAGCAGTGGGTGGACATCGCGGTTGCGCTCGGCGCGCCGATGCTGCGCATCTTTGCGGATCAGGGGATCCCGCAGGGCTATTCGGAGGCGCAGGCGTATGAGTGGTCGCGCGCGTGCATCGAGCAGGCGTTGCCGTATGCGGAGGCGCAGGGCGTCGTGCTGGCGCTGGAGACCCACTGGGGGCTGACCGCCGACGCCGAACGCACCTTGCGATTCGTCCGCGACCTCAAAAGCGACTACTTCGGCATCCTGCTGGACGGCGCGAACACCCGCGAGAACCACTACGAGATGATCGAGAAACTCGCCCCCTATGCCGTGAGCGTGCATGCTAAAACGCACTCGCGCAATGCCCGCGACGAGTTTTTCGAGCTGGACTACGAGCGCATTTTCCGCATCCTGCGGGCAGCGAACTTCAAGGGCTATGTCGCCATCGAGTACGAATACACGGAGCCTGCCCTGCCCGCGGTGAGCCGATTCGCCAAAAAGCTCCTCGCCTTGCGCAATCGCGGGCGTTAGGGATGGCAGGAACTGTGGCGTTGGCGTCGAACTCGCCCCATCGGAGGGCAGATATGCGAGTATGGATGACGCTTGGCGTAATTGCGCTGCTGTGCGTGGGTCTGCTGGCGCAGCAGAAGCCCGCGCCGAACCCGATCAAGACAACGGTTGCCGCACTGCTGGAGAACCCCGACAAGTTCCACCGCAAGATGGTTCAGGTGGAGGGCGAGGTGGACGACCTCAAGAAGAAAACCTCGCGCGTAGGCAACCCGTACACGACCTTCAAGCTGGACAGCGGCGGCAAGCAAATCACTGTGTTCAGCTACGGGCACCTGTCTGTTGAGGAAGACGACAAGGTGGTCGTGGTGGGCAAGTTCTACAAGGAGCGGCGTGTGGGGCGCAGCACCTTCAAAAACGAGATCGACGCCAGCCCGAAAGAGGGGGGAAGTGTGCGTAAGAAGCAGTAGCCCCTACAACGGCTCGAAGTGGCAGCTGAAGTGGCGCAGAAACGGCGTCTGCCAAGTGATGCGGTAGCCGCGTAGCTGCTCGCGCCGACGGTAAACCTCCAGAATCACCTCCACCACATAGTCTACATGGCTCTGGGTGTAGACGCGGCGGGGGATGGCGAGGCGCACCAGCTCGCGTGGGGCAGGCTGCTCCGCGCCCGTGTCGGGGTCGCGCTGGGCGAACATCACGGAGCCGATCTCGCAGCTGCGTACCCCGCCCAGCCGATACAGCTCCACCACCACCGACTGCCCTGGATACTGCAGCGACGGGATGTGGGGTAGCATTTGCCCTGCGTCGATGTAGATGGCGTGCCCACCTGGAGGTTGCACAATCGGCACGCCTTCCCGCGCGATATGCTCGCCCAAGTAGTGGGTGGAACGGATACGGTACTGCAGGTAATGCTCGTCCAGCACCTCGCGCAGCCCAATCGCCATCGCCTCCAGGTCGCGCCCTGCCAGCCCGCCGTAGGTGGGGAAGCCCTCTGTGAGGATGAGCAGCTCGCGCTCCTGCTGGGCAAGCGCGTCGTCGTTGGTGCAGAGAAAACCGCCGATATTCGCTAAGCCGTCTTTTTTCGCGGACATCGTGCAACCGTCGGCGTAGGAAAACATCTCGCGGGCAATCTCCAGCGGTGTTTTATCGGCGTAGCCTGGCTCGCGCAGTTTGATGAAGTAGGCGTTTTCGGCGAAACGGCAAGCGTCGATGTAGAAGGGGATACCGTGCTTGCGGCAGATTTGGCTGACGGCGCGGATGTTCGCCATCGAGGCGGGCTGCCCGCCGCCAGAGTTGTTGGTAAGCGTCATCATTACCAGCGGAATGTTCTCCGCGCCCACTTCGGCGATCAGGCGTTCCAGCGCGTCGGTGTCCATGTTGCCCTTGAACGGGTGGGGCGTCGTGGTGTCGCGCAGTTCGGGGCAGGGGAGGTCTACCGCGCGCCCGCCGAGATACTCGATGTTCGCGCGAGTGGTGTCGAAGTGGGTGTTGTTGGGGATGACGCAGCCAGACTTGCACACCAGCGAGAACAGGATTCGCTCCGCCGCGCGTCCCTGATGCACGGGGATCACATGCCGAAAGCCGAAGATCTCGCGCACGGTCTCCTCGAAGAAGTAGTAGCTACGGCTGCCTGCATACGATTCGTCGCCGCGCATCACGCCCGCCCACTGCTCGGAACTCATCGCCGAAGTGCCCGAATCGGTCAAGAGGTCAATCATCACATCGTCGGCGCGCACAAGGAACAGGTTGTAGTGCGCGTGGCGCAGGATGGCTTCGCGTTCCGCCTGCGTGGTGAGGCGGATGGGTTCCACGACCTTAATGCGAAACGGCTCGATGATGGTCTGGAATGGCATCGGTAGCCTCCGAATGGGATTGTACCCCCACTGAGATACCCACTGGACGCCACCGCGCCGTCTGTCAACCCCAATATATGGCAAATTCCCACCCAAATTACCCCAATTTTAGGGCTAAGTGGGGCTTCAGCCCTTGACAAATCGTTTTCGATGCGCTATAATATATCCCAGTGGAGACCCAGTGGTAGCTGAGTGGAGACTCAGTGGTAATCACGGGGGAGACCGATGGCGATCTTGCAAGGCGGTAGCACGATTGCGGTGGACGACAAGGGGCGCGTGGTGATTCCCATGCGCTTCCGTTCCAACCTCGGCGAGCGGTTTATCATGACCCGCGGGTTCGAGGGCTGCGTGCTGGTGTTCACCTTGGATCGCTGGCAAGAGCTGAGCCAGAAGTTCGAGAATGGCGCGACCTTCGATCGGCAAAAGATGCAGTTGCAGCGGTTTTTGTATAGCGCGGCGTCGGAGGTCGCCCCCGACAGTCAAGGGCGCGTGGCGATTCCGCAAGAGCTGCGTGAGTGGGCGGGCATTGAGCCAAACTCGGAAGTCGCTATCGTCGGTTGCTCGAACCGCGTGGAAATCTGGGAGAAGCTGGCGTTTTATGACCACCTGCGCGAGGTGAAGAATGCCACAGACTTGATCGATTACGCGAGGGATTTGGGGATCTGAAATGCACAAGCCAGTGATGGTGCGTGAGGTGCTGGAGTACCTGAACCCGCCCGTTGGGGGCGTTGTGGTGGACGCCACGGTCGGGGCAGGAGGGCACGCCCGCGCGCTTGCCGAGCGAGTGGGGCGCGAGGGGACGCTCATCGCGCTTGACCGCGACGCCCAGATGCTTGCACTCGCCCAGCAGAACCTCGCCGACATCGCTTGCATGGCGTACTATCTCCACGCCGACTACCGAAGTTTACCTGAAGTGTTGCATGAATTGCAAATAGACGCTGTGGACGCGATTCTGGTGGACATGGGCGTCTGCAGCGAGCAGTTGGACGACCCTGAGCGCGGGCTGGCGTTCCGCTACGACGCGCCGCTGGACATGCGCCTTGACAGGGAACAGCCTACCACCGCCTACCACCTGCTGCAGCGGGTGCGGCTGCCAGAGTTGGTGCGCATCCTGCGCGAGTACGGGGGCGAGCAGTGGGCGAAGCCGATTGCCCGCGCGATTATCCGCAGGCGCGACCAAGGGCGCATGAACACCACAGGCGACCTTGCCGCCGCCGTGCTGGAAGCCATCCCGAAAAAGTTTCAGGAGAAGCGCATCCATCCCGCCACGCGCACTTTTCAGGCGATACGAATCGCGGTCAATCGCGAGTTGGACGACCTGCAACCTGCGTTCGAGGCGATGGCGGGGTGTCTGAAGGTCGGCGGCGTCATCTGCGTATTGGCGTACCACTCGCTGGAAGACCGCGCGGTCAAGCACGCCTTTCGGAACCTAAGTCAGCGGACGCGCGAGCCAGTCGTGGTGGGCGCGCCCGCACAGCCAGCCGACCGACCCATACTGGAGATTTTGACCCCGAAGCCGTTGGAGCCGAGCGAAGCGGAGATTCAAGACAACCCCCGCGCACGGAGCGCGAAACTACGCGCCGCCCGCCGCGTGGGGTAGGGAAGGAGGATGACCATGCGAACAGCCACGAAACCGAGAGCCGAGCAGGGGAGAGGACACACGCCCTCGGCGCGTCCGAGACCGCCGATAGCGCAGCCTGCGCGCCCGCGTCGTAAAGCGCGCCCGCGCCGAATACCGCTGCTGCCGATGGCTATCATCGCCGCCGTGCTGACAAGCCATATGACCGCCGTGGCGATGCTGAACTACGAACACGCGCGGCAGGCAAGCCTGACCCGCGAGATTGACCGCACGCAACTGAACATCGATCGGCTGCGCGGGCAGATTGCCGCGCACACCGACGAAATTGCCCTGCGCCGATGGGCGGAGCAGGCGGGCATGGTGCGCGTCGACGAGCAGCCCGACCTGACGATGGTCGGACTGGACGCGCCCCCGACGCCGCCGTCCAAGCCTGTGGCGATGGGCAACGCTGACCTATGAGGGAACCGATGGCGAACGCACGCCCGATGTATCGGCATGCGACCGTGCGCTTGAAGTCGCAGGAACTGCGGCGGATGGGGTGCGTCGGCGCGGCGCTGGCGGTGGGCGGCGCGCTGGTGGCGGCGCGCGTGGTGCACCTGCAGGTGTTTCAGCACGACGCGCTGTACGATGCGGGCATGCGCCGTCGGCTGCGCCGTCGCCCGCTGCTGGCAAAGCGCGGCGCGATACTGGATCGGCACGGCAAGCCGCTGGCACAGACCCAAATCTGCTGCCACATCGCGATTGACCCCACGAGCGTGCGCGAGCCTGAAACGACAGCGCGCATCCTCGCCAAGCGACTGGACAGCAATCCCACAGAGCTGCAGGCACAGATTGTGCAAGCCCAACAGTCGGGACGCCGCTACCTGCGCGTGGCGACCAGCGCGCCGATGGAGCGCTACCAAGCGTTGCGCACCGACCTTGAGAGCGCGTTCCGCCACCTCAGGCGAGACGAACGACCTGTGCTGACGCGCGAACAAGTGCCCACGCGCGCCTACCCGCAAGGCTCAATCGCCCCGCAGGTGATTGGGCTGACGCAACTGCAGGAAGATAACCTCACGGGCAACAGGCTTGTCGCCGTGGGCGGTATCGAAAAGAGCTTTGACGCTGTGCTGGCGGGCAAGAACGGCGTCGAGGAGGGCGAGATTGCGCCCGGCGGGCTGCTGATTCCCGAAACCATCCGCCAGCGCGAGCTGCCCGCCGACGGCGCGTCGATGCGCCTGACACTGGATACCGCTATCCAGACGGTCGCCGAAGACGCGCTGGAGCAACTCTGGCGCAAGCATCGTCCGAAAGGCGCGCTGATACTGGTGCTGGAGCCGCACACGGGCGACATTCTGGCGATAGCGAACCGCCCGACCTTCGACCTTGCCACGCGCAAGGGGCTGCAATCCCCGCGCAACGACACGCCTGCCGAGCGCAACCGCGCGATGGAGCCGCTGCGCAACCGCGCGGTGGAGTTCCTGTACGAGCCAGGCTCTACCGTCAAGCCGCTGGTGGTGGCGTCGCTGTTGGCGGAGGGCGCGATTAGCCCCACGAGCCGCTACTCTTGTCAAGGCGCGCTTCGCGTAGGCAATAAGCCCATTCGCTGCGTGGTGCATGGGCGGGGCAGGGGGCACGGGATGCAGACGCTGGAGGATGTACTGTGCCATTCGTGCAATGTGGCGATGGCGCAGATGGGGCGGCGCGTCGGGCTGGAGGGCGTCTACCGTGCGCTGCAGCGGTTCCACCTGTTCGAGCCGATGCAGGCGGGCTTGGCGGGCGAGTTGGTCGGACGCACGATTCCGCCCGACAAGGTGCGCTGGGGCAGGGAGCTGCGGGCGACGAACCTCGCGTTTGGGCAGGGGTTGATGGTCTCGCCGTTGGCGTTGGCGGCGGCATACGGCGCGCTGGCGAACGACGGGCTATGGGTCGCCCCTCGCATTGTGCTGGAGCCTGCGCCCGTGCGCCGCGAGCCAGAGCCGATTGTGCCCCCCGAACACACGCGCCTGGTGATTCGCGGGCTGGTGCAGGCGGTGGAACAGGGCACAGGCAAACTCGCGCAGCTGAAGGGCTACTGGGTAGCGGGAAAAACGGGCACGGCGCAGAAAGCTATAGAGGGCGGGCGTGGCTATGCTCAGGGCAGGTATATCGCTTCGTTCGTGGGGATTGTGCCTGCGGACGCGCCCCGCGCAGTGATTCTGGTGCTGGCAGACGAGCCGCAGAACGGCTACTACGGCGGCGAGGTCGCCGCGCCCGCGTTCCGCCAAGTGGCGCAGTACCTGATGTGGTACTGGCGCATCCCGCCGTCCCGACGCGAGACGACGCGCACCCAACCAACGATTTTCAATCCGCGCACACGGGCAGGATGAAACGATGCGACTGAGCGAGCTGCTACAGGGTCTGCCGATACAAGAGGCGTATGGCGACGCCGAGATTACAGGCGTTAGCGTCGATTCGCGGCGCGTACAACCAGGCGACCTGTTCGTCGCGCTGGTCGGTCGGCAGCAGGATGGGCATCGGTTCGTCGGCGATGCCTTACAGCGCGGCGCGGCGGCAGTGATCCTGCAACGCGACGCCGACACCTTGCCGCCGAACACCCCCTACGCCCGTGTGCCCGACACCCGCGAGGCGCTCTGGCGCATCGCGCAGCGACTGTACGGCGACCCGACCCAGCACATGCTGACCATCGGCGTCACGGGCACAAACGGCAAGACCACCACCACCCACATGCTGCAGAAGATACTGGTCGCGTGGGGCAAACCGACGGTACTTATCGGCACGCTGGGTGCATGGATCGAGTATCCCGACGGTCGGCGCGAGACGCTAACGCACGAGGGCGAGTTCACGACTCCCGAAGTCTACCAGTTGCAGTCGCTGTTGCAGCGGGCGCGTGCGCTGGGTGCGCAGGCAGCGGTGATGGAGGTCTCGTCGCACGCCTTAGACCAGCGACGCGCTGACGGTATCCGCTTCGATGTCGGGGTATTCACGAACCTGACGCAAGACCATCTGGACTATCACGGCACGATGGACGCTTACGCTGCGGCGAAACTGCGCCTGTTCACTGACTTGGCAGAGCAGTCGGGCAAGCCGTACCGCGCGGTTATCAACATCAGCGACGAGTGGGGCAGGCAGTTCGCTGCGAAGGCGAAGGGCGCGGTCTACACCTACGGCGAGTGCGAATGCGCGCTGGTCAGAGCCGTGCGCGCGGAGTACGGACACGACGCGCTGCGCTTCTGGGTGCGGACGGCGTTGGCGACAGGGAGTGCCCTCACCCCCAGCCCCTCTCCCACAGGGTGGGCGAGGGGTGTAGGGGCGCACGGCGGTGCGCCCGCCCATTCCCCCTCTCCCAACGAGTTGGGAGAGGGGGACAGAGGGGGTGAGGGCATACCTTTGTACACCTCGCTAATCGCCCCCTACAATTTATATAACGCGCTGGCAGCGACAACCGCGGGGCTGGCGTTGGGCATCCCGTTGGAAGCGATTCAGCAGGGGCTGGCGAGCCTGTCGCAGGTACCTGGGCGGTTCGAGCGCGCGCCGATAGACGCCGACTACACGGTGATTGTGGACTTCGCGCATACACCCGACGCGCTGGCGCGGGTGCTGCAGGCAGGACGGATGCTGAACCCGACGCGCCTGACCGTGCTGTTCGGTTGCGGGGGCGACCGCGATGCAACCAAGCGACCCAAGATGGGTAGAATCGCCGCCGAACTTGCTGACCGCGTGATTCTGACTTCCGATAACCCCCGCACGGAAGACCCGCACCAAATTCTGCAGCAGATTCTCGCGGGCGTGCCCGACGAACTGCGCCACAAAGTCGCGCTGGTGGAGCCTGACCGCCGACGCGCCATCGAGTATGCCTTGCACACCGCGCAGGCAGGCGAGCTGATTCTGCTGGCAGGCAAGGGGCACGAGCCGTACCAAATTATCGGCACGGAGAAGCACCCGTTTAGCGACATGGAGGTCGCGAAGGAGGTAGCACGAGCGAAGCGATGAGACGAGCCATGCCACTCTCTGAGGTCATCGAGGCGACAGGCGCAAAGCCTGTGAACATTCGCGCGCCTGAAACGGTCGCCGTCACGGGCGTATGCATCGACAGCCGCGTGGTGGAGGCAGGCGACCTATTCGTCGCGCTGCGGGGCAACCGCACCGACGGACACCACTACCTGCAGGAGGTGTTCGACAAGGGCGCGGTCGCCGCGCTGGTGGAGTATGTGCCACTGGGCGCGGAGGAGATGCCCCTGTTGCGCACGCCGAACACGGTTCACGCGCTGGGGCAACTCGCGCGGCACTACCGCAGGCAGTTCAACGCGACCGTCATCGGCATAACGGGCAGCACGGGCAAGACCACCACCAAAGAGATGATTGCCGTCGCGCTGGAGGCGGGCTACCCCAACGCTGTGCAAAAAAGCGCGGGAAACCTAAACACTGAACTCGGCGTGCCGCTGTCGCTGTTCGAACTGGACGCCGACTGCCAATACATGGTGCAGGAGATGGCGATGCGCGGGCGCGCGCAGATTGCCTACCTTGCGGAGATCGCCGAGCCGCGCGTCGGGGTGATTACGCAAATCGGCTGGTCGCACATCGAGCAGTTGGGCAGCCGCGAGGCGATTGCGGAGGCGAAGTCGGAGTTGGTGCAGTCGCTGCCGCCTGACGGGACAGCAATCCTGCCGCGCGACGATAAGTTCTACGATTTCCTGCGGGCGCGATGCGCGTGCGAGACCATCTACACCTTCGGGCGCCACCCTGAAGCGCACGCCCGCCTGACGGAGGTGCAGCTGGGCGAGGACTACACGGCAGGCGTCGTGGCGTTGAACCTGCCCGAGGTGCAGGCGCGGGTATGGGTGGAGCTGCCCTACCTGGGCGAGCATCTGCTGGTAAATGCGACGGCGGCACTGCTAACGGCGGTCGTGCTGGGCGTTGCCCCCGAAGCAGCGGCGCGCGCCTTGCGCCACACCCATCTGCCTGAGATGCGGATGGCGCTGCAGCGTCAGCCCGAAGGGTGGACGCTCATCAACGACGCCTACAACGCGAACCCCGACTCGATGCGCGCCGCGTTGGAGGTGCTGATTCACCAAATCCCTGCGCGCCGACGGATTGCCGTGCTGGGCGATATGAAGGAACTGGGCGCGTACAGCATGCGATTGCACTGGAGCCTGGGACGCTGGCTCGCGGCGCAACCGTTGGACTATGTGGTTTTAGTTGGAAGCGAAGTGCTATGGACGGCGGCTGCCGCCAGGGAGGGCGGATTTCCCCCCAGCCGACTGCTGCACTTCGAGACGCCCCAGCAAGCGCGCGCGTGGCTGCTGCGCACGGTGCAGAAGGGGGACTGCGTGCTGCTGAAAGGCTCGCGCGCGCTGGGGCTGGAGCAGGCGGTGATGCGATGACCGACGCGATGGTGTTCCTGACGGCGGCGCTTGCTGCCCTGATGCTGGGCAAGCCAGTGATTGGCTGGCTGGCGGGCATCCGCGCGCGGCAGACCATCTATGCCTATGCGCCCGAAACGCACCGCGCCAAAGAGGGCACGCCTACGATGGGCGGGCTGCTGATTATGCTGGGGGTCGCCGTGGGGCTGGCAGTATGGGGTGCAACGACGCGCGAGCCGCTGGTTCCTATGCTGGTAATTTTTGCAGGCGCAGCGTGGTTCGCGCTCATCGGGCTGCTGGACGACTACTGGATTCGCCGTTGGACAGGGCAACGCGGGCTGGAGTGGAAGCAGAAACTCGCACTGCAGCTGATTGCGGGGGGCGTGAGCGTCTATGTGCTGTGGCTGGCGGCGTCGGGCGCTGCCGAGCCGCTGCTGGGGAGTGCAGAGGCGGGGGGAGCACAACTGCCGCTGACCCCTGCGACCTTCGCGCTTGGAGTGTTTTGGCTGGTCGGCTGGGTGAATGCGTTCAACCTGACCGATGGATTGGACGGACTGGCGGCGGGGCTGACCGCGCTGGCGATGCTGGGCGTCTATGCCATCGGCGCAGGGCAGGGGAGCTGGGTCGCCTATGCGCTGATGGTCGCAGGCGCATGCGTGGGATACTTGTGGTGGAATGTGCATCCTGCGCGGGTGTTTATGGGCGACACGGGGTCGATGTTTCTGGGCGCGAGCTTCGGGCTGCTGACGCTTCGTAGCTTGCTGGATGCGCCTGCGTTGCAGCAGTGGGGCGCGTTCGCGCTGGTTGGACTGGTGTTCGCGGCGGAGATACTGAGCGTCGTCGTGCAGCTGAGTTCGGTCAAGTTGCGTGGGGGCAAGCGCGTCTTTCGGGCGACGCCGATCCACCACCACTTCGAGCTGCTGGGCTGGGCGGAGCCGACGATTGTGATGCGGTTCTGGCTGGCGGGCGCGGTGGCGGCGGCAGGCGGCGTCGCCATCAGCCGTTGGTGAGGCAACGATGAGCGAGTTCGCAGGCAAACGGGTAGCGGTCATAGGCGCGGGGCGCAGCGGCGTCGCGGCGGCAGGCGCACTGACGCGGCGCGGCGCGCAAGTAGAGGTTTTTGACCGAAAGTTGCATGCTGAGCTGCCCTTCGCGAACGCGCTGGCTGAACTGGGCGTTGCCCTGCACGCAGGTACGGACGCACCCGAAAGCTTACACAGGTACGACCTTGTGGTGGTCAGCCCAGGCTTGCCGCCGAGCCACCCGATTTTCGCGCGGGCGGAAGCGGCAGGCGTGCCCGTGTGGGGCGAAATCGAGCTGGGCTACCGAGTCGCGCGCGCGCCGATTATCGCCATCACCGGCACGAACGGCAAGACCACTACCACGCTGCTGATTCACCACATTCTACGCACGATGGGGTTGCGTGCGCACCTGTGCGGGAACATCGCGGGGATTGACGGCGAGCAGACGCTCACAGAAGCCGCCGAGCGCGCCGCGCCCGACGAGTGGCTCGTCGCCGAAGTCAGCTCGTTCCAACTGCTGCACACGCACGCTTTCCGCCCCAGAATCGCCGTGATTACCAACATTCGCCACGACCACTTGGACTATCACGGCACTTGGGAAGCCTACGCGCTGGCGAAGGCGAAGATTCTGGCGAACCAGACACCCGACGACTGGGCGGTGCTGAATGGCGAGGATGCGGGAGTGGGGTGGGTGTTGGACTATTTGGGTTTGCCCCCCTCCTTGAGGTTCCCCCCGCTTCGCGAGGGGAACCGAGAAGCCGGGCAGGCAGGCGGAACCTTCGAGGGGAACCGAGACTCGATTCTCCCTGCGAACAGGGGGAACCCTGAGGGGAACCAAGACTCGGTTCCCCCTGCAAGCAGGGGGAACCTTAAGGAGGGGGTCGATACCGCTTCCCACTTAGCAAGATGTGTCGGCAGCAGGCTCTTTTTTACTCAGTCCAACCCGATAGTAAAACTCTCAGGCGAAACCTTAAATATCGCCGAGTTGCCTAAACCCGCCCTGTTGGGCGCGCACGGCTTGGAAAACGCGCTTGCGGCGGCGACGGTCGCCAGCATTCTGGGCTGCACGCCTGACCAGTTGCGCGAGGCACTGGCGAGTTTCGCAGGTGTGCCCCATCGGATGGAATTCGTCGGCGCGTGGGACGGCGTGCGCTACATTAACAATTCGATGTGTACGAACGCCGACGCGCTGGAGAAATCGCTGCAGGCGACCCCAAAACCGTGCGTCGTGATAGCGGGCGGGGTGGACAAAAACGAGAGTATCGCGCAACTGGCGCAGTCGCTGGCGCGGCATGCGGCGCAGGTGCTTTTGATCGGGCGGGACGGTGGGGCAATCGGCGCGGCGTTGGATGCGCTTGGATACACACGCTGGCAATATGTCGGCGACTTGGCGCGGGCGGTTGCGGAGGCGTGTCGGGTGGCGCACGCAGGCGACACGGTCATCCTTGCGCCGGGCTGCGCGAGTTTCGACCAGTTCCGCAACTTCGCCGACAGAGGGGAGCAGTTCAAACGCTTGGTACGGGAGGTGCATGGATGCGACAGTCCCACGCCTTGAGAAACGCTCGTCGTCCGATAGAGCCGCCGCGTCAGACGCCTGTACAACCCAGCGTGCGCGTGGCGCGAGTGCATCCTGCGCTGTTGTGGACGCCGTTCGCGCTTGCACTGGTGGGGCTGCTGTTTCAGGGGAGCGTCGCGATTGGCGAGTTGAACCGCTTGACGCGGGACGGCTACGCGCCTGACCCGCTGATGACGCTACGCCCTGTGCTGATGCAGGCGTTGTGGCTGCTCATGGGCGCGGGCGTGCTGTGGGGATGTAGTCGTGTGCGCGGGCGGTTTTGGTTGGCGAGCGCGTGGGTGTGGCTGCTGCTGTGGTGGGGCGCGCTGCTGTGGCTCGCGCTCAAAATGCCTGGCGCGCTCACGCTCAACGGTGCAACGCGCTGGATTGGCGTCCCCATCCCCGCGTTGAGCGGCATAACCCTGCAGCCTGCCGAGTTCTACAAACTGGCGACGCTGCTGTGGCTGACGGCGGTGTGCAGCGCGCCGCGTCTGCGCCCGACGCTGGGTTGGTGGCTGGGCGGACTGCTGTGGTTCTCTGGGGTTGCGCTGATTGCTTTGCAGCCCGACAAAGACACGGCGGGGTTGGTGTTCCTATTGGGATTCGGCGTCTGCTTTTTGGGCGGTCTGCGGGCGCAACTGGTGTTATTGGGGGTGCTGGCAGGCGGGTTACTTGTGGGCGCGGTGGTCGCGACGCCGTTGGTGCTGGGCGCGCTGCGCAACCAGCCGTGGGAGACGCAACCAGGGGCGTATGTGGTCAAACGCATGCAGGCAACGCTGGATCCGTGGGCGCATGAGCGCGAGGCGGGCTATCAGATGGTGCGGGCGCAGATTGCCGTCGGTAGCGGGGGGCTGCTGGGCGTCGGGCTGGGCGCGGGACGCGAGAAGCGCAACCTGCCCGCCGTCGAGAGCGACTACATCTTTGCCGCAATCGCCGAAGAGGCTGGACTGCTGGGCAGTCTGGGTGTCATCGCGTTGCTGGCATTGCTGGTGTGGGCGTGTTTTCAGAGCGCAGCGCGCGCGCCCACCCGTGCAGGCAGGCTTTATTGGGCAGGGCTGGGCATGTGGATTGGCGCAGGCGCGCTGATGAACCTGAGCATGGCAGTGGGCTTGCTACCGACGATGGGCTTGCCGCTGCCGTTTGTGAGCGCGGGCGGCTCCGCTCTGGTGAGCCTGATGGCTGCCATCGGTATCGGAGTCGCGCTGATGCGGGAGACGCCATGAGGGTCGCAATCGCGGGCGGGATCACAGGCGGGCATCTGTTCCCTGCGCTGGCGGTGGCGCAGGCGTTGCAGGCGCGGGGGCACGAGGTGCTGTATCTGGGCGCGCGGCACGGCATCGAGGGGCGCACACCACTGTCCCTCCCGCACGCGCTGCTGGAGATGAGCGGGCTGCGCTCCACGCGGCGCACGCCGTGGTCGGTGCGCTGACCCTGTGGCGGGCGCGACGCGAAGCGCATCAGCACTTGCGGGCGTTCGGCGCGGAGGTGATGTTCACTACAGGCGGCTATGCGTCCGTGCCGATTGCGATGGGGTTCCTGCGTCTCAGCCGACGCTTGGTGCTGCTGGAGCCTGACGCGCTGCCGGGCAAGGCGAACCGCTGGCTGGCGCGGCGCGCGATTCGGATATGCGTCAACTTCGAGGAAGCCGCGCAGGCGTTTGGCGGGACGAAGACCGTACGCACTGGGCTGCCCATGCGCCCCGAAGTGTACCTGCCCGAAGTGGCGCCTACCGCCGCACGCGACCACTTTGGGCTAAAGCGCGACCGATTCTGCGTGCTGGTGGTCGGGGGCAGTCAGGGCGCGCAGTCGTTGAACGAAGCCGTGCTGAACACCGTGCAGTACCTGCCGTCGGGCGAACTGCAGTGGCTGCACCTGACAGGCGAGGCGCACTACCAACTGGTGCGCAGCACCGCCGACAGGCTGGGGCTGAACGGCAACTATCACCCGCGGGCATTTCTGGCGGGACGCGAGATGGGGCTGGCATATCGCGCAGCGGATGTGGTCATCGGGCGCGGGGGCGCAGGCAGCCTGACCGAGTTCGCGCTCAACGGCTTGCCGATGATCCTCGTCCCGTACCCCCACGCGGCGGGGGGGCATCAGCGGTATAATTGCACGGCGCTGGCGAAACGGGGCGCAGCGGAGGTGATCGAGCAAGCCGCGCTCTCACCCCAGCGACTGGCAGAAACGCTGCTCCAGCTGCGTGATTGCCCGCAACGACGCGCTCAGATGCAAGCGGCTGGGCGAGCGTGGGCGATTCCAAACGCCGCCGAGCGCATCGTGCAACTGCTGGAGGAGGTTGGGCAGTGTACACACCCACAGGCATCCGTTTAACGACGAATCGGGAGCCGAGCCTGTCGATGCGGTTCCATTGTGTTGGAATCGGTGGCGCAGGGATGTCCGCGCTCGCGCGCTGGCTACGGCACAAGGGCGCGGCGGTCAGCGGTTCCGACCTTGTTGAGTCGTCCACCCTGCACGCCCTGCGTGCAATCGGCGTAGACGCCTACGCCGCACACGACGCCCACCGCATGGGGCGCCCCGACTGGGTGGTGGTCTCCGACGCTATCCACCCCGATAACCCCGAAGTGATTGAGGCGATGCGCCGTGAAATTCCCATCTGGCGGCGCTCGCAACTGATGGGCTGGCTGCTGCGCGACCACAAAGTGATTGCGATTGCGGGCACGCACGGCAAGTCCACCACGACCGCGATGACGGCGACGATTCTGGAAGCCGCAGGGCACGACCCGCTCGTGCTCATCGGCGCGGATGTGCCCCTGCCCGAACCGTGGCAGGGCAACCTGCGACTGGGCAAGGGCGAGTGGGCAGTTGTGGAGGCGTGCGAGGCATACGATTCGTTCCTGGACATCCAGCCGCAGATTGCGCTGATTACGAATATCGAGCCTGATCATCTGGACTATCACGGCACTTTCGAACGGCTGCTGAAAAGTTTCGTGAATTTTGCCAAGCATGTGCCGCGCGAGGGCTACCTGATTGCCTGCGGGGACAGCCCAGGCGTGCGCGAGATGCTCAAGATGTTACACGGCATCGGTGGGCACGAGCGACCCCCGATACTGTACGGGCTGGCGTCGCACAACGACTTGCGCGCCGAGATCATCGAGCAGGCGACGACCCACACCGCGTTCCGCGTCTACAACAGCCACTGGCTCTCGGACGCTGAGCCGACGCTGCGCATCCCGTACTTGGGCGAGCAGAATGTGCAGAACGCGCTGGGGGCGACCTGCATCGCGCTGCTGCTGGGGATACCGACGGAGGTGATTGCGGGCGCACTGGCGAACTTTCGCGGGGTCAAGCGCAGGCAGGAAATCGTCGGCGAGGCAATGAGCATCACAGTCGTGGACGACTACGCGCACCACCCGACGGAGATCCGCGCCGCGCTGAGCGCGCTGCGCCAGCGGTTCCCCAATCGTCGCCTGGTGGTGGTCTACCAACCGCATTTGTATAGCCGCACGCGCGACCAACTGCACGGGCTGATTGACAGCCTCGGCGCGGCGGATTTCGTGGTCGTCACCGACATCTACCCCGCACGCGAGCAGCCAATCCCAGGGGTGAGCGCGGCGTTGATTGCCGATGGGCTGCTGGAGCGCGACAGCCCGCCCACGCTCTATGTGCCCGTCAAGGAGCAGATCCCGTCGCGCCTGATCCCGCACCTTCAGCCCAACGATGTGGTGGTCGTGATGGGCGCCGGGGACATCGAGAAGGTCGCGCCAATGCTACTGCGTCGGCTGGAGGCGCGGGGGCAGGCGCGGCGGCTCACGGTCGCCGTGCTGATGGGCGGCGATTCGCCCGAACGAGATGTGTCGCTGCTGTCGGGGCTGCGCGTGATGCAGGCGTTGAACCCCGACAAGTATCACGCTGTTGCAGTGGATCCAGCCCTAATGACGGGCAAAGAGGGCTACTGGGGCTTGCAGGAACTGTTGACGCGCGAGCGACCCGATGTGGCATTTATTGCGTTGCACGGCAGGCACGGTGAGGACGGCTCGGTGCAGGGGCTGCTGGAGTTGCTTGGCGTCCCCTACACGGGTTCAGGCGTGCTGCCCAGCGCACTCGCGATGAACAAGTATGTCGCCAAGATTGCGTTCCGCGAGGCAGGGCTGACCACGCCGAACGCGCTGCTGCTCAGCGACGCGGACGAGGAGAGCCTTGAGCGCGTGCGGCGTCGCCTCCGCCTGCCGATTATCGTCAAGCCGAATCAGGGCGGCTCGACGCTGGGCGCGACGCGTGTGTTCGAATGGGATGCGCTGCCCCGCGCCCTGCGCAAAGCGTTCGCCTACGACGAGAACGCACTCGTGGAGGAACTCATCGAGGGCGTGGAGGTCTCCGTGCCCGTACTGGGCAGGCGCGAGCCGTATGCGCTGCCCCCTGTGGAAATCGCCCCCAAAAGCGGCTACTACGACTTCCACGCCAAGTACGCGCCGGGCGAGACCGAGGAGATTGTGCCCGCGCGCTTGCCCGACGAGGTGTTGTACCTGTTGCAGCAGACGGCGATTACGGCGCACCTCGCGCTCGGCTGTCGGGGCATGAGCCGCGTGGATATGATTGTGCGCGAGACGACCCCGTATGTGCTGGAGGTGAACACGATTCCGGGCTTGACGCCGACCTCACTACTGCCGCGCAGCGCGGAGGCGGCGGGCATCGCCTTCGGCGAACTGGTGGAGCGCATCCTGTGCGACGCGCTGGAGGAGGTGTAGGCATGCGACTACGGGAACGCGGCAAGCGGGTACGGATTCGGAGCCAAGCCGCGTCTGCGCGCCCTGTGCCCGTGCTGGAGCCGACGGGGCGGTTCAGCGTCTCCGCGCCTGCGCGTGCGGCGGCGCGTGTGCGTCCGAAGCGTCGGGCGCGGCGCGTGGCTCCGCTTTGGAGTTGGCTTTGGCGCAACGCGGAGCCGCTGCTGTGGGGCGCGGTGGTGGGCGCGCTGGCGCTGAGCCTATGGTTCTCGCCGCGCACGCAACTGGCCCGCTTGGAGGTGGTAGGCGCGCCGTCGGAAGCGCACGCCGAACTGTACGCACTGCTAAGCCCGCGCCTGCAGCCACCGATTGCGCTGCGCGACGCGCCCCGCCAGGTGGAGCGCGCCGTGCAGTCGCTGGACTGGGTGCAGCAGGCGCGCTGGCAGGCGACGGGGGTCGGGCAGGCGCGCCTAATCATTACGCCGCGCACGCCCTTCGCCGAGATTCAGACCGCAAACGGCGTGCGACTGTTCGCCGACCCCACAGGAGTTTTGTTCCGCCCGCCGAATCGTAATCTGCAGCCAACTTCGGGCGTGATTCGCCTCGCGCAGGACGATTCGCGCCTTCGCTTGGGCGGCTATATAGAGGGCGAGATGCGAGCAGCGTTGGAGATATTGCACGCGGTCAGCCGCCGCGCGGATGTCTATCGCCCGCGCGTGCAAGTGTCCTGCACGCACGGCATACGGCTCTTCGCGCAGATCCAGCGGGGCGCGGAGCCGCCTGTCGCCGTGCAACTGCGCTTCGGCGACGCGAGCGCGCTCGAACAGCAACTGCCCACCATGCACCGCCTGCTCGACTTATCGCTTGCCGACCTGCGCCAGTGGGAATATGTGGACATCAGCGCGCCCGGCTCGGAGGCGGTCAAACTGCGTGCGACGACGGGGGGTGAACCATGAGCGAGAACAAACTGAAGCAGATGACCGTCTTCTTCGCGATTTGGCTGGTGGTAGGGCTGCTGCTTGGGATGGCGTTCAAGGAGCAGACGCGCATCCGCACGGCGGAACTGCCCAGCGCGCGCCTGCCCGACCTCGCGCGCGCCTATGTGCAAGAAAAACGCTCCAACGCCGCGCTGGAAGAGGAGATCCGCCAACTGCGCCAGCGCATCAACGAACTGGAGAGCGCCTTCGCCAGCGGCACCAAACAAGCGCAGGTGCTGAGCCAGAGCCTCCAGGAAGCGAAAATGCTTGCGGGCTTGCTGGAAGTGGAGGGACCAGGCATAGAACTGACCCTGCAAGACAGCAAGAAGCGTCCTTCAGGCGACTCGCCTGAGTTGTTGCCCGAACTCTACACGATTCACGACTACGACCTGCTGCGCGTGGTGAACGAGTTGCGTCAGGCGGGCGCAGAGGCGATTAGCATCAACGGGCAGCGCATCGTCGCCTCGACGGCTATCCGCTGCACGGGACCTGTGGTGTTCATCAACGATGTGAAGATGGCGTCGCCGTTTGTGGTGCTGGCGATTGGCGACCCGAAGACGCTAATCGGCGCGTTGGAGATGCCCGGCGGCGCGCTGTCAGACCTCAAGAGCGTCGACCCGAAGATGGTGCAGATTCGCCGACTGGACACTGTTCGCATTCCTGCCTACAGCGGTTCGACGCAGTTTCGCTACGCGCGCCCCGCGACGACTGAGGGAGAGCAAAAGCCATGATTGCGGTTGGCTTTGTCGGTTTGTTGCTGGGCGTCGTGATTGCCTCGCTGCTTCTGGACATCCCGCTGCCTGAGGAGTGGGCGGCGTATCTATCGCTGGCGGCGTTGGCGGGGCTCGACACCGCGTTCGGGGGCTGGCGCGCCGCGCTGGAAGGACGCTTCCACGCCGATGTGTTTGTGTCGGGCTTTATCGTGAACGCGCTGCTGGCGGCGCTGCTGGCATACTTGGGCGACCGTATCGGCGTGGATTTGTTCCTTGCGGCGGTGGTGACGCTCGGCGGGCGGATGTTTCTGAACCTATCGCTCATTCGTCGCTACTATCTCAATCAACTGGCGCTGAGGCGACAACGAGGATGACGCTGATTACTGGGCTCGATATCGGCACGACGAAGGTGTGCTGCTTCGCGCTGCAACGCGGCGCGGATGGGACGCTGCAGCCTGCGGGCTACGGCGTCGCGCCCTGCCGCGGACTGAAGCAGGGGCAAGTGGTCGATATGGAGCAGACCGTGAGCGCAATCCAGCAAGCCGTTCACGAGGCGCAGACGATGGGCGAACTGAGCATCACGGGCGTCGTGCTGGGCGTCACGGGCGAACACATCGAATCGATTCAGCGACGCGCCGAAATCACCATCACGCGCCCCGACCGCGAGGTCACCCACGAAGACTTGGAACGCCTGCGCTACCACCTGCAGCAGGTTCACCTGCCGCCCGACCGCGAGCTGGTGCATACGCTAATTCGGCAATACATTCTCGATGGGCAGTCGGGTATCCTTAACCCCCTCGGCATGAGCGCGTCGCACCTGCAGGCGGAGGCGACGCTCGTGACGGGCGGGCTGACCTTCCTGCAGAATCTACGCCGCTGCGTGGAGCGCGCAGGGCTGGAGGTGCAGGCGATGGCGCTGGAGCCGCTGGCGTCGGGCTTAGCCACGCTGACCCCCGAAGAGCGCGAGATTGGGGTCGCGCTGATTGATATCGGCGGCGGCACGACCGATGTGGCGATTTTTATGGACGGCGCGCTGGTGTATACCAGCGCTGTGCCTTACGGCGGGAACCAGGTCACCCGCGACCTGTATATCATGTTTCGCTTGGCGGACCCGCAGGAAGCCGAGCGATTGAAGCACGAATTCGGGAGCGCGCTGGCAGCGCGAGTGCCCGAAACCGAGAGGGTATCCTATCGGGAAATGGGAACCAACGAGGAGCGTCGGGTGCCCCGACGGCTGTTTACGGAGGTCATCGAGGAGAGGATGCGCGAGATCTTAGAGCTTGCCCGCGAGGAGCTGGAACGCTCTGGGCTGTACGACCGTCTGGCAGCAGGAGTCGTGTTGACTGGGGGCGGCTCGTGCTTGCCATGCACCACCGAGCTGGGGCGGCAGGTGTTCGATGCGCTGCCTGTGCGTCTGGGGACGCCGCAGCCGCGCGAGGTCGCCCTGCCCAGCGCGCTGCAGAAGCCCGCGTTCGCAACGGCGGTCGGACTCGCGCTCTACGGTGTGCAGCTCTTCCCCGAACCCGACGGCACGATGGCGCCCAGCCGACTATGGAAACAGATCGTTCGAACCGTTCAACGCTGGTTGAACCGCAATCGCTAACCCCATCGTTTCAGGAGATTCATCATGGCAAAGGAACGCACGACTCATCGGGAGAATGAACTGTTGGAAGTGCAAGCCGTTTTGAAAGTGGTCGGCGTCGGCGGCGGCGGCGGGAACGCCGTGAACCGCATGATCGAAGTCGGCGTGCAAGGCGTGGAGTTTATCGCCATGAACACCGACGCGCAGGTCCTCAACAAATCGCGTGCGCCGATTAAGATGCAACTCGGCGTCGGGATTACCCGCGGGCTGGGGGCGGGGGGCAATCCCGAAGCGGGCAGAAGCGCCGCCGAAGAGAGCCGCCACGAAATCCGCAAGGTGCTGGAAGGCGCAGACCTCGTGTTCATCACCGCTGGGCTGGGCGGCGGCACGGGCACAGGCGCCGCGCCCATCATCGCTGAAATCGCCCAAGAGCTGGGCGCACTCACCATCGCTGTGGTTACCAAACCCTTCAAGTTCGAAGGACCTCGACGCTGGAAAGTCGCCGAAGAAGGCGCGCAACTGCTGCGCAAACATGTGGACGCGATGATCGTGGTGCAGAACGACCGCCTCATCGATGTGTCGGAGCGCACCACCACGATGACCGAGGCGTTTCGGATGGCGGACGATGTGCTGCGCAGCGGCGTGCAGGGCATCTCCGACATCATCAACTACGCAGGCGAGATTAATGTGGACTTCGCCGATGTGCGCACCATCTTCGAAAACGCGGGCACCGCGCTGATGGGCATCGGCAAGGGCACAGGCGAGAACCGTATGATCCAAGCCGTGCAGGAGGCGTCCACCAGCAAGCTGCTCGAATCGTCGATCTACGGCGCGCGCCGACTGCTGGTGAATATCACCACAGGTGAGGACATCGGTATCTTCGAGGTGCAGGAGGCGATGAACCTGCTGTACCAGATGACCGACCCCAACGAGGCGAACATCATCTTCGGGCATGTCATCAAGCCGGGCATGACCGATGTGGTGCAGGTAACGGTGTTGGCGACGGGCTTCCCCGAGGAGCCTGTACAGCACCAGGAGGCGGCGGTGCAACTCAAGCCTCAGCCCGAACCGCACCCGCTGGACATCGCCCGCGCACGGGCGGACATCCCAACCCCGCCGCGCACGCCTACACCCGAACCGCCCCGCGCGGCAAGCCCGACGCCCGAACGCACGAAACCCGAACCGCGCCCCTCGCGCGAAGACCTTGACATCCCGACCTTTTTGCGCAGGCGAGGACTATAGACCTTACCACAGCCGACACACCGAGCCACAAAGCCCCCGAAAACTCTTCGGGGGCTTTGCTGTTTCGCAATTGAGGTACAATACGGCGGGGAGCGATGTCTAAAAACGGAACGACGGACACGAAGGCGCACGCCGAGCAACTGATGCGCGAGGCGGTATCGCTGTTTGAGCAGGGGCGGCTGGAGGAGGCGCTGCTGGCGTGCGAGGGCGCGCTGGCGCTGGACGAGACCTACGCGCCTGCGCTGTCGCTGAAAGGGCTGATTCACGAGCGGCGCGGGCAGGTCGCCGAGGCGATGGCGGCTTACGAGCGCGTGCAGGCGGTGAACCCGCTGAGCGTTGCTGAGCGCGCCCGCTTGGACGCCCTGCGCCGTCAGGCGCGCGCGGTGGTGCGCCCTGCGCCCGCGCGCCCGCTGTGGGCGGAGACGCTGCCCGTCGCGCTGGCGTTTCTGGGCGTCGGGCTGGTGTTGCTGATTGGCTTCGCGCTCGTCTTGCGCTGGAGCGCGCCCCCTGCGCCTGCGCCGAGCCAACCTGTGGCGTCTACGGCTGAGAGCATTCCCCCGCCTTTCAGCCCGCCGCCCAGCGCGACAATCCCCGCGCCGCCCGCCGAGACGCCCTCGCCCAACCCGCCACAGGCAGTCGTGCCCCCTGTGATGATCGACCCGTCGCGCCTCGCGCTTGCGCCCGCGCAGTCCAATCCCCCACGCGGTGAGATTCCGACCCTGCCCGCCCCTGAACCCGAAACGAAACCCGCGCCCAAGAGCGAAACACCTGAGCCAGACAGCAACACCCCTCGCGACTCTGAGGTGATGCCCGATGTCAAAGTCGAGGAGACCCAGCGCGGCGTGTACGAAATCCGCGTCGAGCGCGCGCCGTCGCAAGCGCCGAATCGCAGCGCGCCCCGCGCTTCCGACGCGCTAACGCAGGCGCAGGACCTGCAACGCGCGGGCAACTACCGCGAAGCAATCCAAGCGTACCTGCAGGCGCTGCCAACCGCGCCGAACCCCGCCGAAGTGCATCAGCAAATCGCGACCTGCTATCTGCGCATCGGCGACAAGGCGAACGCGCGCACCCACTTCCTGCAAGCCATCGCCGAATACGAACGGCAGATTCAAGCGGGGCGCGAGGTGGAAACCGCGCGTCAGGGCATCGCTGCATGCCAGAACGGGCTGCTGCTATGCAACGAGTAGCCGCGCTGCTTGGGGTCGCGCTTCTGTTCCTCGCGGGCGGTTGGGCGCAGCCGACCTTGCTGATATTTGCAGACCCCGCGCCCCCAGTGCAGCACGACGGCAAACCCTATGACCCCAATATCGATCTCAAGCCGCACCTGACGCCCTTTCTGCAGGAGCTGCGCAAGGCGCGCGTGGAGTGGTACAGTCCGACGCACCCGATTGCCCAGCAGTTCGCCCAGCAGCGAGGGCTAAGCGCGGAACAACTCGCCAGCCCGACGCCTGCCCTGCGCGGGCAACTGGCGCGTGCGTGGGGCGCAGCGTTCGTGATGACCGTGCGCTGCACCCGTGCCCCTGATCAGAACAGCTTTGAATACACTATCAAGGTCTGGCGGCTGGGCGCACGTGCGCCCGTGTGGGAAACCGAGGGCTTCCAGCAGGTCGCCTCACGGCAGGGCAAGTCGGACGATATAACCGCGCTGCAGACGCTGGGACGCACCGTCGCGCTGCGCTTAGATGCGGAGCTATGGGACACCCTGCCGCGCCTCGCCGAGCAACTGCAGACGCCCACGCCCTCGCCCCCGCGCGCGGAGACGCCCCAACCTGCCGAGCCGCGCCCGCTTGCCGAGCAACTGCTGCGCGAGGGCAAGCACGCCGAAGCGCTGCCCCACCTGCGCGCCGCCGTGAACGCGCAGCCTGAAGACGCCAACCTGCGCATGGCGTTCATCCGCCTGTACCGTCGGCTAAATCTCGGCGAGCTGGCGCAACGCGAGCTGACCCGTGCCGTACAGCTGTACCCCAACGACGAGCGGTTCGCGCTGGAGTGGGCAGCACTGCTCCAAGCGGAAGGCAAGCCTGCCGAGGCGATGAGCCGTCTGCAGACTGCGCTACAGGCGCAGCCCAACTCGATCGCCCTGCGCCTCGCGCTGTTCGACGCGCTACTGATGCAAGGAGACGCCCCTGCCGCCGCGCGCGTACTGCAGCCGATTGCCGAGCAGAACGGGGCGGAGGTCGCCTACCGACGCTACCTGCTGCTGGGCGCGACCCGCGCGCTGGAGAATCTGCCCGACGGCAGCTATGAACTCACCGACGCGCGCGCCGCGCTGTGGCTGCAGGTCGCCAGCGGGCTGCTTGCCGACCTCGCGGGCGAGCTGCTGGACTTGCGTCGCCTCGCCAGCGACCCCAGCCCGAACTGGAGCGCGCTGCGCACGCGCGGGGAGCAAGCCGTACTGCACGCGCTGCGCATCGGGCAGTGGCTCGAACGCGCCCAGCCGACCGACTCCACGCGCCGCACGATTGCCCACACACGCTTCGCCAGCCAGATGCTTGCCCAAGCCGCGCAACAAATGGCACGATACTTGCTGTCGCGCAACCCGGAGGAGGAAGCGCGCGCCAGCCTGCTGCGCATCGAAGCCATGCGCGAGCTGGAAGCCGCACGGAACGCGCTTCCGAAACTTGCGCCATGACCGACTGGACTGCGTTGGGAATCGGGTTGGGATTCGCCCTGTTGGGGGGCATGCTGATTGCGCTGGGGAGCCGCCGCTGGAGCCTGTGCCCGCTGCGGGAGTGCCCCGCGCTGGAGGCAGGGCAGCGTGTGGAGTTCACCGTCGCGAGCAAGCGATACGCCACCGTGCTAACAGGGGTAGACGGCGACGCCTTGCGCCTTGCGCCGCCACTGGAACGCGGGCTGCCCGTCTCGTTCGAGGCGGGCGCATTCGCCGAGCTGCGCCTGACGACCCCTGCAGGCGTTCACGAGGCGACGGTACAGTTCCTCGGACGCCAGACGCGCCCGCAGCCGTGCCTGATTGCGCGCCTCGCCTCGCGCTGGCGACACACCCAACGCCGCCGCTACGAACGCATTCTGCTGCCCGACGAAGTAAATGTCGCGCTGCGCATTGCGAACGACTACTGGATTGCGTGGGCGCACGACGCCAGTCAGGGCGGACTGCGCCTGTACGCGCCTGCGCCCGTGCCCTTGAACGCCCACCTGCGCGTGGAGATGCCGCCGACCCTGCGCGGCATCACTTGCTGCGACGGGGAGTGCCGCGCCCGCGTCGTCGCCTGCGAACGCGCCCCGACCCGACACGGCTACGCCTACCAAATCCGCCTCGCCTTCCTCGATGGGCACAACGCCTGATGTCTCGGTCATCATCGTCAGCTACAACACGCGCGAACTGCTGCGCGAGTGCATCGAGTCGATTCTGTGCGAGCAGGGGGACGGGCTTGGGGTGGAGGTCATCGTCGTGGACAACGCCTCCGCCGACGGCAGCGCAGCGATGGTCGCCGAGCGGTTCCCCCAAGTGCGCCTGATTGCGAACCCCGACAATCGCGGCTTCGGTGCAGCGTGCAATCAGGGGCTGGAGGTGGCGCGCGGGCGCTACGCGCTGATTCTGAACGCCGACATCCGCGCCCAGCCTGGCGCGCTGCAACGGCTGGTGGGGTTTATGGACGCCCACCCCGACGCAGCCATCTGCGGCGGGCAGTTGCGCTACCCCGACGGGCGCATCCAGCCCTCCTGCGCCCGCGACCTCACGCTGTGGTGGGTCTTCTGCGAGCAGAGCATGCTGGCGAAGTTGTTCCCGCGCACGCGCCTGTTCGGGGGCTACTGGCGCACCCACTGGGACTTCAGCGCAACCATCGAGACCGAGCAGGTGATGGGCGCGTGCATGATGCTGCGACGCCCGTTCCCGCGCTTCGACGAGGACTACTTTCTGTATTGCGAGGACACTGACCTGTGCTACCGCGTGCGCCAAGCGGGGGGCAAGATTTACTATGTGCATGACGCGGTGTTCGTGCATCACTTGGGCGCGAGCGGCGAGCCGCAGCGGGCGCAGATGGTGATTTACTACAATCGCGGCAAGGAGCGGTACTTTCGCAAGTTTCACGGCGCGTGGCAGGCGCGGGTGTGTCGCTGGCTGAACAAGGGCGGCGCGCTGCTGCGCGTGCTGCTGGGGCTGGCGGGCGTCGTGCTTACGCTGGGCAGGCACGCGGGATTTCGGCGCTACGCGGCGACCTTCTGGCAGGTGTGGCGTAAGTCATAGACCCAGCGCGCTTCGGGCAGCCGTGCGCATTACCGCTACAGGCGCAGGGCTGCCTGTCCAGCGTTCGAACGCGAGCGCGCCCTGATGCACCAGCATGCCCAGCCCGTCGATGGTCTTCAGCCCGCGCGCCGATGCTGCCTGCAGCAGGCGCGTCTGCAGCGGGCGGTACACCAAGTCGCACACCCACGCGCCTGCAGGCAACGCCTCAACGGGCACGGGAGGCATCGTGTCGGCGTGCGGTTCCATGCCGAGCGAAGTGCTGTTCACGACGCCGTCTGCGTGCGCGACGCACTCCGCGAGCGCGTCGCGTTCCAGCGGCAATACCCCCGCGCAGCCGAAAGCGTCCGCCAACGCCTCTGCGCGTTCCCGCGAGCGGTTCGCAAGCCACACGGTACAGCCTTGCTGACGCAGCGCGTACACCACCGCGCGCGCTGCACCGCCCGCCCCCAGCACCAGCACCGTCTGACCCGCGGGGTTCACCCCAGCCTCCGCCAGCGCACGCAGGAAGCCCTCTGCGTCTGTGTTGTCGCCGATGAGCCGTTCGCCGTCCCAAAACAGCGTGTTGACCGCGCCGATGTGCCGCGCGGCGTCTGTCAGCCCGTCCAGCAGCGGGAGGACCGCCTCCTTGTGCGGAATCGTCAGGTTCAGCCCGCGGATGCCCAGCCCGCGCATCCCTGCAATCGCCTGCGCCAGCCTGTCGGGAGCGACCTCGAACGCCAAGTAGACCCAGTTCAGCTCCAGCGCGCGGAACGCCGCGTTGTGCATCGCGGGCGAGAGCGAATGGCGTACAGGGTAGCCCAGCACGCCTGTCAGTGCGGTGTGCGCGTCGATCATCCGTTGTCCTCGATACGGTAGGGCTGCAGCCGCTTGAGCAGCCACTTCTCCACTTGGCGGCTGAGCTTCGTGCCGATGAACTCGCGCGGGTGCATCGGGCGCACCCAAATCGTGTAGATGCCCAAGCGGTTGCCGCCCCAGATGTCCGTAAACAGCTGGTCGCCGACCATCGCTGCGTGTTCGGGTTCGACATTCAGCATCTCCAGCGCACGGCGGAGCATTGCGCGGCGCGGCTTCATCGGTCCCCGCGCGTAGGGGATGCCCAAAGTCTCGCTAAGCCACTGCAGCCGCCCCAGATTGCGCGTGTTGGACACAAAGCAGAGCTTGACGCCCGCCGCCTGCATCTGCTTAACCCACTCGGCGACTTCGGGGGGCACTTGGCGGCTGCGCCACGGCGTGATGGTGTTGTCCAAGTCCAGCAGCAGCGCGCGAATGCCCTGCGCCTGTAGGCGTTCGGGCGTAATCTCCGCCACGCTTTGCACATGCTCGTCGGGGCACCAGCGCCGTATCCAGCGCGGCGGCGCGTCCTTCTGAAACCGCATACTGTGTATTATGGCATGGCGTCGTATGCCTTCGCGAGTATCTCCATCGGGTGCAGCACTTCGATGGGCACGCCCGCCTCCTGCAAGCCCTGCCGTATCCAGAGCGTGCAACCAGGGTTTGCGCTGGCGACAATCGTTGCGCCCGTCTGCTGGATGGCGCGCACCTTACGCTGGAGCGCGTCGCGGGCGAGCTTGGGCTGCAGCAGGTTGTAGATGCCCGCCGAGCCACAGCACATATCCGCGCCGTCCATCTCCACCAGTTTGACGCTGGGCAGTCGCTTCAGCAGGGCGCGCGGCTGCTCGCGAATGCCCTGCCCATGCACGAGGTGGCAGGCGTCGTGGTAGGTGATGCACAGCGAGTCGTCGCGTGCGGGGGGCGGCAACTCGGCGTCGGCGAGCAACTCATGCACATCGCGCACGCGCTGGGCGAAGCGTTCGGCTTCGGCGTGGTCGGGCGCGTCGCGAAACAGCAGCCCGTACTCCTTCATCGTGGAGCCGCAACCCGCCGCGTTCACGGCGATGTAGTCCACCTCGCGGAACGCTGCGAGGAGCCGTCGGGCGTTGCGCCGCGCGTGGTCGGGGTAGCCGTTATGCACCCACAGTGCGCCGCAGCAGCCCTGATTGCGGGGGATATGCACCTCGTAGCCCGCCAGTGTGAGCATGCCGACCGTGGCGCGATGCACCCGCCCGAACAGCACCTGCATCGCGCAGCCGAGCAGGAGCCCCACCCGCGCTTTGGGCGGCTGCGCCTTCGCGGGGTACACCGTCTGCGTCGGTCGCCACGGGCGGTCGGGCAGGCGCGGGAGCTGCACTGCCGACTCGCTCGCGCCCAGCAGCCGCGCCATCCAGCGGGGCGTGCGCCGAAAGCCCAACGCGCCCGCCACGCGCAGCATCAGGCGCAGATGCGTCGGGTTCGTGAAGCGGGCAATCGCCTGCTGGCGCGCCAACCGCTGAAACGGCGTGCGGGCGTGCTGTTCCACTTCGGCGCGTGCCCCCTCGATGAGCTTCGCATACGGCACGCCTGACGGACACGCCGTCTGACAGCCCAGACAGCCCATGCAAGCGTCGATATGCGGTCGCGCCTGCACCCACTCGATGCGCCCCTCCATCGCCTGGCGCATCAGGTAAATCCGCCCGCGCGGCGACTCCGCCTCCCGACCCGTGGACACATAGGTCGGGCACGCCTGCAAACATAGACCGCAGTGAATACACTTCTGAAGGTCGCGCTGGTCAAGCCGCATGCGTGCAGTATACCCTCGCTGCGCGGTATAATTCAGGGTGGTGGAACCCGTGCAAGAGCGGTTCGAGGAGTTGTTGCGCCTGCTGGATGAGAATCCAGAGTTTTTGGAGGCGTTGCAGGATCGGATTGTGGACGAGAAGGCGATTCTCCGCGCGTTTCAGAAGCGTGCGGAGACGCGCGAAGCCATCCGCCGCCAAATCCTGCACGACGAGCTTTTGCAGCTGCCCGAGTTGGTGCGCCAATTGGTTGAGGCGCAGCAGCGCAACGCGGCACAGCAGCAGGAGAACAGTCGCCTGATACGGCAACTCATCGAGAGCCAGCAGCGGCACGAGGCGATCCTGCAGGAGCATACGCGCCAGTTGCAGGAGCATAGTCGCCTGTTGCAGCAGTTGATAGAGAGCCAGCAACAGCACGAGGCGATGCTGCAGGAGCATAGTCGCCTGTTGCAGCAGTTGATGGAGAGCCAGCAGCAGCACGAGGCGATCCTGCAGGAGCATACGCGCCAGTTGCAGGAGCATAGTCGCCTGTTGCAGCAGTTGATCGAGAGCCAGCGGCGACACGAGGCGATTCTGCAGGAGCATAGTCGCCTGTTGCAGCAGTTGATTGAGAGCCAGCAGCGACACGAGGCGATTCTGCAGGAACACGCTCGTCAGCTGCGCGACCTAACCGCTCAGGTGCAGCGCGTCGTAGCGGTGCAAGAGCAGATGGCGCGCGACCTGCACGACCTCAAGGAGTGGCGGAAGGGCTTCGATGGGTTGCGGCGCGGCGCAGAGCTGGAGAAAGAGGTGCGCCAACGCGCTCGGATTATCTTCGCGGGCGGACGCGGCGGACACCCCGAGTCGCCCTTTCGTGAGCCGACTCCTGAAAAACTGGCTGCGCACGCTCAACGGAGACGACCCCATTCTGGAGGCGGCAGCTGACCCGACCGCCGCGGATCTCATCTGGAGCAAGGGCGGGAAGGTCATCGTGGTCGAGGTGTCTGTGAAGGTAGACCGCGACGATGTTGACCGCGCCTTCGCACGCGCGAACACCCTGCGCGGCGCAGGCATCGACGCCGTGCCCGTCGTCATCGGCGACCGATGGACAAGCGACAAGGTACGCACACGCGCCGAAATGCGCGGCGTCGAGTGGTATGTCGGCAAGACGCTTTCGGAGGGCTTCATCGCGTTGCGTCGCATCCCTGACGACGCCGAAGATGCCGAAGACGAGTGATCGCCCCTGTTAGCCGCAACAGGGAACTTTCTCGCGCTCCGTGCGTAGATATATGCACATCGGTCTATGAATGAGCGACGCGAGCTAACGGAGCGCGAGGCGACCCGAGTCGCGCGGGCGCTGGCAGACCCCACGCGCCTAAGCATCCTGCGCACGTTGCTGCAGCACGGCGAACTCTCGTGCGGCGAGCTGGCGGAGCGGTTCCCCATCGCACAATCCACAGTGTCGCACCACCTGAACGCGCTGATGCAAGCCGAGCTGGTTGCCATGCGCAAGCAAGGACAGCACCACTACTTCCGCGCCGTGCGCGACACCTTGTGCGCCTTCGCACGCTGGCTCGCCACGCTGGATAAGACCGAGTGCGAGAAAATCCCACTATGAGGAGGTTGGTTATGCGTAAACAGACACGCTGGATGGCGTACTTAGCATTGCGGCGATGCTGGTCGGCTCTTTGCAGTCCGTGCAGGCACAACCTGTGACCTATCGGATTGACCCCGTACATTCGTTTATTATCTTCCGCGTGAAGCATCTGAACACAGGCTTCGCTTACGGGCGCTTCAACAGCTTTTCGGGCACGATTGTCGTGGACGAGAAGAACCCCGCCAACAGCTCTATCGAGCTGGAGATCGACGCGAACAGCGTGGACACGGGCAACAGCCAGCGCGACGACCACCTGCGTAACCCCGACTTCTTCAACACGCGCCAGTTCCCGAAAATCACCTTCAAGAGCACGCGCGTGCGCAAGATTAACGACACGACCGTCGAGGTGCAGGGCGACCTGACCATGCGCGGCGTGACGCGCCCGATAACCGCGCGGGTAACCTACACAGGCAAGGGGCGCAACCAGCGCGGGCAGGAGATTATCGGCTTCGAGACCACCTTCACCATCCGCCGCAGCCAGTTCAACATCAACTACGGCTTGAACGGCGGTCTGGCGGATGAGGTGCGCGTCACCTTCGCGGTGGAGGGCATTCGTCAGTGAGCGTCATTCTTGAGAGCGCGCTAACGGCGGGGCTGGCAGCGCTGGCGGCTGGGGTGTTCTGGCTGCTGGGCTGGCGGCTCCGCCGCGCCCATGCGCTGCTGAGCGCGTTGGGCGTCAGCGTGGGCTTTGCTGTGCTGTATTGGCGCGTGCAGGGTCGTCCTGACTTCCCGCCGATTGACGCCACGCAGTGGGTGTTCTGGCACGCGCTGCTGGCGTTGCCGCTCGGTTGGCTGGCGGGGATTACGCCTGCCTACCGCTGGGTGTGGGTGTGGGGCGCGCTGCTGGGCGTGCTGTGGCTGTTTGTGCCGCCGTTCCGCCCGCTGCTGGAGTCGGGCTTCTGGTCGCTGACGGCGGGCGTGGCGTATATCGTCGGCTTCGCGCTCGCGACTTGGCTGCTGATGACGCTGACCGCGCCGCTGGGCGAGGAGCGCGGGCTGGCGACGCCGTTCCTGATTGCCCTGCTGGGCGGGGTGAGCGCAGGCGTGTTGTTCTACGGCGCGAAGAGCGCGTCGCTGGCGCAGCTGTCGGGCACGCTGGGCGCAGTGGTCGGCGTGGGCGTGCCGATGGCGTTCCTGCGCGGGTTTACGATTGGGCGCGGGGCTGTCGCGCTGACAATGCTGCTGTTTATGTCGCTGTGGACGACTGCGCTGGGTTTTGCGCAACTGACGCCGGGGCAGCTCGTCGTGCTGTACCTGCTCGCACTAACCCCTGCGCTGCGCCTGTTGCCCGCAATGCAGCGATTGTCGCCTGCTGTGCGGTTCGCTCTGCCGCTGGCAATCGTGCTGGTGGTCGGTGGGGCAGCGGTCGGGATGACCTACAGCGCGTACATGGCGCAAAGCGGTGACACCTACAGCTACTGAATGAAAACCGTGTGAAAGTCGCGCGCTTGTGGGCACACGGGTATACTTGAGGGCGTCTAAGCTTCTGGAGGCGACTATGCGAATCGTGGCGAGTTGGACACTTGTTGTGGCAATGTGCGGTGTATTAGCAGCGCAGAGCGTGCGCGAGGCGGTCGCACTGGCAAATCAGGGCAAGACCCAAGAGGCAATCGAGATGTTCGAGACCCTGTACCAGCGCGACGAGAACAATCCCACGGTCGCCAACTGGCTGGGCTACTTGTACCTGAAGACGGGCAAGTACGCGGAAGCGGTTCCTATGCTGGAGAAGGCGACCCAACTCACGCCCCGCAACGCCGAAGCGTGGAACAACCTCGGCAACGCCTACCTGCACACGAACCAGCTGGAGAAGTCCATCAACGCCTACCGCAAGGCAATAGAACTCAAGCCCAACGACGCCGACGCGCACTACAATCTGGGCAACATTTACACCAAAACAAGGCAGTACCAAAAAGCGGTGGAGCATTACCAGAAAGCAATCCAGTTGAACCCGCGCGATGCGAACGCACACAACAACCTCGGCTATGCGTATCAGATGATGAAGCTTCCTGCGCGGGCGGCGGAGCATTACAAGCGGGCGACCGAGTTAGACCCCAGCAACACCACCTTCAAGTTCAACTACGCGCTGGCGTTGGCAGAGCAGGGGCAGTGGCAACAGGCAGCAACCCTTCTGGAGCAAGCGATGCCCAAGATGCCCACAGAAGCCAATGGCTGGCTGAAGCTAGGCGAGGCGTACACACGCCTTCGCCAGCCCGAAAAAGCAATTCAGGCGCTGGAGCGGGGTATCGCCGCTAACCCCGACAACCCCGACCTGCACTACAACTTGGGTGTGGCGCACCTCCAGCGTGGCAACCTTGCTGCAGCGGCGACCGCCTTCGAGAACACGCTGAACCTGCGCCCCAACGACGCCGACGCGCTGAATCAGCTCGGCTTTGTGCAACTGCGCCAGCGGCGATTGGACGACGCCGAGGCGACCCTCCAACGCGCGCTGGAGATTAACCCGCGCCTGACCAGCGCACGCCTCAACCTCGCCACAGTGAAGCGTCTCAAGGGCGAGAGCGACGAGGCGTTGCGCCTCTATCAGCAGGTCGTCGCCGAGAACCCCAAAAGCCAGGAAGCGCGACTGGCGATTGGCGACCTGCTGATGGAAAAGGGCGACCTGCGCGGCGCAGAGGCGCAGTACCGCGCCGTGCTGAAAGAGAACGAGCGCTCGCATGTGGCGTGGAACAACTTGGGGCTTGCGCTGATGCGCTCCAATCGCATTCAGGAAGCCATCAAAGCGTTGGAGCGCGCCGTCGCGCTGAACCCGCGCTCGGCGGTGTATCACAACAACTTGGGCGCCGCCTACGAACGCGCAGGGCAGCTCGCCAAAGCGCGCACGATGTACCAAGAGGCGCTCAAACTTGACCCCAAATTGGAAGATGCCCGCAAAAACTTGCAACGCATCGCGAACCGATAACTGATGGCGGATGTGCTGATTGTCTACAACACAAGTAAGCCCGACGCGGTGCGTCTGGCGCAGGAGTCAGCGCAGTGGCTACGCGCGTCGGGCTACGGCGTCGTGCTAACCGACCAGCCGACCGCCGCTCGCTGGGACGCACCGCCCGACCCGAACCTCGCGCTGGTAATGACGCTCGGCGGCGACGGCACACTGCTCACAGGCGCGGTCATCGCCGCCCCTGCGGGCGCGCCGCTGCTCGGCGTGCATCTGGGCAGGTTCGGTTTCATCGCACAGGTGGAGCCTGACGCAATTCTGGACGCGCTCCAGCGGTGGCAAGCGGGCGACTACCAAGTGCAAGAGCGGCTGATGGTGCAGGCGCGGCTGGACGGCGAAACGCGCGCGTCCATCGCGTTGAACGAAATCACGCTGCTGCGCACGCCCACCGCGCCGATGCTGGATCTCACGATACGCATCAACGACCTGCTGCTGACCACCTATCCTGCGGACGGCTCGCTGGTCGCCACGCCGACAGGCTCCACAGCATACGCGCTCTCGGCGGGCGCGCCTGTGGTGCATCCGCAGACCGACGCGCTGATCTTGACGCCGATTTCGCCGCACACGCTGGGCGCGCGCCCGCTCGTGCTGCCCCCTACCGCGCGGGTGAGCATCACCATCCAGTGCGCTGCGACCAACGAGCCGAACGCGCAAGCCGTGATGACCGCCGACGGCAGACGCCACCAGACGCTGCAGATGGGGCAGACCGTTCACATCACCGCCGCGCCTTACCGCCTCAAACTGCTCGCGTTCAACGAAGGGGAGTTTTTTGAGAAACTGCGCGACCGACTGCTGTGGGGCGCGCGGGTGAACGAGTAGCTCGTATCCGCGCGACCTCCTGACGCAGCACCTCTACCGTGTATGCCAGGTCATCCCAAGTGGTGTCGCGTCCCAGTGTGAAGCGCACGCCCTCCTGCGCCGCCGTCTCGTCCCAGCCCAACGCCAGCAGCACATGGGATGGCTCCAGCGACCCCGCGCTGCACGCCGCGCCGCTGCTGGCGGCTATTCCCGCGCGATCTAAGGCGATGAGCAGGCTATCCGACGGCACGCCAGCGAAGCGAAAGTGCGCGTTGCCAGGCAGTCGCTCGGTGGGGTGCCCCGTCAGCGAAGCGTCGGGAACCGCCTCCAGCACGGCGCGGATAAACTCGTCGCGCAGGGCGGTCTGACGCTCGGCTTCGGTGGGCAGCATTCCTGCGCGAGTTTGACCGCCTCGGCGAAGCCCACGATGCCCGCGACATTCTCGGTACCCGCGCGGCGGTCGCGTTCCTGCCCGCCGCCGACCATCAGCGGCTGCAGCGGGGTCATCGCCCGCACATAGAGCGCGCCGACACCCTTGGGTCCGTACACCTTGTGCGCCGAGACGCTCAGCAGGTCGCACCCAATCACTTCCACATCCACAGGCAGCAGCCCGAAGGTCTGCACGGCGTCCACATGGAACCACACGCCGCGCTCCTTGCAAATGCGGGCGATTGCCTCCACTGGTTGCAGCGTACCGATCTCGTTGTTGGCGTGCATGATGGAGACCAGCCAAGTCTCGTCGCGGATGCGGGCGCGCACGGCGTCAGGGTCTACCTGCCCGTAGCGGTCAACGGGGATATGTTCCACCGTGTAGCCGAGCGGAATCAGCCACTCGGCAGCGTGCAGCACGCAGTGGTGTTCCACCGCTGAGACGAGGATGTGCCTGCGGTGGGGTGGGGCTTTGAGGGCGCAGCCAATGATTGCGAGGTTGCACGACTCCGTGCCCGACGAGACGAAGCAAATCTCGGCGGGGTCGGCGTTCAGCGCGGCGGCGACCGTCTCGCGGGCGGCGTCGATCGCCATCCGCGCGCGCCTGCCCCAACGATGCAGGCTGGACGGGTTGCCGTACTCCGTCTTCAGGTACGGCTCCATCGCCCTGCGCACGCGCGGGTCTACAGGCGTCGTCGCCGCATGGTCTAAGTAAACCGCACGCATCAGCGAATCAGCTTCCCTGTCAGCAGCTTGTAGATATCCAGCGAGAACACCGTCACGAAAATCATCAGCACAATCACCAGCCCTGCGACTTGCACGCGCGCCATCGCTTCGGGGCTGAGCTTGCGACGGCGGATGGCTTCCACCGTGAAAATCATCAGATACCCGCCGTCCAGCACGGGAATCGGCAGCAGGTTGACGATGCCGAGCATCACGCTGAACTTGGCGGCGAAGTCGGCGACCTCCACGACGCCCAGCCGCGCGGTGGCGTTGGTCACGCTGGCGATGGAGATGATGCTGCCCACCTCGTGGATGTTGCCCTGCCCGAAAATCATGCGGCGCAGCCCGTCCACAATCCCGACGGTCATCCCGACGGTCATCAGCCCCGCGTGCGAGAGTACTTGCAGGAACGGCTCGCGCTTGCGCTGCACATGCCATAGCACGCCGATTTGCCCAATCTTTTGGGGCTTGCCGTCGATTTCCGCCTCCACCTCTTTGGGCGTAATGGTGACCACGAACGGCTCGCCGTCGCGCTGCAGGGTTAGCTGGAGGGGCTTATTGGCATTCGCGCGGATGATTTTGCCTGCGTCTTCCGCGCTTTTGACAGGCTCGCCGTTAATCGCCAGCAGCACATCGCCCGTGCGCAGTCCTGCGGCTTGTGCAGGCGTGTCGGGCATCACCATGCGCACCTGCGGCGTCGGGTCGTCTAACGAGGGTAGCCCCGCCGTCAACCCAATCACCACGAACAGCAGGTAGCCGAACAGGATGCTCGCCACAGGTCCTGCCAGCACCGTGAGGAACCGCGCGTAGAGCGGCTTGGACTGGAAACTACCCTCGATATGCTCCTCGTCGGGCAGCATGCCGGGGATTTTGACGAACCCACCGACAGGGAAGGCGCGGATGGTGTAGAGCGTGCCGTCGCGCCCGCGCCACAATCGCGCCAGGATCGGACCGATGCCGATGGCGAACTCCTCGACCTTCATCTTGAACCGCTTGGCGACCCACATATGCCCGAACTCGTGGGCAGCCACCAGCAGCGTGAATATCCCCACCAAGTAGACAATCGTCAGTAGTACCGTCATGGTAGTCCTCGACCTGCAGGCGTTGCGGCGTATCGCGTGCCCGCCCCTATATTATGGCACATTGGGGGCGAGGAAGTGCAGGGCGCGGCGAGGACGCCCTGCCTCTACGCCGCGTCGTGCATCAGGCGCGCCCGCGCCCGATGCTCCAGCAGTCGCTGTTCAGCAGTGCGCATAATCTGCTCGTAATCGTCGCAGTCGCCTGGGTAGTACGCCCAGCCGAAGTGGATGTGGAACCGCTCGTGCATGGAAGGGCTGAAGGCGGTCTGCAGCCACTCGGTGAGCGCGGCAGCCACGCGCTCGGCGATGCTGGGCGCATGCTCGCCCGCGTAGGGCAGCAGCAAGCCGAGTGTCGTGTGCCCGTAGCGCCCCACGATGTCCGCCTTGCGCACCGTCTCGCGCACGACCGCCGACGCCTGCAGCAGCAACTCGCCAATCGCGAACTCGCCCAGCGCGTCGAGCGCGCTCTTCTCGGCGGCGAACTCGAACACCGCAAAGCCGACACTCTGGTCGTAGCGGGCGGCGCGCTGAAGCTCCTCACGCAGGCGCACCGCGAGGTAGTCCGCCGAGAACAGCCCCGTCTGCGGGTCCAGAATCCGCGCCTCGAAGTCGCCCCGCGCCAGCGCACGCGCACGGAACCGCTGCTCGTCGAGCCATTCCGCCTCGCTGATAATCCGCCGCAGCTTCTGAGTCGCGTTGCGCAGGATGTGCGAGACATAGTTGCACGAGATGCTAAGCATGTGCGCAATCTCGGTCTGGTTGTAGCCCTCCTCGAAGAACAGGTGCAGCACCTGCTGCTCGATTTGCTTGAGTTGTTGCATTGCGGTCTCCACGACGACGCGCTCCTCAATCGGCAGGTTGAAGGTCTGGCACGGCTCGCAGTTGAGTTTCTCGAGGTCGTAGCCGTTCCATTCCTCCTCCTCGTCTTCGTAGATGGCGTCGAGCGAGCTGACCTTGAACACCTCGCGCGTCATTAGCACATCCTCGACGGCTTTGGTGGTCATGCCCAGAAACTCGGCGATTTCCTGCGTAGTGGGCGGGCGTCCGTAGCGTGCGCTGAGTTCGTTGGTGACGCGGTTGATTTTGCTGTTCAGCTCCTGCAGCCAAGCGGGTTCCTTGATGATTTTGCCCTTGTCGCGCAGGTAGTGCTTGATTTGCCCGACAATCAGGTGCGTGGCGTAGGTGGTGAACTTGACGCCCTTTTCGGGCTTGAACAAGTCCAGCGCGTTCAGCAGCCCCAGATAGCCCTCTTGGATGAGGTCTTCGATAGGTTCGCCTGAGCCGATGAACTTACGGGCGATGCTCTCCACCAGCCCCGACAGCTGGATGGTGATAGCGTCGCGCAACTCCAAGTCGCGCGTCTGGCAATACTCCAACACCAGTTCCTCTGTATCCCGTTTTAGCATGGCGCGCTCCTCCTGAGCCTAAGTTGCGTGGTCATCCCGACCACGCGGACAGGGCGGGCAGCTGCCCGCCCAACAACATCTACTGTATCGCATTGATGAGCTTGAACATCGGCATCATAATCGAAATGGCGATGAACCCGACGATGCCCCCCAGAAACACGATCAGCAACGGCTCAATCATCGAGGTCAGCCCCTTGATAGTCGCGTCCACCTCCTGCTCGTAGAAGTCGGCGATTTTGACCATCATCTCGGAGAGGCGTCCCGATTCTTCGCCGATGTCGAGCATGTGGATGACCATCGACGGGAACAGCCCTGTAGCGGCGAAGGGCGCGCTGAGCGGCTGCCCCTCGCGAATGCTCTGGCGCGTGCCTTCGATGGCGGTCGCCAGCACTTGATTGCCCGAAGTTTGCCCGACAATCTCCAGCGTGCGCATCAGCGGCACGCCGCTGGCGACCAGCACGCCGAAGGTGCGGGCGAATCGCGCCACCGCCAACTTCATCACCAAGTCGCCGAAAATCGGGAACTTTAGCTTGAGGTAGTCGTACTGGTAGCGTCCGCGCGGCTTGCGAATGTACGCCTTAATCGCGAACACCACGCCCACCAGCGCGCCCGCAATCGCCCACCAGTAGCCTACCATAAAGTCGCTCGCACTGAACAGGAACTTCGTCATCGTGGGCATCTCCACATTCATGCTGGCGAAAATCTCCTTGAACTTCGGCAGCACGAAGGTGAAGATGGCAATCAGCACAAGAAACGAGAAGACCAGCACCATCACGGGGTACATCATCGCCGACTTGATTTTCTGGCGCACTTCGAGGTCTTTCTCGAGAAAGGTCGCTAAGCGGTCTAAAATCTGGTCTAAGATACCCGCCACCTCCGCCGCACGAATCATGTTCACGAACAGGTCAGAGAACACCAGCGGGTGCTTCTCCATCGCCTCGTTGAGCGCCATGCCCGCTTTGACATCCTTGCGGATGGCGTCGAGGGCGTTTTTGAGCGCGTGGTCTTTGGTCTGCGTGTGCAGGATGTCCAGACAGCGCAGGATGGGGATGCCCGCGTCGATCATTGTGGCGAACTGGCGCGTGAATAGCACCAACGCCTGCAGTTTCGGCTTTTTGGACTTGCCAAACCCGCTGAACAGTTGCGTTTTTGTGCGTTGGGGCGCGACGCGCACCACATGCAGTCCCTGCTCGTGCAGTTTGGCAAGCACGAGTTGCTCGTTGTCGGCTTCTATCGCGCCTTTGAGCGTGCGCCCCTTGTTATCGACGGCTTCGTATCCGTAAAGTGGCATTGCTCGTCCTCCTTACGCGGCTTTCAGGAGTTGTTGGAGGTTCTCCCGATCCATTGCGCGGTTTACGGCTTCCTCGTAGGTGATGTAGCCGTTGCGGTGCAGATCCGCCAGCGCGCGATCCATCGTCACCATGCCCTGTCCCGACTGAGTCTCCATAATCGAGTAGATCTGGTGCGTCTTGCCCTCGCGGATGAGGTTGCGGATGGCGGCGTTGGCGAGCATCACTTCGATGGCAGCCACGCGCCCGCCGCCAATCATCGGAATCAACTGCTGCGCGAAGACGGCTTCAATCGTGTTCGCCAGCAGCACGCGAATCTGCTCCTGCTGGTGCGGCGGGAACACATCGATGATGCGGTCGATGGTCTGCGGCGCGTTGCGCGTGTGGAGGGTGGCGAACACGAGGTGTCCCGTCTCGGCGAGGGTGAGCGCGGCTTGGATGGTTTCCAAATCGCGCATCTCGCCGATCAGGATGACATCGGGGTCTTCACGCAGCACGGCGCGCAGCGCGTTGTGGAAGCACTCGGTGTCGGTATGCACCTCGCGCTGGTTGACCATCGCCCGCTTGTGGGTGTGGACATACTCGATGGGGTCTTCGATGGTCATGATATGGCACGGGCGCGTCTGGTTGATGAGGTCGATCATGCACGCCAGCGTGGTGGACTTACCCGACCCTGTGGGACCCGTGACCAGCACCAGCCCACTGTGCTTTTTGACCACCTCGTAGATGACCGACGGCAGGCGTAGCGACTCGATGGATGGGATTCGCGACGGGATGACGCGCATCGCCGCGGCGACTGCGCCCTTTTGCATGTAGACATTGAAGCGGAAGCGCGCCGCATCTTTGACCGTGTAGGCGAAGTCCAGCTCGTGGTGGCGTTCGAACTGCTCCAGTTGCTGGTCGTTCAGCGCTTCGTAGACGAGGCGTCGGGTGTCGTGCGCCGTGAGCGGCTTGTAGGGCAGGGGTGTGAGGTGCCCGCTGAGGCGGATTGTGGGCGGCAGTCCCACCGTCAAGTGCAGGTCGGACCCGCCGCGCTCGACGCACTGGCACAGCAGGTCGTCGATGGTGATGTCCTCCACCGACTGCTCGTCGCCTGCAATCTGCAGGGTGACATCGCTCGCCTGATTCGTGGGCTGCTCCTCGTCGTCCGCTGCCTCCAGCCCGACCAGTTTTCGCCAATCGAAGTGCTGTTCCATAGTGACCCCCTCGGAAGGTTTCGAGCCGAGAGTATTTTGGGCAGGGCGGGGCAAAAACTTTACCGCGAATTTGCGGGCGGGTCGGGCTACAGCGGCTCGTAGCAGAGCCACACAGGGCAGGGCGCGTGCTTCATCACATAGGCGACCACGCCGACGCCCAGCGGGTTCTCCATCGGCAGCAGTCTACGGTGGTCGGTCAGCACCAGCAGGTCTGCCTCCACCTCTTCCGCCTCGCTGACCAGTCCCTGTCCGACTTCACGCGCCTGCACCAAGTCGGCGGCGACCACGACGCCCTCTTCCTGCGCGAGGTGTTCCGCCTCCAGCAGCATCTGCTCGGCTTCCTTCGCGCCAGGCGCGTCGGGGTCGTCCACCTCGTGCGTGTAGCCGACCGCCAGCACATAGACCAGCCGCAGGTTGCTGCGCGTGTGCTTTGCGAAACGGCACAGCCAGCGCAGCATGCGCTTGTCCTGCTCGCTGCCACGATATGCCATCAGAATCGTTCGCATACCTATCGCTCCAGAAAGTAGCGCACGGTGGCGACCACCACCTTCGGCTTTTTCATCAGCGCAAGGCGCAGAATCCACGCCGACTGATTGTGCAACAGGTGATGCCACCACTTGCGCGGATAGAATTCGGGGATAATGACCGTCACTTGGTCAATCGGCTCGCGCGCCAGCAGCTCGTCGATGTAGTCCTCTATCGGCTCGATGAGCGAGCGGTGTTCCGAGTCGAGAATCACCAGCGGGATGTCGGGCACGAATTCGCGCCACTCCTGCTGCATCTTTTCGGCGGCGGGGGTGACGAGGTGCAGTTCGGTCTCCTCGTCTTTGGCGCGTTTGAGCACGCGGCGGTAAACGGCGGGCGGGCGCGGGTCAAGGTTGACATGCAGCGCGACGATTTCGTCGGGGTGGCTGAGCGTGCGGGCGTAGTCCAACGCCTGTAGCACGCCCTGATGCACGCTGGGAACCAGCACGACCACCTTATGGCGCAAGTTGCGCGGCGGCGTCGGCTTGGGCTTGAGCTGCCCCTTGAGGGTCATGTAGTGTTCGTGGACCTTGAACAGCAGGAACATCAGCACGCCGATGGACACCAGCGTAATCCACGCGCCGTAGCGGAAGTTAGCAATCAGCTGCGTCATCAGCACCAGCCCTGTGGTGAACGCGCCGAAACTGCTGATTGCCATCCCGATGCGCCAACGCGGGGGCTTGAGACGGACAAATCGGCGCGCCATGCCCGCTTGCGAGAGCGTGAAGCCGATAAACACGCCCACCGCATAGAGCGGAATCAGCGCGTGCGTGTCGCCCCGAAAGTAGACAATCAGCAGCGCGGACAGCACACCCAGCAGGATAATCCCGTTGTTGAACACGAGGCGGTCGCCCAAGTTCGCCAACTGTCGCGGCGCGAACCGCGCGTTCGCCAGCACTGACGACAGGCGCGGGAAGTCTACATACGCCGTGTTCGCCGCCAAGATTAGAATGAGCGTCGTGGCGACCTGCACCACATAGTAGAACCACTCGAACGGCGTGCCCTGCCAGCACCGTGCGCGCCAAGCGCGAGGTGAGCGTCTCGACAATCTCGCCTTTCTCGTTTTTGACGGGCAGCACATGGAAGTAGGAGGCGGTGTAGGTAATACCCGTCACCAGCCCCGCCAAGATGAGCGCCATCAGCAACAGGGTCAGCGCAGCGTTGCGCGATTCGGGCGACCTGAAGGCAGCCACGCCGTCCGAAATCGCCTCCACGCCCGTCAGCGCGGAGCAGCCCCGCGCGAACGCCGTCAGGATGACCAGCAAGCCGAGCGCCTGCGCGCCCTCGCCATACGGCGGGTACGGCGCAGGCTGAATATCGCCCGCAAAGCCGCGCGACAGCCCCACCAAGATCAGAATCGCGAAGGTCAGCACGAACCCGTAGGTCGGCGGCGCGAACACCAAGCCCGACTCGCGCGCCCCGCGCAGGTTAATCAGCGTCATCAGCGCGATAAACAGGATGCACAGCGACACGCGATAGGGCAACATCGCAGGGAACGCCGAGATAATCGCGTTCACGCCTGCCGCGATGCTCACCGCTACGGTCAGCACATAGCCGACCAGCAGCGCAGACGCCGCCAACACGCCCCAAAACTCGCCCAGATTCTCGCGCGACACGATAAACGCGCCGCCGCCCTGTGGGTAGGCGTACACCGTCTGCCGATAGGAGAACACCACGATAAACAGCAGCGCGACGACCGCCAGCGAGATGGGGAACGCCAAGCGCAACGCCTCCTCGCCCGCCGACCACAGCACCAGCATCATCTCTTCGGTCGCGTAGGCGGAGGACGAAAGCGCGTCGGAAGCAAACACGGGCAGAGCCAACAGCACGGGCAGGCGTTCGTGCCGTACCCGCCGCGTGGAAAGCACCGGTCCAATCAGTAGCCGCCAAACTCTGCCCAGCATCCCTGCTCAGAGAGTATACCTGCTGTGCGCCTGCAGCCACGCCTGCGCGTAGCGGTAGTCCTCATCGGTGTCGATGTCATACGCCAGTTCGGGCGCGGCGTTCAGGTACAGGTGCAGGCGTGCGCCGAGCAGCCGCTGGGCAATCGGGGGCAGGCTTGCCAGCGCGAGGCGTCCCGTGAAAAAGCGCGCCGCCAAGGGCATGCCCGTCGTCGCCAGATGGTAGTGGAAGGCGCGGAGAAGCGTCAGGGCGACCTTGCCCGCCGACTTGCGCGCCGCCGCCAGCCGCCGAAGCAGGGGCAACTGCGCCTCCAGAAAGCCCACCCGCATCACGCTCGCCGACGCCGTGAGAAACCGCCCCTCCGCAAACCGCAACGCCGTGTAGGGCGCGCCCGGAAACATCTGCACGAACGCCGACTCAGGCGTCCAGCCGACCACCACATCGGCGTCTGGCGGCGCGGCGTGTATCAAATCGCACAGCGCGCTCCCCGTCAGCATTGGCAAGTCCACCGCGCAGTGCAGGAACTGCGCCTCCGAAGGCAACCCCAGCCGCTCCACCCCGCGCAGCAGGTTGTCGATAGGATCGCTGCCCTCCACAGCGAACAGGATCTCGGCGTCCAGCGACGGCAGCGCGTGCAGCAGCAACTCCGAGCCGACGACGGCAATCCGCCTCACCCCCGCCTGCTGCAGGGCGTGCAACACGCGCGTAATCAGCGTTGCGCCGTGCAGCGAAAAAAGCCCCTTGACCGAGTGCCCCGCGACTTCCGATAGCGGCACGTGCGCCCGCCCTCCCGCGATGAGTATCGCGTCCATCCTGCCGAATTATAACGCGCGGGCGCACCCTGCAGAATGGGACTTAAGTCCTAATTTCGCCTTTGTCCAGGCGCGCCGTGAGTCTTGTATGAAGACGGGTCAGGTGTGGTACAGTCGGTATTACGGGTATAATCTGGACGGCAGTCGGGCGATGGTGATGCGGGATGATGCGCTGAACGGTTCGCACTGGGATATGTACAGCTACGACGAGCTGTCTGGGCGGTTGGCGTCGGTGCAGGATGTGTGGACGGGGGAGGTGAATGGTTTTGTATGGAACCCGGAGGGCACTTTGGCGCGGTGGTCAAGTAATGAGCCGAACAGCTATGCGCGTGTGTTTGGGTATGACGAGGAGGGTCGGTTGACGAAGATAGAGCGGGATTACGGCGGTGGCGATGTGCAAGTGGCGTATGAGTACGGGTACAACAGCGACGGTGCGCGTGTGTGGAAGCGGGATGTGCGGAACGGGCAGGAGTATCGGTATGTGTGCCGAATAGGATGTGGAGGTATGCCGATGCGAGTGTTAAGAATCCTGAGTATATTGGTTCTATGCCTGATAATGATTAGCTGTCGGCAACGGGTTTTGCACTTGTCAGATCCAGCAGGTTGGACAGTGGTTAGTCGTGAACTCGTATACAAGAGAGCCGACGGCACGGTGATCACGGAGTATGTCGATGAAAAACAGTTTAGGCTTGTCAGTGCGGCACCCGACAAGATACGCAGAACCCATATAACTCATTCACAATCCACAGTGCAGTTGATTTGGATTGATGCTCAAGGAAACGAGCGTCCGGATCCCCCGATCAAGTTTCCTCAAAGACAAGCGCTACCGTTTCTACAACGCCAACAAAAACGGGCTCTTATTGGAAAGCCGATTAACCCAGAGAACATAGAGATGATATTGAGACATCCAAAGCAAAGGGCGCGCCGCATTTACGAAAGCAATTACTGCGGTCGGCGTGCCTTTGTTTTAGATTTCGGAAATGGTAATTTGTCTTACTACGATGTCCAGACTGGGGTTGAACTTGTTGCCATCTATCGAGGTGTTGTGCATCAAACCCTTCAGAAAGGGCACTGGGAGCTTCGGCGTGGAAGTCAAAAAGGAACCTACAAAATTACTTGTGAGTGATGAAATATGCGAATGAGAGAAAAATTTGTTGCTGGTATTTTGACATTAGGTGTATCGTTGCTAATCTTCTCCGTTGTTATCATACTGCCTACGAGAACAGAACGTATGTCAAATAGACCTGTCTCTCCATACAGGATAGAGTTATCTAGGCAGTTTTTTAGATGGGGTGCGAGCATATGTGGAGTGGGATGCGTTTTGCTTTTGATCGTCTATCTCACTCGTCGCTGGGGTTTTGAGCGTACCTATTCCCAGACGCTCATTATTGCCCTCTTTTGTACCAACCAGCAAGGGGAAATGGTTATCTACCCTGCAGGGTATGCCCCACACTCACTGCGCTACCATGTACGGCTGACTTTGCCAAATGGTGAAAGTGACGAGTTCGAATGCTCCTTGGCTCTGTTCCAACAGTTGCGTGAAGGGATGAGAGGGTGTGCCGTGTGTAAGGGAAACCAATTGCTGGCGTTTTATCCTGATGCGGATAGGATGTCTGGTTTTAGCTCGGTTTGAATTGGGCAACTGTGGAGGACTACCTGCCTGCGGGGAATGTGCTGGGGTACAATCAGCACTGGCAGTATCGGCATACAGGCGGTGAGTTGCTGATGATGACGGCGAGTGGCGAGCCGAGCGGGTACTATCCGATGGGCAGCAACGGGTTAGTGATCAGCCGCCTCAATCCGCCGCAGGAGGTGTAGCGCCTCGTCGGGGGTGAGTTGCGGGTTCTGAAGGGCGCGGTGCGCCTCCACGAGCGCGTCGCGCAGCAGCGAGTCGGGTGGCAGGGCTTGGATGAGCTGGAGCAGCGTCGCGCCTGCAGGCAGTCCCAGCCGACGACAGAGCCGACGGCGCACATCGTCCAGAATCGTCTCGAAGGCGGGCTGAACAGCTCGCGTGCGCTCGTAGACGCCTGCGAGCGCGTCCACATACTCGCTGAGCGCAGGGGCGCGCGACGGGGTCGGGCGGGGCAGCCCGAACCGCTTGCCCAGCGAGTA
>AFSR01001290.1_pt1 | contig 47634 bp, 49 predicted proteins | sample 296848 | NCBI WGS metagenome assembly AFSR01 (sample SAMN02954305, study PRJNA68063) | hot springs metagenome | biome: terrestrial; feature: Mushroom and Octopus hot springs; material: microbial mat core samples; isolation source: Yellowstone National Park Mushroom and Octopus hot springs ...
TGCATGCGCATTTGCATCACTTCGTTGGACAAATCTATGAATTAGCCAGACTCGGTGAAAAAGAACATTTGAAACAGATGTTAGATGAATTTGATAAGCAGTGCGAAGAATTTTCTCAAGATGATTTGATTCCTACAAACTGGTGATGGATAGCTACCGAGAGCAAGGCTTTTCGCCTCAGATACCTTCATCCCTACTTTCAAGCATAAGACGTGTGAAGTAAACTTTTTCCTGAACCTTTTCCCCCGCTTTCTCTCGTCATCTTTCAATTTGCTATCACAATGCGTTAGCGTTTTAGCTTTGCTTACAATTTCTTATATTTTTGCATAACTATATTTCTACAAACTATAAAGTAAATGGAGTTCATTGGTTACTTCGGCGCATTTTTGATGGGCGTCGTGCTTGGCATCATGGGCGGCGGTGGTGCCATTCTTACTGTGCCGATTCTCACCTACCTTTTCAACATTGAGGCAGTGCGCGCCACAGGCTACTCACTGTTCGTTGTTGGCATAACGAGCTTCATTGGCGCACTCAATCCCATCCGTTCTGGCAAGGTTAATCTCAACATGGCGGCGCTTTTTGCTGTGCCCTCGATGCTGATGGTGTTTTCGGTTCGCAAATTTTTCCTGCCGCTTTTGCCTGATACACTGCTTGAAATTGGCGCACTTCACATTACGAAAAATCTGGCGGTCATGGCGCTTTTTGCTGTGGTGATGCTCTTTTCAGCCATTGCGATGATTCGCCCTAGAAAAATTGAGCCCGTTAGTAGCAATCAGCATCCTTTTCGCTTGATTGTGCAAGGTTTGTTTGTTGGGTTAATTGCTGGTTCGGTCGGTGCTGGTGGCGGGTTTCTCATTGTTCCAGCGCTGGTGTTGCTGGCAGGCTTAGACATGAAAGAAGCTGTTGGCACATCGCTGCTCATCATTGCCATTCAATCGCTCATTGGCTTTAGCGGCGAGCTTTCTCATGACGTGGATTGGTCGTTTCTGCTCGTCTTTTCAAGCATTGCAGTTGCTGGGATTTTAGTGGGCGGCAAACTTGCTTCGCGTATTCCAAACGAAAAGCTCAAACCAGCTTTTGGTTGGTTCGTTTTGACGATGGGTATCTATATTCTTGCAAAAGAGCTCATCACGCTATGAGTCCAATAGCGAGACGAATTTTGCTGTTGCTGCTATGGAGCAACACCGCAGCACGCAGCCAAACTTTTGAAGGGAATCAGGTTACAGTTGCGCACACGGTTTCATCATGGTCACGTTTTGCCGTTCTTATCTCATCGCAGCAAATGCCTATCTCGCTTATGACAGATGCGCAGCTGCGAATTGGTCAGCAGCAGGTTTTGCAAGGGCGCGTGCATTTGAATTATCATCTCTCGCCGCAAACTTCCTTTTCAATTGGTGGTATTGCTTTTACGCGACAAGGAAGCACCACGACAACAATTGCTTTAGCTCAAGTGCTACATGCTTTTGCTGAGCAAGGCATTGTGCCAGCTGTGCGACTACGCTTTGATTACCGCTGGCAAACTCACCACGAACTACCTGAGCTTAGCCGCCAAAATTGGAGACTTCGTCTTCAGCCTGCTATATCGGCACCAATTACACCACGCTTAAAATTTATACTCAATACCGAGCTTTTTTTCGAGTACTCGACGCCACTTCTGATTGACGAGAATCGCTTGCAGGTCGGCGTGCAGTGGCAAGCCTTCGATACAGCGACCTTGCTGACCGCCTATCAAAACCGTGCATTTTTTGGTCGGACGATGAAATTTGAGCACTCGCTTTTTATTGTTCTGCTTGTACGATTGCAAGTGTAACTTGCAATTATGGAACTTTTTTTGATAAATTACTGTATAACCAATCGGTAAACTAACAAACACTACAACCATGCACATCGAGCGATTTTATCTGAAGTGTCTATCTCATGCTTCCTACATCATCTTCGATGAAGAAAGCAAGGAAGCGGCCATTGTCGACCCGCAGCGCGATACCGTACAATACGAAGACTTTCTCAAGGAGAAAGGTCTTGTGCTGAAGTATGTCTTAGAGACGCACTTGCATGCTGATTTTGTCAGCGGGCACAATGAACTGGCGCAAAAGTATGGCGCAACCGTTGTCTTCGGCGAGAAGGCTGGCTACAAGCGTCCGCACTTTGCCGCAAAGCATCAAGACAAGCTCTATCTTGGCAAGTCGGTAGAAATCACGGTGCTTTCTACACCTGGTCACACGCCTGAGAGTGTTTGCTACGCAGTCAGAGACCTTTCCAAACCCAACGAGCCAATTTCGCTTTTTACAGGCGATACGCTCTTTGCTGGCGATGTCGGTCGTCCCGATTTGCTTGGCGCCAAAATGCCTGCTGAAGTTTTAGCCAATATGCTCTACGATTCAGTTCAGTTTCTCAAAACGCTCCCCGATGAGACGAAAGTGTATCCGGCTCACGGCGCTGGCTCGGCGTGTGGCAAAAGTTTAGCCGATGTGGAGTTTACCACTATTGGTCGCGAGAAATTGACCAATTACGCCTTCAAGCCGATGACGCGTGAAGAGTTCATTCAAGCCGTTACAATTGACCAACCTGAGGCGCCGAAGTATTTCAGTGAAGATGCCGCTATCAATCGCGAAGGTGCCAAAACACTGGAAGAAGTGCTGGCTCATGTGCGCGCCATGTCGCCCGAAGAAGTCGAGCAAGCCATGAACGCTGGCGCCGTGGTCATTGACTCTCGCTCGCCTGATGATTTTGCCCTTGGCTCCATCCAAGGCGCTATCAACATTTGGAGCAACGGACAAATGGCAAACTGGGTTGGCACACTTGTTCCCAAATCTGCGCCGCTCATTATGCTGACTGACGAAGGCTACGAATTAGAAGCTGCCATGCGCTGCGCACGCATTGGCTACGACAATGTCATCGGTTACCTAAACGGCGGGATTGCCGCTTGGCAACAAAGTGGCAGACCTATTATCCAACGCCAGCGTCTGACACCTAAAGAGGCTTTTGAAAAACTCAAAAATGGTGCCTTGTTGCTCGATGTGCGCAAACCATCGGAGCGTAAAGCCAAGTTTATTGAAGGCTCTCATTTCATTACACTTTCTCATTTGGAAGAGCAAGCACACACATTGCCGAAAGATAAACTCATCATTGTTCACTGTGCTGGCGGCTATCGCTCTGCTACAGCAGTGAGCTTGCTCAATAAACACGGCCTGCTGAATGTTACCGACATTATCGGTGGCATTGATGCATGGCAAAAAGACAATCTGCCCGTCGTTGTTAAGCAAGCTGAAGTTTGTGCATCATAAATCATCAACTTTTTAGGGGGTTACAACCATGACGAAAAACATGGGTTCTCTCGATAAGGCGATTCGCCTTGTGTTAGCGGCAGTCTTCGTTGTGCTCTACTTCACGAATGTGGTATCTGGCACGTTTGGTATTGTGCTCCTTGTGCTGGCAGGTGTTTTTGTGCTGACAAGCCTTATCGGCTCTTGTCCGCTCTATCTGCCCTTTAACCTTTCAACACGGAAAGAAAAATGACACATACGATTGAAGTAGAAAATATCAAGTGCGGCGGATGCATGAACACCATTCGCCGCGCCCTTCTTGCACTCCCCGGCACAAAAGATGTCTTGATTGATAAAGAACAAGGCATCGTTCGTGTGGAAGGCTCTGCACGCCGAGAAGATGTTGTTACAATTCTCAATGAACTCGGCTATCCTGAAAAAGGCAACAACACTTTTTCGCAAAAAGCAAAATCGTTCGTTAGCTGTCTTGTTGGAAGATTAAACAACACTGGTAATGGATAAGAATGAGACTCATCGTGTCATTCCGAGCATAGCGAGGAATCCACTTTGGACACATGACAACAACGCAAACAATTAAAACAAACAATTAAACAACTCTTACACGATGATAGAATTGCTTTCACAGCCTTGGGCTTGGTATGTCGCTGGTCCGCTTATCGGACTGATTGTTCCGCTGTTGCTCATTATTGGCAACAAATCGTTTGGCATTAGTTCATCGATGCGGCACATTTGCGCCGCTTGCGTGCCTGCGGGCATCAAGTTCTTCAAGTATGATTGGAAAAAAGAGGTTTGGAATCTCTATTTCGTAGCGGGGCTTTTTCTTGGTGCGCTTCTCGCTACACTCTTCTTCCCAAACCCCTCGCCGATTTCCATTCATCCGTCGCTTGCAGAAGAACTTGCCCAGTACGGCATCACGGACTTGAGCAACCTTGTGCCGAAGCAACTTTTCTCGTGGGAAAATGTGCTCACGCTCAAAGGATTTTTGATGATGATAGTCGGCGGATTCTTAGTCGGCTTCGGTGCACGCTATGCAGGCGGATGCACCAGCGGACACGCGATTATGGGACTTTCCACGCTCCAACTGCCGTCGCTCATTGCGACCATCAGCTTTATGGTTGGCGGTTTCCTGATGGCAAACTTCATTCTGCCTTTGATTCTTAAACTCTAAACCGAGCAAAGACAAGAACGACTATGGCTTGATGCGCCGTCATTCCAAGCACCCTTGTTGTCATTCCGAGCGCAAGCGAGGAATCCATTATGGATGCTTCAACTTCGTTCAGCATGACAAACAAACAGTCTTCAGTGTAACTCCAAACAAGCTAAACCAAATTTGAAAATGATGAAGCCTTTAACTGACGAACAAAAAACACCTACACACACTTTTCAAGAACCACAGGTCGTAGAAACCAATCCAGACTTCGAAGTGCGCTCGCTCGACACCATTTGTGTTAATGAAAGTCACTTACAGCACAAGTGGTATCACAATTTGAAGTATGTTGTAGCGGGCATGCTTTTGGGGATTGTTTTCGTCAAAGCAGAAGTTATTAGTTGGTTCAGAATTCAAGAGATGTTCCGATTGCAGTCGTTTCATATGTATGGCATTATTGGCAGCGCGGTTGCAGTCGGTGTGCTCTCGGTCTGGCTTATCAAACGCTTCAATATCAAGACGATTTACGGCGAAACGATTGAATTTCATCCGAAGACGTTCAACAAAGGGCAAATTATCGGCGGCGTGTTGTTTGGTCTGGGTTGGGCAATGACAGGCGCATGTCCCGGTCCGCTCTATGCACAAATCGGCACAGGTGCAACTGTAATTGCAATTACACTTTTGAGCGCAATTGCTGGCACTTGGGTCTATGGCTATTTCCGAGATAAATTGCCTCACTAACAAAGTTTTTCATTAACCCTTAAACCTAACTTGCAACTATGTCAGAAACAGTTGTTCAAACCTCAATGCCACGCATTGGCGATGTTGCGCCGAACTTCAAGGCAATGACCACACACGGCGAACTGGATTTTTATGAATACAAGAAAGATAGCTGGGCAGTGCTTTTTTCGCACCCGGCTGACTTTACGCCCGTCTGCACCACCGAATTTATGGGCTTTGCACAGCGTGCTGATGAGTTTGCCAAAATGAATGTCAAGCTCATTGGGCTTAGCATCGATAGCATTCACGCGCACGTGGCGTGGATTCAAAACATCCATGAAAAAGCGCATGTGAAAATCCCATTTCCCGTGATTGCGGATTTGGATATGTCAGTGGCAAAGCAATATGGCATGCTGCACAGCGTCAGTTCAACGGCAACGGTGCGTGCGGTCTTCATCATTGACCCAAAAAACATTGTGCGCCTCATTCTCTACTATCCGATGAATGTGGGCAGAAACATCGATGAAATCATTCGCTCTATTCAAGCTTTGCAGACCGCAGACGCCAACAACGTGGCTTGCCCTGCAAATTGGAAGCCGGGCGAAAAGGTCATCGTGCCGCCGCCGAAAACACAGAAAGAACTCGAAGAACGCTTGGCAGGCAAATATGATGAAGTCGTGGATTTCTACCTTGTGAAGAAATCGCTTTAATCGTTGCTCATTAGGGTTGGGGCGGACTCGAAGGGCAAATGTTCTTTAAAATTTTTCACTCAAACTTTTTGCGAAAGGAGCAACAACTATGAGTATTACGCGCAAACATATCGTTATTGTGGGCACTAACTTTGCGGGCTACACTGCGGCGTTGGAACTCAAAGAAATGCTCGGCGACCAGCACGACATCACCGTCATTTCGCCCACGCATCAATTCCTGTTTTATCCATCGCTGATTTGGTTTCCGTTTGGACTGCGCGATGAAAAAGACATTACCTTCGATGTCCGCCCCATCTATCAAAGTCATGGTATCACATTCATTGAAAAAGCCGCTACTCACTTTGACTTAAACAACCGCTTGGTGCATCTTGAAGGGCACGACCCTGTTTCTTACGATTACCTTGTTATCGCCACAGGCTTCAGCGTCGATTATGATTATGTGCCTGGCTTACGCGAGTATGCTCATTCCATCATCGGCATTGCAGAGGCGACCAAGACTCGCGAGGCGTGGCAACGCTTTCTTCAAAATCCTGGACCTGCCGTAGTGGTTTCGGTTCAAGGCACTGGCTGTTTTGGCGCGGCTTATGAAATTCTCTTCAACATGCGCTACCAATTAGCCAAGCATCATCTTCGTGAAAAGTCGCCGCTCACTTACATCACTGCCGAGCCTTATCCTGCACACTTTGGCATCGGTGGGTTTGGCAATGCGCAAAAGATGTGTGAGCAACTTTTCAAGTTCTACCACATCGATAGCCGTTTCAATGTGTCGGTGCAATCCTTCGAGCCAGATGGCGTTGTGCTGAACACGAGCGAAAAAATTTCGTCGGTTTTCACGATTGCGATTCCACGCTTCAAGGGAGCGCAGTGTGTTCGGAATACACCCGGTCTCGGCAACGAAATGGGCTTTATCGAAGTGGGCAACGATTATCGGCACAAGCAATATCCCGAAGTCTATGTGGTCGGTGCCGCCGTTGATGTCAAGCCGCCTGAAAAGACCGAAGTGCCGTGCGGCGTTCCGAAAACAGGCTATCCGTCGGAACAAATGGCAAAAATTGCCGCCAAAAATATCGTTGCCGACATCAAGCAACTGCCAAAACACTATGAAGAAGCCTTCGCCGATATGAACGCCCTGTGTATCATGGACACCGGCAACATGGGCATGATGATTGTCGGCGACCACATGCTTGCGCCAAGAGCGCACGAGTTCATTATTCCCGGGCCAGAGGCACACTGGGCAAAAGTTGCGTTTGAAAAATACTTCATGTTCACACGTCGCCACGCGATTGTCTAAATGTTCTTTGCAAAACTTTTATCTCATTAACTTAAACAGGAGCAAACTATGACGACGCCACTGACTTACGAAACCTTCAAGACGAAGGTCTTCGATTTCGAGAAAAATCAAGAATGGAAGTTCGAGGGCGATAAGCCTTGCCTCATTGACTTCTGGGCGGCTTGGTGCGGACCGTGCCGAATGATTGCGCCCATCTTGGAAGAACTTTCCGAAGAGTATAAGGACCAAATCAACATCTACAAGGTTAATACCGAAGAAGAGCCAGAACTTGCGGCAATGTTTGGCATTCGCTCGATTCCATCGTTGCTTTTTGTGCCCTTAAATGGCAAACCCAAAATGATGGCAGGTGCCTTGCCGAAACAAATGCTCAAAGAACTGATTGACCGAGAACTCTTCGGCAGAAAAATTATTGTTGTTAGTTAATCAAAAAATGAAACTGTCGTTCAAAGAGTGGATTTCAAAATTCACGCAAAAAGCCACACATCAAACAGAAGAAGCCACGGCGACAAGCGACAGCGTTCCTGCACTACTTGAAATGGTTGACCCCGTCGAAGCCGAAGCGGCGGGGCTCAACTTTCACTCGGCGATTATTAGCCATCAAAATTGGAAAGTGCGTTTTCGTGCGATGATTGAGACTGGCATCACCGAAGCCCTAAATCCCGAAGTGATTGCGCAAGATAACCAATGCGCCGTCGGCAAGTGGATTTATGGTCCGGCAAAGGAAAAATATGGCAATCATCTGCTCTATGAAAAACTGCGCGGCGACCATGCATTTTTTCATCTCTGTGCCAGCCGCGTGTTGGTCATGATTTTGCACGGCGAAAAGCAAAAAGCTCTTCAAGAAATTGAAAAAGGTGCTTACGCTCGCGCCTCAAACGATGTGATTATGGATTTAGCGATGTTCTATAAAGTCGTAACGAAAGATTAGCTTTACTGCAACACACAAAAAAGGAAGATATTTAGCACCATGAAGAAATGAAGACATGAATAAAGTAAGATCTGAATTGCCTCTCAGTTACATCACTGTAAAAACTACGAAAAGTCGAATAGACAAGGGGCTATTGGCTATTCCTGCTTCGCTGGTGCACTTATTTTCCAAGGTCAAAAATAACAAGATATACTTAGTTAATGAAACAGGAACAACCGAAGCCAAATCCTTTACACCATATGACAGCACCAGTCGAGAGTGCAGAATTGGCGGTCTCAGGCCATTTTACCAAAGATATAAAGTTAAAGACGGCGATGAATTAGTAATACAATTTCTTGATGATAATAAATTTAGGATACTTCCAGAAGCACTATTTCTTAAAACACTTAACAAGCATTTTTCTAAGCTTGAAAACTCTCAAAGCGAAAAAGAAACAGACCGCCTGCTATCCAAAATATCAGAAATAACTAATCTTTCAAAGGAAGAGATTTTGAGAAACGAGTATATCATGTTATCAAATAGAAAAATTGAGCTCAGGAAAAAGATAAAGAAGAAAGAAACATTAGTAAGAGAAAATGTTCCCTTTCCTATTCGTAGAATTTTACTTGAATTATACAAAGGGAAATGCCAAGTTACAGGCTTTACCTTCCAGATGAAAAGTGGAAACCCGTACTTTGAGTTACACCACATTGATCCAGAAAAAGGCAATCATGTAAAGAACATACTCGTGGTTTGCCCAAATGTGCATGCTCAATTTACTTACGCAAATGTCGAGCAGCATTTTGACCAAGATGGATGGTTAAGGAAAGTAAAATTCAACCAAGATGAATATGATGTCTTTCAAATAATAGATAAGATAAAAGAAGAATTCGAGAAAGAAATTCATTACTAGTTATTAAATCAGGTAGAAAATTCGTCGGTTATGAAATTTCCAAAGAATATGTGGAACTCGCAGAAAAAAGACTTAAGCCTTATCTGGAACAGACGACCATAGACTTCCAGTAATGCAATGCTTGATAACGATTTGATAACGATTTTCATACGCAAAACTTTTACATAGTAACAACTCATGCAAGAAAAACTTGTTCGTTCTGCGCCGATCGATATTGCACTCGTGAAGTCTATGCATCTGACTTGGAAAATGCGTGTGCGCTCTGCCGTCAATGGCTTTTCCGATTGGTCAGAAGTTCACGCCAACGCGCCTGAAAAAAGCGACATCGGACGATGGATTCAAGATGTTGGACTATGGAAGTATCAACATGAACCCGTGTTCGAGATGTTTCTCAAACAGCATCAACTCCTGCACGATGTTGCTTACAAAATTCAAACGCTCTCGCTTTCAGGACGCCACGACGACGCACGCGCCATGCTTAGCGAACTTGATAAACTCTCTGACGACTTTCTCAAACTGATTGATACTTACAAAACTGTGTTGGAGTCCTATAAAGACCAACTTAAAGAGCAGAAATCATCATAGCCATGTCGGCAGAACATTGGAATGCACGCTACTCCGAAAATGGATACATCTACGGCAAAGCTCCGAACGATTTTTTAAGAGCAAATTTTCATCGCATTCCACGAGGCAAAGTGCTAATGTTAGCCGATGGCGAAGGACGCAACGGCGTGTTTATGGCAACACAAGGCTACTCGGTAACATCTGTCGACTACTCGGCGGTCGGTTTAGAGAAAGCCAAACAACTGGCAGCCGAATACGGCGTTCAACTTGAAACCACGCTTTGCGATTTAGAACACTTCACGATTGAGCCGAACGCTTGGGACGGGATTGTGTCCATCTTTTGTCATCTGCCGAAACCGCTTCGTGAGCAAGTACATCGCTCGGTTGTCGCAGGCTTAACGCATGGCGCAGTTTTCTTGCTCGAAGCCTATTCGCCCAAGCAGTTGCAATTTGGCACAGGCGGACCCAAACAACTTGAACTCTTAATGCCATTAGACGAAGTTAAGCAGGAACTCAATGGCTTAACCTTCGAACTTGCGCAAGAAATTGAGCGCGATGTCATTGAAGGCACTTATCACACCGGCAGAGCGTCAGTTATTCAAATTATCGCAAGAAAACTTTAACTATGATGAACCTTCATTGGCTTAAACTCGGCGTGTTTGTGGTGCTTGGCGCACTTGGCGGATTTGCCTACTACGCTTTCATTGGTTGCACGAGTGGCACTTGTCCGATTACCAGCAATCCTTACATCAGCACGGGCTACGGCGCGCTCATGGGTGCAGTGCTCGGTTGGGAACGCAAACAAAATTCATCACAAGCATGAAGAAACTGCTTTCTTGGATTCTGCCGCTTGGATTTGCGGTCGGTGCAGGGCTGTTGCTTTCAAAGTATGTCGTTGTGCCGCTGCTTCAACCGAAGCCAAAAGCAGAAGCCTTTTCAAGCGCACCGCTTTTCACGGTTCAAACGCTTGATGGCAAAACGCTCTCGCTTTCTGACCTTAAAGGCAAGGGCGTGATTTTGAATTTTTGGGCAACATGGTGTCCGCCTTGCCGCGCCGAAATTCCTGCCATGATTGAACTGCAAAAAGAGTATGAAGGAAAATTCACCTTCATCGGCATTGCGCTGAACGACCAAGAAGAAAAAGTCAGAGCCTACATCTCCGAAAAAGGCATGAACTATCCTGTGGCAATGGACAACGGTGTGGCAACCCTTTACGGCAAACTCATTCAAGGCGGCTTGCGGAGCATTCCTACCTCGTTTGTGATTGATAAAAACGGCAACATCATTGATGTGATTGTGGGCATGGCGGATAAATCCAAATTCAGAACAGCAATTCAACAAACCTTTCAATAACACAACGATGAAAGCATTCTTGTTACCGATTATTTTGCTTCTGCTCATCAGTGCTTGCGCCTCTGAAAAGAAGCGCGACATCAACGAACAAAAAGAAACCAAGCAAGCACCTGCAAAAGTTGTTTTAGACACAGCCAAATATCTCGAACTTGGCGACGACTTGGTAGGCGAAACCAAACGCAAAATCAGCACCACACTCGTGGATGCGATGGAAAAAGGCAGAGTCAAATATGCCGCGCAGTTCTGTAACCTTGTCGCTTATCCGATTGTAGATTCTATGTCCAAAGTTCATCATGCGCGTATTCGGCGTGTCTCCGATAAGCCTCGTAATCCCAAAGATGCGATGGATGAAGAAGAGCAAAAGGTCTTTGCGATTTTCAAAGCCAAGGCTCAAATGCCAAATGCGGAACTGAAGCCTATCGTTGTGCAACATGACGATGGCACTGTCGGTTACTACGCGCCTATCAAAATTTCAATGCCTACTTGTCTCAAATGCCATGGCGAAGTCGGCAAGGACATTAAGGCAGAGGATTACAAAGTTTTGAAGTCGCTCTATCCGAACGATGTTGCCGTCGGCTACAAAGAAGGTGACCTGCGTGGCATGTTCAGCATCCGATTTTCCAAAGCACATTGATTCTACACGAGGGTTCGCTAACTTAACGCATCAAACTATGTTTAATTTTTTCTCGAAGCCAACTTATCCAACTATTTCGCCTGCGGCGCTCAAAGAGCGGCTGAAGAAAGAAAAAGTTGTCTTGCTCGATGTGCGTGAGCCTTACGAGCACGCCGAAAAGAATATCCCAAACTCTATTTTGATTCCGCTGGGCTCTTTGCCACAGCGTGTCAAGGAGTTAGAGCCATACAAAGACCAAGAGATTGTGGTCTACTGCCGCAGTGGCAATCGCAGTGGGCAGGCGTGCGAGTTTTTGCAGAAGCTGGGCTATAAAGCCATCAACCTTGAAGGTGGAATGCTGGCGTGGTAAGGGCTAACTTTTCAAATACATTTCAAACACATTTTTCAGCACTTATTCAAAAGGAAAATCACGATGAAAGCCACTGTCAGTTAAGAGGGCAAGTATCCGATTCGTGGGCAAAATGAGCGCGGTAATGAAACGCTCTTTGAACCTTCGCCCGACCATGGCGGCAGCGGCACGGTTGCTACGCCGATGGAAATTTTCTTGCAATCAGCCGCCGCATGCTCTATGATTGATGTGATTTCGATTCTTGAAAAGAAGCGCAAACACATTACGGATTTGAAAATCTTTGTGGAGTCTGAACGCGCCGATGAGCATCCGAAGGTTTTCACGAAGGTGAAGTTTCGCTATGAACTCACCAGCCCTGATGCCGAGCTTGCGGATTTGGAGCATGCCGTTGGGCTTTCTATGGAGAAGTATTGCAGTGTTTCCGCCACGCTGAAAAGGAGCGGGTGCGAAGTGCAGTATGAATCGGTGGTCAAACGTCCGATGCCTGCGCAGGCTTAAGTAACTTGAATTGTCGCAATGTCGAGTTTTTACACTTTTCTTCGTCTAGGATTTGAGCACATTTCTGACCTCAAGGGCTATGACCATATTCTTTTCGTCACTGCCCTTGCGGCGGTCTATCCGCTGCGCGCGTGGAAGCAGTTGGTTTGGCTGGTGACGGCTTTTACCGTCGGGCACAGCTTAACGCTGGCACTGGCGACTTTACGCCTGATTGAGATTCCCACCAACCTGATTGAGTTCCTCATTCCCGTTACGATTCTCTTCACTTGCTTGGTCAATATTTTTTCGTCGCAAGCGGCTCATGATGAACGGCGCAACTGGCTCAAATACAGCGGGGCTACATTTTTTGGACTTATTCACGGGTTAGGTTTTTCGAATTTTCTTCGGCAGATACTGGGCGCAGAAGAGAATTTGCTCATGCCGCTTTTTGCTTTCAATGTCGGGTTGGAGGTCGGTCAGTTGTTTATTGTGCTTGTGGCGTCAGGCTTATCGTTTGTGATTGTCGATGTGTTCAAGGCACCTCGGCGCGAGTGGAACCTTGTGCTATCTGGCGCAATTTCTGGCATTGCCCTGATTCTTGCGCTTGAGCGTATTGAGCCCTTATTTGCACAGGGCATTTAGGTTTTGGTAGGGGTAAAGTCGCCAGTGTGTAGCATTTGTGCGCATTGTGGCAAGACTCGCGATATGGTTTGTTGGAGCGGGAATGGGGCGGTGCAACCCGCCGCATTTTGGTGTCCGCCGCCGCCGTAGATTTTTGCAATTTTATTGACGGCTAAATTGCCACGCGAGCGGAAGCTAATTTTCGTTGTCCCATCGGGCATCTCGATAAACATCACAGCGATTTTCGTTGTCGGCAGTCCTAAGAGATATTCCAGCAAGCGCTCTGTGTCAGAGAGCCCTACACCTGTCTCGCGCAGCATGGCTTGTGTGACAAAAAGGTAAGCAATAGCGCCATCTTCGAGGGTGTGCAAGTTTGCGATGCCTTGCGCAATGAGTTGCAGTGTGCCTAAGGAAAGCGTGTTGTAGACATGGTCGTAGATTTCCATTGGAGAAACACCGACATCGAGCAGCTCTGCGGTAATGCGATGAATGCGTGCGGTAGTTTTCGGGAGCTTAAATGATGCCGTATCCGTCATGATGGCGGTGTAGAGACCAGTGGCGACGGTTTTGTCAAGCAAAGGTCGTGCATAGTAGCGCTCCATTTCTCGGACCAGTTCATACATGAGTTCGCCAGTTGCGGCGGCTGAACTTCGGCACAGCATAACATCGGCAAATTCCTGTGGCTCAAGGTGATGGTCAATGCAGATAATTTTCACTTTACCTGCATGCTTTACCTCCAACACATGAGAGCGAATGGCGCGCGTGCGTCCGATGTTGTTAGTATCGAGCAGGAAAAACAGGTCTGCATCCTGTAGCCGTTGAATGTGTTGTTCATTTTTTTCATCAAATACCCACACCTCTTTCATGAAAGGCAGAAATTGGTAGTTTTTCGGCACAGCTGTTGGATTTATGAGCGTTACCTGCTTACCCAAATTCCGCAGTGTAGCCATCAGAGCCACTTGGCTTCCTAACCCGTCGCCATCAGAATTTTCATGCGTGGATATCACAATTCTTTCTGCCGCATCAATCATTTCTACAACAGACGACCACGATAGGGTCTCGCTCAATAGCGTCTCATCTTGCTTGGTGGGATACATAGGCAGTAAAAATTTCTTACTCTAAGAAAACAAGTTACATAAATCTTTGCGTATTGCAAGCTATGCCGTGCCCTCTTTTGCAAATGGCTTTTCCACTGCATCGTTAATGTTTTTTTAACATGCTTTTTGCACCCCTGTGCAGTTTAAGTGCGTAAATTTGCACGTCTAAATTTACTGGAGAGGAGTGATGAGTATGGGGCTCAAGTTTGTCGTTGGTTTGTCTACTGTACTGGCTTTCCTCTTTGTACAAAAGCAGGAAATTTCTTTTCGCAATGTGTCTTGGGGCATGCCGCCCGCGCAGGTGATGTCAGTTGAAACCGCCACACTTATCAAAGAGGCTCCTAATCGGCTTTTTTACAAAGCAGAAGAGGAAGGCTATCCTGTCGTGCTTGTCTATACCTTCGTGGAAAATCAACTTGTGCAAGCCACCTGCATTTTCCAGTACGAAGGGAAAATCTCGACCAGCGATATTCTCAAAGAGCTTGAAGGCAAGCTCTCGAAGAAATTCGGTTCGCCAGAAATTGTTAAGACCTACTACAAGGCGGTTTGGACTCATGCTTCAACCAGCATCAGCCTGAATCTGACAGACGACAACAAGGTGGTCTTGAACTACATCAGCAATCACCACGCAAAGGTGTTTGCTGACAAGTGGAAGTCTTCCCTTTGATTTGCTTCCTTGAAGTTACTTGCTTAGAGCGCTAAGTCCTAAAGGGGCTTTATCACCGACTTCGGCGGACTTAGCGCCTCATCTGCTGCACGCTTGGTTCTGCTCTGCTTTCCTTGCTCCTTTTAGGTTTTCAGGGTCGCTTTTGGTTTAGTTCAACGAGCAATGTGTTTTTCACCCAGTCATAATCTGGTTTGATGGATAGGGCGTGCTGATAATACTGCTTTGCCAGACCGTAGTTCTCTTCTTCAAATGCGGCTTTGCCGAGCCAAGCATACACTTCTTCTCGTCCCCAGTCGGGGAACATGGGTGATTCGAGCTTGTAAGTATTAAAGCACTGCTCTGCTCGTTTGAGCGAATCAATGGCTTTCTTGATACCACCGCCAAACGACTCTGGGATGATAAACGAGGTGATACCTTCTACCAAGTGTAAGCGCGGATTATTTGGCTCTGTCACTTTTGCTTTTCCTAGGGTTTCAGCAATACGCAGGGCATACTTCATGGCATCTGCTGGGGAAGCAATAATTCTCTGCGCATGGATGTAGGCTTCCAGAATGTATGCCTCAGCAAAATCGCTTTTCATGGCAATAGCTTTTTCGAGGTGTTCCATGGCTGTGTCAAGCGAGCGTTCTGTTCCAACCTCATCATTCTGTTTGATACAACGAATGGCGTAACGCACGCTTGCTAGGGCAATGTAGTAGTGCAATATTGGCACATGGTCATGCACAGATAACATTTTCTCCAGAGCGGCAACATAGTTGAGCAAGATGTTATCTTCGAGTGCATCTGGATTATGTAACGCCGCTCGGATTTCATGAAACAGCAACTCTCGCTTTTTCGCATCAGGTTTTGCAGATGCGGTGCTTAGTGATGTGTTGGACTGCATCGACATCGTCTTCTATACAATTTTGCGTTAGGTGTTGTTTGGAATTGCGGAAATTTGCTGAGCAATCTCCATCATAACTAACAGAGGTAAGGTACAAATCTAACGTTTTTTTCACACTCGAAGAGACAAAAGTAGATTCGCATACGATTATGAGATTGCCCGAGGAAAAAATTGAAGAAGTTCGCCGTTTGGCTGATATTGTTGATATTGTCTCTGAATACGTCTCACTACAGCCTGCGGGGAAGAACTACAAAGCTCGCTCACCTTTTACCAACGAAAAAACGCCGTCTTTCTTCGTCTCGCCAGAGAAACAAATCTATAAGTGCTTTTCCAGCGGCAAAGGTGGCAATGTCTTCACCTTTGTTATGGAAATGGAAAAAGTTGGTTTCATTGATGCTGTAAAAATTGTGGCGCGCAAAGTCGGCGTCGACCTATCTGCGTATGAATCCAGTTCACCTGCACCAGAGAAAGAGCGCATTGAGTATGAGCTCATGCGTTTTGCCGCAAAATTTTTTCACACTGCACTGACTTCAGCAGAAGGCAAAATTTGCCTCGACTACTTCAAAAGCCGCGGTCTGACACAAGAGACCATCTCACGCTTTGGCTTGGGCTATGCCTACAACGATTGGGATAGGCTGCTATCCGCTGCTCAACAAGCCAATTTCTCGATAGAACTTTTGGAGCAACTTGGACTCATTGCCTACAGTGAAAAAGCCCAAAAGCACTACGATGTTTTCCGCCACCGCGCCATGTTTCCTGTCTTTTCACCCTTTGGTAAGGTTGTCGGCTTTGCTGGTCGTTTGCTCAGCGATGACAAAGATGCACCAAAATACATCAACTCCCCAGAGAGCAAACTATACGAGAAATCGAAGTTGCTCTACGCTATGAACTTTGCCAAAGATGAAATTCGCAAAAAAGGTGAAGCCATTTTAGTTGAGGGCTATATGGATGCTATCGCAATGCATCAGGCTGGGCTTTGCAACACCGTAGCATCCAGCGGCACTGCCCTTACTGCCGACCAAGTGCGCTTGATTGCTCGCTACGCTCAAAACATTCTTTTTCTCTACGATGGCGACCGCGCTGGCATTGCGGCAATGATGCGTGGTATTGACATAATGCTTGAACAAGGCATTGTGCCCAGCATTGTTACCCTACCCGATGGGCATGACCCAGATAGTTTTCTTCGCGAGTTTGGCGCTCAAGAAATTAGCCGACTCATTCAGACACAGCGCCTCTCGTGTTTTGACTTCAAGCTGAAAACTCTTGAGCAAAGCGGTGCGCTTTCTGAGCCACAAAAGCTTCGCAATAGCATCACCGACCTTGTCGCCTTGGTACTCAAACTTCCAGATGAACTTTTGCAAGAAATTTACCTCAAGAAACTGGCAGAAGCGCTCGATATCAGTCCTTCCCTACTCTACCGTGAGCAAGCGCGTCAGATGACTGAACACCAACAGCAGCCCAGTCGCAATCCTGCCCGCACCATGCTACCTGTTTCCGTGCCAGCGGCACCAAGTGCTACACCTGCACCCTCGGCTACGCCATCAGTAACGGAGCTTACATTCCTGAAGGCATTTTTGGAAAGCCTCTCATATGGCTCCACTGTTGTAGAATTTGTTGATGCACATTTGAACCTATTGGAGTTGCAACACCCGTTAGTAAAAGCCGCAGTGGATTTTATTCTACAGCGCTATAAGCATGTAACGGCACAGGATTTGCACACATTTGATTTGTCCAGTGAATTGGTTTATTTGGAGAGTTCAGAACTGCGTGATTTCATTTCTGGTCTGCTCATCGAGCCGCCCATTTCAGAGCGCTGGCCCCAAGAAAGTTCCCATCAACATGCGCGCCGCTGTCTTCAAGCCTTCTTGGATGCTACGCTTAAACTTATTCTCGAGCGCTACGATGCCCTCCTGAGTGATAACCTGAAGCGGTTGCAAACCCGCCTAAATGAAAATGAGCAAGCCGCACTTTTGCTCGAGCGTAAAACGCTTCTTGCCCGTCGCCAAGAAGTCAAGCAGGAGTTTGCTAATGTGGCAAAATTCTGGCTTTACTAAATCGTGTTGGCGAATGAACAACAAATCAAGGAATCTACTCATGGATGCTTCATTACGCTGACGCTTCGTTCAGCATGACAGGTGTGAGTCATTGCACGCATTTTCCCCTGTCATTTCGAACGCCGTGAGCAATCCAGCATGGTCACACACCCTAAAGGTGTGCTTCACCTCTCGAGCGGTCGGAATGCATAGAGATGCTGCTTAATGTAGCTTTTTGTATCGCACCACAGACGCACATACCACGGCGCCTCTATGACGCTTAAAGGATACTGTTCATCAGTGATGCCGTAGCCAGAGGGTTTTTCCTTGGGCAGGTAAGCCGTGCCAAAGAGCCAATCCCAAATTGCCAGTTTGGTAGAATAGTTAAGTCCGCCTTCCTTGATTTCTTTGGCATGATGCCACCGATGCATTTCTGGTCCATTGATAATGAATTGTAGTGCCCCTGTCTTGACATTGATGTTGCTATGAATCCACATTCCCCAGATGCTATCTATGGCACTTTTTATCAGTACAACCTCTGGCGCAGCTCCAAGCAAAACAATCGGTGCAAACTCAATCGTTTGATTGATTAAAATTTCCAGTGAGTGTGAGCGCGCCCCTGCAATCCAATCCACCTGCTTGGCAGAATGATGCGCCTCATGCAGCCGCCATAGCACCTTGTGATGGTGTTGCAGCCGATGAAACCAATAGATGTACAGGTCGTGTGTGACCAGAAAGAACGTTACTTGCGCCCATATTGGCCAATCCCCAACCAGCCTAAGACGAGACAGCCCCGTTTGTGAATCCACCCAGTCGATGAATGCTCCAATTACCAGCGAGAGTACATAACTTTGCGCAATCGCATACAACATCACATCGGAGAAGAAGCCCTCACGAAAAAATGGCTGACCCTTGTCGTATGGGAAGATTCTTTCAAGCAAGATAAAAAGCAGTGCGGCTGCAACTATCAAAATTGGTAAGACAACAGCCAAGGTTTGAGTTGACATAAGCACCCTATGGTTTTGCTTAGCTCCAAAAATACAACTTGTTTTACAAAAGTCTTAAGTTTGCTATGTAATTTAGCGCTGCAACTTTAGCCGACCATGCCGCTTCGCAAGCTTTCTGGCGCAGAGATGCAGCGTCTTTCACCTGAGGAATTTCAGAAAGCCCCGAAGCATCCGATTTATGTGATGCTACAAAACATTCGTTCCATGTGGAATGTTGGTTCTATCTTTCGCACCTGCGACGCCGCTCGCATTGAGCAAATCATCATCACTGGATACACTGCCACCCCACCACGCAAAGAAATTGAGAAAACCGCACTTGGAGCAACTGAAACGGTCAAATGGACCTACTTTCAAAATCCACTCGACGCTATGGCATGGCTGAAAGCACAAGGCGTTCGTCTTTGTGCACTGGAAATTACAGACAGCAGCCGTCCTTACGATGCTGTTCAGCCTGATGAATTTCCGCTGTGTTTGATTGTTGGCAATGAGGTAACTGGCATTGATGATGAGGTTTTAGCCGCTTGCGACTTTGCAATTGAAATTCCGCAGTATGGTGTGAAGCATTCGCTCAATGTTGCTGTAGCGGTCGGCATCGCCTTATTTGAACTTGTGAAAATTTTTCGCCGTCGCACTTAGCCAGTAACGGTGGCAGATTTTTTAGCCTTTTGTCTCTTCTTGCTCCACTTTTGCTTCAAGCGCATGGCGAATGGTGCGCTCGACCAGCGAGGCTTTTTTGCGCACTCTGATATTGATGCTCTCTACAAAGAGCGAAAAAGTAATTGCAAAATACATGTAGCCTTTTGGAATCTCAAAATGCAATCCTTCTGCCACCAACACCACGCCAATCATCAGCAGCATAGCTAAGCCTAAGACTTTCATTGTAGGGTGACGCTCGATAAAATCCCCGATACCCTTGGCAAACACGACCATCACGGCGGTGGATATGAGAATTGCCAGTGCCATAATCAAAATCTCACGCGCCAGCCCAATTGCCGTTACAATCGAATCAATGGAGAACACCACGCTTAGCACCGCCGACTGCACCAGCACACCAGACAGTGTCGTTGGCGGTTTTGCATCTGCCGTCTTTTCTCCCTCAAGTTTGCTATGAATTTCACTAATGGCTTTGAACATGAGAAATAACCCGCCGACAATCATCACAATCGTTTTGCCCGAGACCTCGAAATCACGGACTCGGAAGAGCGTTTGATTGAGCGACGCAACCCACGCAATCGCAAAGAGAAACATCATGCGCAGAAGTAGCGCAATCATTAGCCCCAGAAAGCGTGCTCGCTCCCTAAGCGCATGTGGCAACTGTCCCACGAGGGATGCTAATAAAAATGATGTTATCAATGCCTAGAACAATTTCCATGACAGTCAGACTTAGAAGGCTGAGGATATTTTCCTGTTGTAAGAGGATGCTCATTTTTTACACTCGTTTTACAGATTTTTTGCTCGACATAAAGGCAACGTTCGTTTATACAAGAACTATTAAATTTGCGACAAGAGCAACTGACCACAATCAAATCTCAATAACTTATTATGATAGAACTGCTCAAGAAGCTGGATGCCAAAATTCAGTCTGCCAATGACCCACGCGATATTGTCGATGCACTCAACGACTATGCATGGAGTGTGATGCGCATGGATTTGAAAAGCGCTATGGCTCGTGCTGAACAGGCGCTAGAACTTTCCAAGAATTTTCTTTACGAGTCCGGTATCGCCCGCAGTTTGCGCAATCGTGGCTTGTGTTACCAGCAGTATTCCGATTACGAATCTGCTCTGCGTGATATTAATGAAGCTCTATATCTTTTTCGCAAACTTGGTGATACTTCAGGTGAAGCCAGTGCTCTCAACAACTTAGGTAGCATTTACGCTGACTTGGGTGATTATCCTCGCGCCCTTGATTACTTTGAACAAAGCCATAAGCTCTACAGCAGTCTCGACTATAAAATCGGTTGCGCCTCTTGCATCAACAACATCGGTAGCATTTACCTCAAACTCGGAGAGTTTTCACGCGCATTAGGTTGTTTTCAACAAAGCTTTCAGCTCTACAAGGAAATCAAGCATAAACAAGGTGAGGCTACAGCCCTTGCCAGCATTGGCAACGTCTACTCGGAGCTTGGTGCACACACGCAAGCCCTAAATAATCTACTCGAAAGCCTCAAGCTTTTTGAAGCATTAGATGATAAACAAAGTGTAGCTCGCACGCTAAAAGATATTGGCGCTGTCTATGAAAAGCTCGACCATAGCGAGCAAGCCATTGAGTATTTTGAACGCAGTCTCTCCATAATGGAACAGATTGGAGACCGACATGGTCAATCAATTGTGCATCTGGCGTTGGGCAGTTTTCTTCTCTCCAAAGAAATTACAGACCGTGCAGAATATCATCTTGAGAAGAGTCTTGAGGTTGCCGAAGAAATTAACGCCAAGCCTGAAATCTATAAGGCTCATCAAGCATTGGCGGAACTCTACAAACAAAGAGGTGCTTACCGCTTGGCATTAGAGCATATCGAAAAATTTCATCAAGTTAAATCGGAGGTGATGGGTGAAGAGCTTAATCGCAAGCTGGCAAATCAACAAATCGCATTTGCTGTGGAAAAAGCTGAAAAAGAAGCTGAAATCTATCGGCTGAAAACCGTAGAGCTTGCTAAAGCCAACGAAGCCTTGCAAGAAGCCAATGCCCTTAAAACCGAACTTTTGCACATTGCGGCGCACGACCTAAAAAATCCCCTTACTGCTATCATGACCTTCGCCGAACTTATCGCTGAGCAAGCCGACGATATTGATTTTGTGCGCAAACACGCTCGGGCTATTTATCAATCCAGTGAGCAAATGTTCAACTTAGTTAAATCTCTGCTCGAGCAAGCTGCCATAGAAAGCGGTAAAGTGGAGCTTCATAAAAAACCGGCTGACATTGCTACCATTGCCGAATTTGTTGTCAAACACAACGAAATGCATGCGCAGAATAAAAATCAGAAAATTCATCTCTCGCTCGAGCGTGAAGCCTACGCCGAAGTCGATGTCGAAAAAATGCAAAGCATCTTCGATAACCTTATCTCCAATGCCATCAAATATTCTCCGCCCGGACGTAACATCTGGGTCAGTGTCAAAAAGAAACTGCTTACCATAGATGGCATTACGCCTTCTGTAAGCTCAGTTCCTACAAAGATTATCTTCGAGGTCCGTGATGAAGGGCTGGGTCTAACTGAAGAAGATAAGCAAAAACTCTTTGGCAAATTTCAGCGTCTGTCTGCACGTCCTACAGGTGGCGAGAGCTCTTCAGGCTTAGGTCTTGCGATTGTCAAACAGTGGGTTGAGCTGCACGGCGGTCGCGTGTGGGCAGAATCAGAAGGACCTAACAAAGGTGCGACCTTTTTCGTAGAGCTCAACGCAATTGACTTTACTGAAACCCCTACATAGGAAGTTTAAGTTCTTCTTAGGCTTTCGGCGCTTCAAAATCGCTTGCCAGCCGAAGCCTGTTTAAATTAGGCTTGTTTTGACAGGCACAGACTTTTCTAACAGTTTCTGCGCTTTTGCTGTGGCAAAAAAACAAGATGATACGCCGCTGATGCGGCAATACGAAAAAATTAAGTCGCAGTATCCCGGCGTTATCGTCCTTTTTCGCGTTGGGGATTTTTACGAGACCTTCAACGAGGATGCTAAACTTGTCTCTGAAGCTGTTGGCATTGCACTGACCAAGCGTGCCAATGGTGCCGCTGCCGATGTCCCCTTGGCTGGCTTTCCGCACCATGCGCTTGAAACCTATGTCGCCAAACTTGTCCGTCAAGGCTTTCGTGTTGCCGTCTGCGAGCAGATGGAAGACCCAAAATTTGCTCGCGGCATTGTCAAACGCGAGGTCACAGACGTTATCACGCCGGGCGTCAATTTCAGTGACAAACTTCTCGATGCCAAGCGCAATAACTACCTATGTGCCCTGCACTTTGCAAAAGACCTTATCGGCATTGCCTTCATAGATGTGACGACCGCTGAGTTTCAAGTTCTTCAAGTGCCTCGCAACGATTTGAAAGATGCCCTTAGCGCCATTCAGCCTTCAGAAATTCTCTATTCCAAAAAACAAAAAGCCGAGCGCGAATTCCTCCAGTCCATTACCTCGGCAAACATGCCTTTCACCGAACTTGATGAATGGCTTTTCAATCAGGACTATGCCGAACAAACGCTACTGAATCACTTCAAGACCCATTCTCTGAAAGGCTTCGGCATTGAATCGCTGCATGCAGCCAAAGTTGCCGCCGCCGTCATTTTGAACTACCTTGCCGAAACACAGCGCAATAAGCTCGAATACATTCGGCGCATTTCCCGCTTCGATTTAGGCGACACCATTGTGCTGGATGCACAAACCCGACGCAATCTTGAAATCTTCTACTCCATGCACGATGGCTCACGCGAGGGCACACTTCTTGCGATTCTTGACAAAACACTTACCCCAATGGGTGGGCGTCTTCTCAAAAAGTGGATTTCTCAACCTTCACGCAATTTGAGCGTGATTACCTCGCGCCTCGATGCCGTCGAAGAGCTTGTTCATCACAAATCGCTTCGTGAAGCTCTTCGTGCAAGTCTCAAAACACTTTGCGACCTTGAGCGTGCACTTTCGCGCATTGCCATCGGTCGCGCTACTCCTCGCGAAGTGCTTTTGCTTGGTGAGTCTCTCTCTCAACTTCCTGCTATTCAATCCCAACTTGGTCAGCTGCAGGCACCGCTGCTTACCGATTTGTACCGTGCTATTCAACCTTGCGATGAGCTGGTTACACTCATTCGCTCGGCAATTTCGCCTGACGCCCCTGCAACACTTGCCGACGGACAGGTTATTCAATCTGGCTACAACGCTGAACTTGATGCACTTCGCCAAATCGTGAGCACTGCCAAAGACCGCTTGCTGCAAATCCAGCAAGAAGAGCGAGAAAAAACGGGCATTGCTTCACTGAAAGTGCTCTACAACAAAGTCTTTGGCTACTACATTGAAATCAGCCACGCCAACAAAAACAAAGTGCCCCCACACTACGAGCGCAAGCAAACCATGACCAACGCCGAGCGTTACACCATTCCAGTTCTGAAAGAGTACGAGGCACAAATTCTTTCTGCCGAAGAAAAAATTCTTGAACTTGAAGCACGTCTGTTTGCCGAGCTCTGCCGCACTGTTGCGCAACATGCCGAGCGCATTCAGACCAGCGCTCAAGCCATTGCAACCCTCGACAGCCTGCTTTCCTATGCAGAAGTGGCTTCGCTCTATGGCTATGTTAAACCCACTGTTACAAGCGACGATGTGCTGACCATTGTCGGCGGGCGTCATCCCGTCTTGGAACGCTTAATGCCAGCTGGTGAAAAATATGTGCCTAACGATTGCTGCTTTGATGATGAGACACGCCTCATGTTGATTACAGGACCCAACATGGCTGGCAAAAGTTCTTATCTGCGGCAGGTCGGACTAATTGTCTTGCTTGCGCAAATCGGTTGCTTTGTTCCAGCCGAGCGTGCCGTGATTGGCTTGGTTGATAAAATTTTCACGCGTGTTGGTGCCAGCGATAATCTGGCAGCGGGCGAAAGCACATTTTTAGTGGAAATGAACGAAGCGGCTAACATTTTGAACAACGCCACCGCCAAAAGCCTCATTTTGCTCGATGAAATTGGACGCGGCACCAGCACCTACGATGGCATGTCGATTGCGTGGGCAATTACCGAATACATTCACGACACGATTGGCGCTAAAACCCTTTTTGCGACGCACTATCACGAACTTTCTGAACTGGAAGCGCACCTACACAAGGTCAAGAACTTCAATGCCAGCGTGGCTCAAGTTGGCGACAAAGTTATTTTTCTGCGCAAAATCGAGCGAGGCGCCGCTAAGAGCAGTTTCGGTATTGAAGTTGCCAAAATGGCAGGCTTACCTGCCAGTGTGATTGCTCGTGCCAAAGAAGTGCTGGCTCGACTCGAGCGCGACGAAGCGGCACGCATTTTGGAAGAAAAAGACTTGCGTTCTAAAGTTCAGAAACTTGCCTCCTCGAGCACTGCCAAGGATAACTTTCAGATTTCGCTCTTCGATATGAGCGATGGCAAATTGCGCCAAGCCTTGCTTGCACTGGACCTCAATAAAATCACGCCCATTGAAGCCTTGCTTAAACTGGCTGAACTTCGCCGCATGGCTGAACTTGAGTAGTTACTTTTCAGTCAGGTCTTTGGCACTTACCGCATCTTTCCTGAATTTTCGATGCAACGCATGTAGCACTGGCGGTGGCACAAAGTCTCCTACATCGCCACCCAAACTTGCTACTTCCCGGATGATTGAAGAGGTCAGGTAGGTGTATTTTTCATTTGGCATCAGAAACACGGTCGTAATTTCTGGGTGCAGATGGCGATTCATCAGCGCGATTTGAAACTCATACTCAAAGTCAGCTACCTGCCTCAGCCCACGAATGATGGCACTGACGCCCTTTTGCTTCGCATAGTCAATCAGCAACCCGCCTTCAAATTTCTCGACGCTGACACGCTCATAATTTGCTAGCGATTCACGAATCATGGCAAGACGCTCATCAATTGTAAAAAGCGTTTTTTTCTGACTATTGACCGCCACCACAATACTGACCTTATCGAAAATGTTCAGTGCACGCTCCAGCACATCGATATGCCCATATGTGAATGGGTCGAATGTCCCCGGATAAATAGCTTGTTTCATGACTGATGCAATTTAGCGTTGCATGTCTTTTTTGGCGCTTGCCTCTCAGAGCCCTCTACTTAGGCGTAGCAAAGAAACTTACCACTGTTTTTCCAAATTCTTTCTGGAACAGAAACTCCGTGCGCTGCGAAAAATTCTCGCGTTTGTGATGTTCCATGACCACATATCCGATGTCGGAGAGCAAGTTGTGGGAAAAAATTTTTTCCAACAATTCCTGATGGTGCTGAAAGTTGTAAGGCGGGTCTGCAAAAATGAGGTCGTATTGTACGGTGGTTTGCGACAAAAATCGCATCGCATCCATGTTCATAATCTGGGTTTGGTCGTCTAAATGCAGTGTTTTGATGCTCTGGGCAATGCCTTGCACAGCCGACCGATTATTCTCTACGAAGGTGCAATGCGCCGCGCCGCGACTTAGAGCTTCTATACCCAGAATTCCGCTGCCAGCAAAGAGGTCCAGTACAACCAAGTCCGCAAAATCAATGCGCACGGCAAGTGTATCAAACACAGCTTGACGCACACGGTCAGTGGTCGGTCTTATCTCCTGACCTCGAGCAATGCGAATCACCCGACGCTTGAATTTCCCTGCAATGATACGCACAGCTTGATTTTCCCCAGTATTGGTTTGCGCAGGCTTTCTGCGTATCAAGAAGATAAATTAGTGTTTTGCCGACAAGGCGTCAACTTTTAGAAGTCTTCGTAGCGTGTTGGCGGCAGCTCCAACAAGGCTTTTTCGCCGAGTTCTTTTGTTGGCGGCTTGCCATGCCAATTGCTTCCGTCGGGCATTGTGCCTTCAAAAAAGGACACGCCTTTGCCCATCACGGTTTTGGCTAAAATCACTACAGGCTTGGCTTGTCCGCACAGCGCTTGTGCCGTCTTGACCGTTTTGATGATTTCTGCCATGTTGTTGCCATCGCATCGCAAGGTTTGCCAGCCAAAGGCTTTCCACTTGTCTTCAAATGGCTCGATTTGCATGACCTTGCTGACCTCACCATCGATTTGCTGATTGTTCCAGTCCACAATCCCGATGAGGTTATCGACTTTATGGTGTGCGGCAAACATTGCCGCTTCCCAAATTTGCCCTTCCTGACACTCGCCATCTCCCATCAAGCAATAGACCAAGTAGGGATTTTTGTCCAAACGAAATGCCAATGCCGCGCCGATGGCCACCGACAACCCTTGCCCCAACGACCCCGAAGCGATGCGAATGCCCGGCAGACGTGTATCCGTTGCAGGATGTCCTTGCAAGCGCGAATTGATTTTGCGAAATGTGGCTAATTCTGAAAGTGGGAAGTAGCCTGCGCGCGCCAGCGTGGCATACCACACGGGCGAGATGTGTCCGTTGGAGAGAAAGACAAAATCTTGGTCTTTGCCCGAACTGAATTTTTCTGGGCTATGACGCAGCAGATGAAAATACAGCGCTGTGAAAATATCTGCCATGCCCAGCGACCCTCCCGTGTGCCCTGACTGTGCCATCACCAGCATGCGCACCACATCGCGCCGAATCTGTCGCGCCAGCTCTTCGAGTTCAGCAATATCTTCAAGATAGGTGACAGTTTTTCCTGATGAGGGGGCTAATACAGGCGGTTCCGTGATTGCCGACATTTTTCTTGATTAAAATTTGCGAGAGCGTTTCGTTAAGATGCAATTTTGAACTTCTAATTTCTCAAATACCATTGATTATTGTAGCGAGTAAATACCACATCCTTGCCTTTTTGCTCAAATGTGGCACGCGTGTAATCACTGTTCCAACTTGGCTTTTGCTTACGGATTGCCTTCAAAGCGCTTTGCAGTCTTTCAGCCTTTTCTTCTCTGAAGCGCTCTGCGAGCACTTCTACTGTCATGCCATCCGAGAGGATGCGTTCAAGCTCTGGCGGATACACATAGCGCAAGAGCAGTGTTGTGTATTCCGCTCTCTCCAGTAGCGTCAGCATGGAATCAATTACGGCTTTTACTTCCTGCTCCGCTTTTTCCTGCACTTTGCCTTCACTTCGGATTCTTTCCTTACGCACGGGCTCTTGTGCAGGTGCGCTCTGCACTATTCCCACCGCAGCAGCAAGTATGAAGGGCAACCATTTTATCATATTTCACGGCTATTTTTCCAACGACTACGCGGCATGAGCCACATTTGTTGTTCCTTTAGCCTCCCTTGAAGGCTTCTTTCATGACATCACGGTGTCGCAGCAAAATTAACCCTGCCAACGCAACAATAAAGACAATCGCTTCAACCGGTTCAAAGAGTGGGACGATGAGGATGACACAAGCGGTTGCAGAGATATTACAAAAATGCAGTTTATGCGAGTAAAACCATGCGGCGACCCACACCACGAGCCATGCAATGACCAACGATGGCATAAACAGCAGCGATGCACCAGCGGCTGTAGCCAATCCGCGCCCACCTTTGAAACCTAGCCAAACATTATAGCAATGCCCAAGCACTGCAAAAAATGTTGCCCACATTTTTGGTCCCAGCAAAGCAGTGCCAGAGAGTCCTTCACTAAAGTAGGTTTGTGCTACGATTACTGCCGCCGCTCCTTTGAGCGCATCCAAGACGCCAACCGTTATGCCGATTAGCTTTGAGCCTGTTACATCGTAGCTGTTCATGGCGCCAACATTGCCCGTGCCCAATGTGCGAATATCCTTGCCCGTTGTCCATTTGAGCAGCAAAAATGCAAAAGGAATTGAGCCCATCAGATAGGAAAGCCCTGCAAGGTAAAGCATGTCCAACATAATTACCCCTTCTGATTACAAAGACTTTTCAGACGAGGTGCGTAACTTGCGAAGATAGCGATAGACTAAGAAGCTGACCACAAGTAGCACAACGATAGTTAGCGCTGTGCCGTAGGTAGTGATGTAGTCGCCTAAAATCTGCCAGTTGTCGCCCAGCACATAGCCGCCAGACACCATCAAGATGTTCCAAGCCACCGCACTGATAAACGCACATAGATGCGTCAGAAAAAAATTTAGTCGCGAAATCCCTGCCGAAATTGAGATAATTGAGCGTGAGCCAGTCAGAAACCGATTGACCAAGATGAGACCGTAGCCATACTTTTCAAACTTCGCACGGATTTCGGGCAAGTGTTCGGCTGGGAAAAATTTTCCTACCATCCGCGCCCAGCGTGAATGCACTTGCACACTTGTTTCCTTCTGAAATCGAGTCGATATCCAATAGCCTACGCCATACATGGACGCAAAACCCAAGACCGACCCCACACTTGCCCAGACGACACAGCTGACAAACGACAAATCACTTAGGGCAACCAGCGTGCCTACAAACACAATCGGCATATCACCCGGAATTGGCGGCACGACATTTTCCAAATACGCAATTGCAAAGAGAAAGAGATAAATCGTTGTGCTATCGAGTGTCTTAACTATAGCAATAAGTTCTTCGAGCATCGTTTCCATAGAGTTTTCTCATCCTAACACACGCCGCCGGACTTCTTGGTATGCTTGCTCGACATTGCCCAAGTCAAACCGGAAGCGGTCTTTGTCGAGCTTCTCGTTTGTGTCGGCATCCCAGAGTCGGCAAGTATCTGGACTGATTTCATCGCCAAGTAGAATTTCCACTTTTCCTTCTGGCGAAGTGTATCGCCCAAACTCCAGTTTGAAGTCCACTAATTTCAGCCGTTTTTGCCAAAAAAGGTCTTGCAGTATGGCATTGATTTTAGAAGCCAACTGCCGCAATTTTTCCAGCTCTTCAAATGTGGCTAAACCCATTGCCGAGATGTGGTCATCGTTGACCATCGGGTCGCCGAGTGCATCGTTTTTGAGATAAAATTCAGTTACAGGGTGGCGCAGTTCGTCGCCTTCTTTCAAGCCGTAGCGTTTAGCTAATGAGCCTGCGGCAATGTTGCGCATCACCACTTCGACTTTGATAATCTCCAACTTTTTGCAGAGCATCTCGCGCTCTGAAATTTTGCTCACAAAATGCGTCGGAATGCCAAAGTCAGTAAGATAGGCAAAGAAAAAGGAGGATAGTTCATTGTTGATAATGCCTTTTCTGGCAATTGTGCCGCGTTTTTCTGCGTTAAAGGCAGTGGCATCATCCTTGAACTCTTGGATTATCAGCGTCGGGTTAGTGGTCGCATACACCCTTTTTGCTTTGCCCTCGTAGAGCAGGTTTTCTTTTGCAATCTCGGTTAGCGCAGCCATTGATTGTTATGATGGTTAAACTCGTCACCCTTTTGCATGTAGCGGCAAAAGAAGAACTAATATAAGCAAGTTCTTTTACAAGAGCATTGACGCTGGTTTTTTGCAGGTACTTCTTGCTTCGCTGAATGAAGTTTTTTGACTACCTTTCCTTCAGTTGCGTGAAACTGCAGTTTCACGGTTGCAATTTTGCAGCAACCCATTGAGAAAGGAGTAATAACTATGACATACCAGCCTCAATTTATCCGCAATGTGGCTGTTGTAGGGCATCCCGGCAGCGGCAAAACTATGCTTACTGAAGCAGTTGCATACGCACTTGGTCTTATCAAACGTATGGGTAGCATTGAACAGGGCACCACACTTTCTGACCACGCCCCAGATGAAATTGCTCGTCAGCACAGCGTCAATTCCAGCCTAATTCATGGCACTTGGCAAGATGGGGATGGCAATCTTTACAAAATCAATTTCATTGACACTCCCGGCTTTGCGGACTTCCACGGCGATGTCAAGTGTGCCATTCGCGCCGCTGATACTGTGCTCATTGCGGTCAATGCCACAACTGGCGTGGAAGTGGGCACGGAACTCGTTTGGGAATATGCCAAGGAATACTACAAGCCCACAGTATTTGTCATCACGAAGTTAGACCACGACCGCGCCAACTACGAAGGTGTTTTGGAACAATTGCGAGAGCGATTTGGTCACCAAGTCTCTCCTGTTCAGTTTCCAGCCGAAGAAGGTCTTGGACATCATGTGCTTATTGATGTGTTGCGCATGAAGGAGTATGAATTTACGCCCGACCGACTCGGCGCCGTTGTCGAGCGCCCGATTGAAGACCTTTACTACAAGCGTGCTCAGCTGCATCATCAAGAGCTTGTCGAAAGCGTAGCCGAAAGCGATGACGAGTTGATGGCACAGTTTTTTGAAGAAGGCGGCACTCTCACAGAGCATGAGCTTCGTGACGGCATCAAACATGCTTTGGTTACGCGTACACTTTTCCCTGTGTTTTGCGCTTCGCCCGTACATCTGATTGGTGTTGAGCGCTTGCTTGATGCTATTGTTCATCTCTTCCCTTCTCCGATTGAACGCGGTCCTGAACATGCGCTTTATCCAGAGTCCAACACTGAACATCTTGTTGAGCCCAATCCCAACGGCGAAACGGTGGCATTTGTCTTCAAGACGGTCTCTGAACCGCATATTGGGGAGCTGTCTTTTCTTCGCATCTACTCCGGGCACATCGAAAGCGGGCACGAGCTGATTAACGCACAAACTCGGCAAGTGGAGAAATTGGGTCAGATTTATACTATGGTCGGCAAAGAGCGAAGAGCTGTCAATAAGCTTCTGGCTGGTGATATTGGCGTGGTACTCAAGCTCAAGGATACGCACACTAACGACACTCTGGCAGATAAGGGCGTTGGTTATATCATCCGACCTACAGTTTTTCCTGAGCCGCTAACTGACCTAGCTATCAAGCCTAAAACCAAGGGCGATGAAGAACGCCTTTCATCGGGCTTGTATCATTTGCATGAAGAAGACCCAAGTTTTCGCATCACGCGCGATGAAGAATTTGCTCAAACGATTATTTCAGGTTTAGGTGAGATTCACTTGGAGACGATTATCCGTCGCTTGCGTGAAAAATTTGATATTGAGGTTGAAACGGCGCCGCCGCGTGTGCCCTACCGCGAAACGATTCGTGCGGTTGCCAGTGCGCAGGGCAAGTATAAGAAGCAAACAGGCGGGCGCGGTCAATATGGTGATGTTTGGCTTCGCCTCGAACCCTTACCGCGTGGCAGTCAGTTTGTCTTTGAATCTGAAGTGGTTGGTGGCGTGGTGCCGACACGCTTCCTGCCTGCAGTGCAAAAGGGCGTTGAAGAAACCATGCAAAAAGGCTTGCTTGCAGGCTTCCCAATTGTCGATGTCAAAGTCGTGCCCTACGATGGGTCGCATCATCCCGTTGATAGCTCTGAGTATTCCTTCAAGGTTGCAGCCAGTTTAGCGTTTAAAGCCGCTTTTGAGAAAGCCAAACCGACGCTACTGGAGCCAATTTACAAGGTTACGGTCTTTACGCCTGATGCTTTCACAGGTGAAATCATGAGTGATCTTTCCATCCGTCGCGCCAAGATTTTAGGCATGGAAAGTGACGGTTTGCTTCAATGCCTGCAGGCATTAGTCCCACTCGCTGAACTTTATGGCTACCAAGCCGCACTGAATCGCATTACGCAAGGGCGAGCACACTTTAAGCGTGAATTCTATGGCTATGAAGAAGCACCCAGCGAAGTGGTGCAAAAATTGAAGAAAGAATTTAAGCCAGTGGAAGTCGCTTAGGTCGCAGAGTGGCTCTCGTTCAAGTCCCTTGTACGGCGCATCTGAAATGGCAAGTCTGTGTCAGGTGCGCCATTTTTTCGTAGACATGTTTTCTTGAAAAAGCAAGTTGTGTATTTGAGAGCAGTTACTAACGTTGTATTTTCGCACTAAACCATGCTGTAGTAGGTTCAGCTCTTGATTCTGTGCATTTTTGTCACGTTTTTGTCAGTTTTTTTGATATGCTGTGTTGGAATTATACTCTAAGCTGACAAAGTTTCTGTATTTAATTATCTAAATACAAAAACGGCACAGACTTTGAGTATACTTAGGAGTGATTTATGACGCGAGAACTTACTGAACGTGAAAAAGAAGTTCTTGGGTTAATTATCCAGAACTATATTCTGACCGCCACGCCAGTAGGGTCGCGTTTTCTTTCGAAGCGCTCAGACTTGGGGCTTTCTGATGCCACCATTCGCAATGTGATGGCGGATTTGGAAGAAGAGGGCTACATTACGCATCCGCATGCTTCAGCCGGTCGCGTGCCTACTGACAAAGGCTATCGGCTGTATGTGAGTTCTATGATGCGTGTGGGCACCTTGTCGCAAGTCGAGCGCGCTAAAATTGACCAGAATATTGAGCAAATTCTTGCAGTGGCACAAGACTCAGATGACATCTGGCGTGAGTCGTCCAAAATTTTAGGTCGACTGTCTCGCCAAATTGGCGTGGTGTTGTCACCGAAGCTTTCTCAGGGCATTTTCGAAAAGCTCGAAATTGTCCCGCTGTCATCGAACAAAATCATGGTCGTCATCTCGATTCAATCGGGATTGATTAAGACCATTGTGCTTGAGGCGCATTGCGATGTGCCACGCTCAAAATTGGATGCATTAGCGCAAACTTTAAATGAGCGCCTCTCTGGTCTTACTCTGACGGAGATTCATCACAGTTTTTCTGAACGCGTTGCCGATTGTGCCGACGATACTGGGCTCATTCGTGTCTTTATTGATTCTGCAGAACGTCTCTTTGAAAGTCAGCCCGATACTGATCGTCTGCACGTTGCTGGCACGGAGAACATCTTAGCATACCCAGAGTTTGAAAAGCGCGAAAAACTTCGCGGTATTATTGAACTCATTGAAAATGAAAATGTTATTGTCCATCTCATAGAAGAAGCAGGTTCTGCCGAAAACACAAGTGCTGTTGAAGGTGTCTCTATTCGCATTGGCGCCGAGAACCAAGACAGCAAGATGAAAGACTGCAGTATCATTACGGCAAAATACACCGTCGGCAATGCTGTCGGTACAGTTGGTGTAATTGGACCGACACGCATGGACTATAGCAAAATCGTTCGTGTAATCGATTACATGGCTAAGCGCCTGTCGGCGGCATTTAGCCAAACTTGATTTAGGTATTGATTTGTTTTTGTTGTCTGTTGGGCAATTTTCTCTAACATTCAAAAACGTTGGAAACGGTATGTCAGAGCACATTCAGCCAGAAAATACTCTTCAGCCAGAAGGAGTCAGCTTACAAGATTCTCAAGAACCTGTTGCTCCAGAATCTCAGTCTTCAGAATCGGTCAGTGCTTCCACTCCACCAGCTCCAGCTAGCGATGCAGTCAGCGATGCTGTACCAGTTGGAGAGACGCCATCTGCTCCTGCCGAAGTATCGCTCGAATCCCGCATTGCCGCCCTGGAGGCTGAGCGCGACGAGTATAAAGACCTCTTGCTTCGCAAGGCTGCCGAATTTGAAAATTTCCGCCGCCAGAAGGAAAAAGAAATGGCAGCACTTATCAAGTTTGCTGACAAAAATCTCATCAAGAGCATCTTGCCAATTATTGATGACTTGGAGCGCGTCATCAACAATGCCGAAAAGTTTTTGGCTAATAACCCCGATGCAAAAATTTATGTTGATGGGGTCAAAATGGTTCATCAGAAACTGCTTAAAACCTTGGAGGCTCGTCAGGTCAAGCGCATGGAGACCATAGGGAAGAAGTTTGACCACAACTTCCATGAGGCCCTGACTCAGATGCCGAAAGCCGACCTTGAGCCAGATACTATCGTAGAAGAGTTTGAAGCCGGTTATATCATGCATGATGAAGTGATTCGTCATGCCAAAGTTATTGTCTCAAAGCCAGTTGAGTCAGCTGAATAACCTTAATGATTGCAGATATGAAGCGAGATTACTACGAGGTACTAGGTGTCAAACGCGGTGCCAGTCTTGATGAAATCAAAAAGTCTTATCGCAGACTTGCCATGCAGTATCACCCCGACCGCAATCCGGGGGATAAGTCTGCTGAAGAGAAGTTTAAGGAAATCAATGAGGCATACGAGGTTTTGAGTGATGAGGAAAAGCGCCGCCGTTACGACCAATTCGGGCATGCTGGCGTAGGCACATCTGCTGCTTCCGACGGTAATCCATTTGCCGGTCGCGCTCAAGACATGAGCGATATTTTCAGCGCATTTAGTGATATTTTCAGCGGGTTTGGTACCGGTTCTCAGTTTGAGGATATTTTTGGCGGTGCTACCCGTTCGCGCTCACAACGCCGACGCTCTGCTGGCATACCCGGCTCAGACCTCAAACTTACGCTTAAGCTTACTCTTGAAGAAATTGCCAACGGCGTTGAAAAAACTCTCAAGGTCAAAAAGCTCGTCAAATGCGAGGCTTGCAACGGTACTGGTTCCAAGAATGGTCAATATGACATCTGCCCAACTTGCCAAGGCACTGGCGAAGTGCGTCAGGTGTCGCGCACGATGTTTGGTCAGTTTGTTAGCGTTACTACCTGTCCGACCTGCCAAGGCGAAGGGCGCGTGGTCAGAGATAAATGCCCAGTCTGCCAAGGTGAAGGGCGCGTACAGGGTGAAGTCACTATCAAGGTCAACATTCCTGCTGGTGTAGCCAATGGCAACTATATTCCACTTCGTGGTCAGGGCAATGCAGGAATCCGTGGCGGTGCCGCTGGCGATTTGATTGTCGTCATCGAAGAACTGCCTCATCGCTACTTTACCCGTCAAGATGACGACATCATCTATGATCTTTTCATCAGTTTCCCTGACGCCGTCTTGGGCACAAAAGTTGAAGTACCCACCTTGGGCGGTAAAGAAACTATCGAAATTCCTCCGGGCACACAACCCGGTAAAGTCATTCGGCTCTACGGCAAAGGCATTGGTCATCTTAATGCAAGCGGACGTGGCGATGAATTGATACGCATCAACATCCATATTCCGACAAAGCTATCGGCTCACGACCGCGAAATTTTGCGGCAACTTCAAAAGTCGGACACTTTTTCACCACCTAGAAACGGCAAAAGTTTCTTTGAGAAAGCTAAAGACATCTTTAGTTAGCTTTCCTTGGTAAAAGCAGATAATTTGTTTGGTAAGCCCTGTCGGGCTTTTTGTGCATAGTGCTACAACCGGAATTCTTTTAGCAGCTAACCATACCTTTTCTATGATTGCTGTTGGTCTACCAGCACCTGACTTTTCTTTGCCTGACGAAACTGGCAGGATACATTCGCTTTCCAGCTATCGTGGCAAGAAAGTCATTCTCATTTTCTACCCTGGGGATAACACCCCCGTTTGCACATCGCAGCTTTGCACCTACCGCGATAATTTCGAGAAATTTCAGTCGCGTGGTATCGTTGTTTTAGGCATTAGCACCGATAGCATGGAATCGCATCAGAGTTTTGCTAGGAAATTCTCATTTCCTTTTCCACTTCTTTCCGATAAAGACAAGACTGTGCACAAGCTCTACGATACGCTCGGTTTCTTAGGACTACCACAACGCGCATATGTGGTTATTGATGAGTCGGGAAAAGTGATTGTCTCCTTTGCAGAAACTTTGCCGATTTTCTTTCGCACGCCTGATGAACTTTTGTCCAAAATTGATGCGGCTAACTCCAGCCAGTCATGATGCGCCGTGTGCTGTATGCATTTTTCTTCACCCTCACGATTTTTAGCGCTTCTCTAAGTGCACAACCTGCTTCATTTGAGCGGCAGCTTGATTCCCTTCGCCAGCTCGTCTATCACACCCAGCATGACTCCCTAAAATTTTTGCTTCACCTTGCACTTGCTGAGCTGCACTTTTTTCACTCTTTCAAGCATCATGACGATGCCAACTTTCGTCAAGCCGAGTTAAATGCTGCTCTGGATTTGCTCAGCGCAGCACATCAGTTTCGCAAGACATCTACTTCTCGCGCCATTGAATGCGCCGTGCTCTTAGAGCGTGCTCAGTTTCAGTCGCGTCAGGATGCGCTTCTAACGCTTGACATGTGCCAAAAAGAACTGGCTGATATTCTTAGAGATGACCCCCTGAATTCTGCCGCATTGGCTACCTATGGGGCATTGGGCGTGGAACTGGCTAAAATCCCAGCAGTATATCGCCTCTTAGCTCAGTGGTTTTATAGACCGATTCCTACCCATCCTTCTCTTAATCAAGCCTTGCTTTATCTTCTGCAAGCTCAACTTTTGGGCAAATATCGTGTCTTCATCCTTTGGAAGCTTGGCGAAGCGTATGTGCAGGTTCGTAATGCTCGCGATGTAGTTAATTCCCTCCGTGCTTGTCTTGACGCTCCAGAAGAGCATCCTTATTTTGATGCGTACTGCAAATCACGTGCACGCATGCTTCTGGAGCAGTATCTTTCCACTCGTCAGTCTCGATAAGTGCAAATTTGGTCTTTATATGCCTGTATCCCAAACCCCAGTTCGTTTTTCAGCACGTTGGATTTTTCTGCTTGATTATGTGTTTATTTTGCGCCCAACTCACTTTTTTCCACTTTGGGCGACTTTTTTCTCCGGCTATGTAACAGCCAGTCAGAGCGCGCTATTTTCCATTTCGCCGTTTCCTTTTCTTGCATGGCTTGCTGCTACACTTGCTGCTGGACATGTTTATCTTTTCAACCAACTTGCTGATGTTGAAAGCGATAAAATCAATAACAAGCTATTCATCTTAGCTGATGGGCGGGTTGCGCTTCCTATCATTTGGATAGAAGGTGGTGTGCTTGTTTTTCTTTCGCTTGGTCTGTCTTGGCTTGTGTCGTTAGAATTTTTCCTTGCCATAATTTTTGCCAGCACGCTTGGTCTATCCTACACTTTTTTGGGTATTATGAATCGCCCTATTCCGTCTCTGGTTGCCAATAGCCTCGGTGGCAGTGCAGCCTTTATAGCGGGAGCTTACGCTGTCGACACCAGCATCTTAGCTGCTCATAGCATTTCATTTTGGCATCTGATATTTTGGTCACTGCCTCATACTTTTGCTTATGCTGCCGTCTCTGCACTAGTTACCTTGCCCGATATGCCCGGTGATGCACAGTGTGGCAAGCAAACTATTGCACTTGCTTATGGGGTTCAAAGCACTTTACAAATTGCGCTTTTCTCGGATGTTCTTGCTTTGCTTTTCTCTCTTCTGACAATGAACTGGCACTGCATCTTTACGATTGGCTTAACTGCGTTGATTTCACTACCGCTTTTCTGGCACACTGCTCGGCGTGGGGCGTGCGCCAAAATCTTTGTACCTGTTAAGTATTCTATGCTAGTGCTGACCGTTTCCGTCTCTCTTTTCTTTCCACCACTGCTTTTGCTAGCTGCACTCAACTTTCTTGCCTGTCGCGCCTACTACCGCACTCGCTTTGGCGTAGATTACCCTAACCTTCAGCCTGCTTAAGTTCCCGCATAGCTGTTTGGGGCAATAGTGGTTAAATTTTTCCTCCCTAACACTGGCTTGCGGTAAACTTTCTTCACTTTGCGGTTTTGTCATCACCCAATGTCTTTATTACAGCGCCCATTAACACAACCCTTTCCTTTGCTTAAACTTCGGCACAGATTTTGCTGCTCTAAGCATTGGTATTGATTGTAGCTATGCAAGTTGAGAAATTGAGAGAAAATTCTCATTATACAGACTACTATGTTTTAACCAGTTGGGGCTCGAAACCTTAAGCGACCTTGATTATGATTGACTACAAGAAAATCAAAAAATCGTTGAAGAAGGCGCTCAAAGCTATTGAGCAGATGGAAATGCTCGATATTTTGATGCGCGCTCAGGCTGCAGGACATCTGCCACCTAATACTTTCCAACTTTTTTCACAGGAGTTTGCTAAAGTCAGTCAGTCGCTCAATCAGGCGACGCATAGTGCTACACTGCCTTCCTCTTCAGCTGCTCCCAGTGAAAATGCTCTGCCACCCATGAGCTATCAAGAGTGGCTAAAAAAACTTGCTGACCGTCAGAGCACTTCACCATCTGTTGCGCCTGCTCCATCGCCGCTTTCTACAGCTGGCGCCGACGAAGCTTTGCGACAAAGCGAACAACGCTTACGCACCATTATTGACTCTACTCCGTTAGGTATCGTCATTACTAATGAAGATGGCATCATTGAGTATGCTAATCAAGCTTACTGCGACATTTATGGATACACGGCGCAGGAAATGATTGGCAAGCCTTTCACGATAGTCGTGCCCCCAGAGAAAAAAGACTTCTGGATGGACTTACACCGCAAGTATCTTGATGGCTACAAAGAAATCCGTGGTGAGTGGGAAGTTCGTCATAAAAGCGGTCGCCCAATTTACATTCTTGCTGATGCAGCGCGTATTATCGGTACTGATGGTAAGCGTAAGAAAGTTACTTTCGTGAGCGACATTACGGAGATGATTAAGCTCAAAGAAGAGGCGCGTCAATCGGAATTGCAATTGCTACAAGCCGAAAAGATGTCATCGCTGGGTCAAATGGTAGCGGGCTTAGCACATGAAATGAACACGCCTCTGGGATTTGTGCGTAACAATCTTGAGCTTTTGGAAAGTAAGCACCTCGAAATACGCGAATTGCTCAATGCTTATGATAAGCTACGCACACAAATTATGTACGGCACCCCTAATGATGTTGCCATGATGCTTGCTCAAATTGACCAACTCTCCCAGAAAGTAAAGAATCGTGTCTATGAGCAAGCTCCATCACTCTACCGTAATTCTATCGAGGGTATTGACCGTATTCAAGACCTTATCCTTAATCTTAAGAATTTCTCACGTCTCGATGAAGCCAGCTTTAAGCCAACGAATGTTAATGAAAGCATAGAATCGACGCTTAAAATCGCCAATCATCTCTTCAAAGGTGGCATTCAAGTTATCAAAGAGTTTAGCCCGTTGCCTGATATTATGGCATATCCTGCACAACTCAATCAAGTGTTTTTGAATCTGATTACGAATGCTGTTCAAGCTGTAGATGAACGCAACGGACGCATTGTAATTCGTACCATGCAGCAAGGAGATAACGTTGTTATTAAGATCGCTGACAATGGAAAAGGCATTCCGCCAGAACATCTTAAGCGCATTTTTGAGCCATTCTTTACTACAAAAGATGTTGGACAAGGTACGGGCTTAGGTCTTTCAATCGCCTACAGAATTATTGAGAAACATAAAGGCAAGATTGATGTGCAAAGCCAAGTCGGTAAAGGTACCGAGTTTACGATTCAGTTGCCAATTAATCCCATGCAGACAACTGCAAAGAGCACCAGTTCACCTTTTGTAGAGTCACCTTTTTTGGAGTAACAGATGTTGGGCTAAATTTTAGCCCTTTTATCAACACAAAAATTTAGTTTTAAAATGTCCGCTCACCAGCTTCTCCTCGTTGATGATGAACCTATGATTCTGCAATCTTTGTCCTTGCTATTTGAAGAAGAATACATTGTCCACACTGCCACTAATGGTCAGCAAGGACTAAGGATTTTGAAAGAACACCCTATCTCTGTTATCATCGCTGACCAGCGGATGCCGAAGATGACAGGAATTGAATTTTTACGCCAAGCTAAAGAAATTGCCCCTGATGCTATGCGGATTTTGATGACTGGCTACGCTGACTTAGAGGCTATCATTGACTCTGTTAATGTCGGTGAAGTGTTCCGCTATGTTAACAAACCTTGGCAAGCCGAGAAATTAAGAGAAACAGTTCGTTTCGCATGCAATGTTGCTCAGCAGCGTCGTCTGATTAGAAAAGAAAAACCTGTCGTTCCTGATACCACACTTCCGCTTAGCCTTTCTTCTGTCGAATTTCATAAATCAGAGTTTGAACTCTTATTTGTTGATAGTAATTTTTCCCATCTGAAGTCGTTTAAGGAGTTTTTTGAGCCGAAATACACCTGCCACATTAGCAACTCTCCCGATGAAGCTCTTAGTATTCTTCGCCGTTTCCCAGTTGCTGTGCTTGTCAGCGAAGCTAATTTAGGTAATATTGATGGCGCAGATTTTCTTATTGCAGCTAAGGCTGTTCAACCAGAAGTCGTTACGATATTGATGACCTCTATCAAAGATTATAAAGTGGCAGTTCGTCTTATTAACGAAGGGCAGATATACCGGTACTTGGTTAAGCCTTTCTCACGAGAATCCTTGCGCCTAACAATTGAATCAGCAGTTATTCACTACAAGTTTCATCGGGAACAGCTTTCATCGAGTATTGCGTCAGCTTCGAAATCTACATTTTCAGTGCCTCATACCAATAGCCTTCCAGAAATTCTTGCATCATTACGCCAGCACTTTGCAACAAGACCGATATACTGATTTTTGCTCTATCAAATGTTACATTAGCGTCACATTTTTCACGGCAAGAGCTCCCAGACCTCTTGCTCTTGATTCGTTGATTTATTCCTTTACACTTCCTAGTGTTAAGCCGCTGACAAGATAACGAGAAAGGGCAACAAATAAAATCACCACAGGGATACTCACAACAATTGCACCTGCGGAATAAAGTCCCCATGCCACTTCTAGGTCGCTTTGAAATGCCTTTAAGCCCATCGGCAGCGTGAAGAGTGCAGGGTCTTGGATTAATACGGCGGCTACCAAGTATTCGCTCCATGCTGACATGAACGAAAAGAGTGCAGTAATTACCAGTGCAGGTTGCGCTAACGGGAAGATGATTTTCCAGAAGGCTTGAATTTCTGTGCATCCATCAATGCGCGCCGCTTCTTCTAGACTACGTGGGATAGTGTCGTAAAACCCTTTCATCTGCCAGACGCAAAATGGCAGCGCAGTGGCTGAATACGCTACAATCAATCCTGAATAGGAATCATAAATTCCCAGTTTAATTAGCATAATAAATAGTGGCAGCAGCAGCATCGTTACAGGGAACATTTGCGTAGCAATCAATAAAATCATTGCAGGGTCTCGACCGACAAATTTGTAGCGACTAAAAGCATAGCCTGCAGTGGAAGCCAATCCAACTGAAACTATTGTTACCACCAGTGATACCAAAACGCTATTAAGTATCCATTTCAGAAAAGGATGCTTTGCAAAAATATCAATATAATTTTGAAAGGTTACATTTTTTGGAATAAGTTCAAAATTTGATGAAAATAGATTATTTCCTGGACGTAAGGAAATCTTAAAAACCTCCAAAATCGGAAAGAGTGCAAATAGGCTGAACAGTATCAATATGATGTAAATGCCTACTTTTTGCAGTGCATTGACATCACGTGGATTTTTTGCTGACATATCTTACCTTTCTTTTAATTTTGAGGAAATTAATAGATACTCTGGGTCGCTTTTGTTTTCTTAATGAAATTCCAACTAAACACTAGTAGCATTAAGAAGATAATCATTGAAAAAGCTGCTGCATAACCAATACGAAAGTAATTTAATCCTACCTTATACACCCAACTCACTAAAATATGAGTTTGGTCTGATGGCTCACCGCCGTTGCTGACAAGCCATACCACATTGAAATTATTAAATGTCCAAATTGTTCCTAGCGTTATAGCAGGAATCATTACAGGTTTTAGGAGTGGAATGGTAATGTAACGCAATTTGTCATACCAGCTTGCCCCATCAATTTCTGCCGCTTCATACAATGCATCTGGAATTGACTGCAAACCGCCTAATGCCACAATCATCATAAATGGAAATCCGAGCCAAATGTTTGTAATTAAGCATGCCATAAAAGCACCCCATTCCGTGCTTAGCCATTGCACACGCTCAATTCCGAGCAATGCTAACACTTGATTAACAGCCCCGTATTCTGAGTTAAATAATCCTCTCCAGTTTAATGCTGTGATATATTGCGGCACAGCCCACGGTAGAATTAAAATAACTCGAAAAAAATTCTTTGCCTTGATATTCTTATTAAGCAAAATCGCAAGAAACACACCTATTGTTACATGAAAAAAGACATTCGTTACTGTCCAAAGCACTGTCTTAAACAAAAACCAGAAAAACTTTGGATCTGTCAGCACATTAACATAATTTCTTATTCCTTTAAACTTCCAGTCTCGAAAATGCTCAAGATTCATGTTGCTAAAGCTGATTATCACATTGTAAATAAATGGGTATAATACCACCATTGCCATCACTAAAAGAGCTGGAAGTGCATATAAATATGGCACGGCATTAAGTTTTTTTCTGACCGGCTTCGGCCCTTTTCCATCCGAAGCTATTTTAGCACCTTCTATTTTTTCAGTATCAATAGCTACTTGCATAATTACTCTTTCATTTCTTTGATGAGTTGTACAGCAAGATTTTGCATTTCTTGAGCGGCTTCGTCTGGCGATTTACTTCCGTTTAATACGGCTTGATATGCCGGTCTCATGGAATCCCATATTACTCGCATCTCGCTGACTACTGGCATAGCTACTCCCACACTTAACTGCTCAAATGAACCTTTTAGAATTTCATCTTCTTGAAACACTGGGTCTCTGTATGCCTCTACACGTGCTGGAATTGACCCAGCTCGTTTTGTGTATTCCAGCATCACTTCAGGACTACATAAAAATTTTAGCAATTTGCATGTTACTTCCAACTTCTCGCCTCTTGTATTTACGTTAATGCTATACCCTCGTGGCGAAATCATTGGCGCTGGATACAATCCTGTTTCATCAATCATTGGAATTTTTGTTACCCCAAAGTTGATTCCTACTTCTTTGTATCCTGCCCATGCCCAAGGACCGTTAATAATCATTGCGGCTTTTCCTTCTTTGAATAATGTATTTGCTGTATTGTAATCGCATTCCTGCGGAATAATTTTATACTTATCGCGTAAATCCTTAATCAATTGTGCGGCTTTTACGGTCGCTTCACTGTTGAGTTTTGGCTCAGCTTTCTCGTTCATAACAATCCCACCATAGCCACCGATGAAGGGCACGAAAAAATATGGCTCGGTGTAGTTCCACACTAAGGCATACTGGTCAGGCTTCCCATCATGGTCAATATCCTTTGTAAAAGTTTTTCCCCACTCAATTAGCTCACTCATTGTTTTTGGCGGCGTATCAATCAGAGCTTTGTTATAGACTAGGCACAAATGATTTCCAATTTGGTCGCCGATTTGATAGAGATGTCCATTGAGGTAAGTATTTGCAGGGATTGGTTTTGTAACAAAGCTATCCAAGAAGGCGGGTTCGAACAGATTCTCAAGCGGTTGGATTACTCCCAGCTTTTCGAACGGTCCGACCATATCACTTGGTCCATAGACCAATTCAGGTCCAGAGCCGCCAAGTGCTGCAATCATGAAGTTCGTGCGAATTGTTTCAGTCTCGTAGAAGAGCTCGCGAAACTTATAACCTTTTTCCGCCAATGCTCTGCCCTCTGGGTGCTCTGTGGCAAATTTCTCGAGCATTTCTCTGAGCACTTTGCGTTCGCCGGGATTCATTTGCGTCCAAATGGTAATCAGCTTTTCGCGCTCATTTGTGCATCCGACCAAAACACCTGCGCAGAGCAGCAAAAGTTTCCCCAGTTGCACGAAAAGCAGCATAGAAATTTGGTGATAGGTTTTTTCTAAAAAGGAAAGGCTCAGACAACATGTCCGAGCCTTTTGGTTTTGCATGAATTACTTTATCAGCATCATTTTCATTGCTTGCTTGAAATTGCCTGCACTGATGCGGTAGAAATACATGCCGCTCGATAGCTGTGATGCATTGAACTGCACGGTGTAAGTGCCTGCAGCCAGTCGCTGATTCACCAAAGTTGCGACTTTACGACCCAGCATATCAAATACATCGAGCTGCACGTTTTCTGTATTTGGAATTGTAAAGCGAATGGTTGTGCTGGGGTTGAATGGATTCGGATAGTTTTGTTCCAAGCGATACTCACGTGCCACTGGTGCCGCCATGTCGCGCTCGAGTGTGCCGAGCAGCGAATTGCCGCCACCGAATACGACACGCACTGTTGCCGTTGAGCCTACTGGAATTGTGCTCGGGAAGGTAACTAAGTAATCTGCACCGAAAATACCTTCATTGTCCAGTATCCCATTTGGTGGCCGTTGGTCTTCAAAAATTCCGCGATAGAAGATAGCAAACTTAAATGGACCGAAAGCAATCGAGGTAGCTGGAATTGTCGCTTCATAGACGCCTGCTGGCTCAGTGGGGCTTGGTCTCAAGAAGATAAACCGCTGAGTTGATGGAATGGTCTGACCTGCTGGCGGTGGGTCGGTGTTACGCAGCAAGGAAGTATCGTTCCAGTTAGGCCATGCACCGAAGACACCTTCCCCAGCAATATACAGACCGTAGCGCAAGCCATTAAGGTCGCCCGTGAGTGCACCTGCAGTTCTCAGTGAATCAATGCTTCTGCCGCCAAGGGTACGACGACCGCGCGTATCCAAAATCACTCTCACATTGAAGTTGCGGCTTATGCGAATAGCAATCACAGGCTTGACAGGTGTCGGTGTTGCCAAGAGGTCTGTTGTCCCCGTACCAAAATTCAGGGGTCGGTCAGGTCCAATTTCCCATCCACCATTTGTGAAGCGAACTGGTGAAGGGTTATATGCCTTAAATTTCCACGGTATCGTCGAGTTTTCTTCAGCTGTGATGCTAATCGTATCGGTGAAGGTCGTGGTTAGACCGATGCGACGCATTGCTGGGGGGCTGGCTGTCCAGCCTCTGAACGGTCCTGTTACACCAATCGTATCTTCTGCGCCAAACCCTGCTCCCAGAAGGTCGCTCATATCCGCTTGGAAGATGACGCGACGAGTCCGACGTGGGAAGCCCTGCGAAGCATCGTTGTTCCAGTAGCGTATGGTATCAATGTTTTCTGCTGCGTTAGGATTTTGGAAATTTACTACACGATCGTCACCTGGCTCAAACGTCAGAGCTCGTCCAGCGGCAAGGTTACGATAGGTAAACTTGTAAGTAATTCGTGAAATGTTTGCAGCACCCAAGGCTCGGCGCGGTCCAATGTAGACCGTGTCGTTTGCATTTGCCGATACAACCCCGATGCGCGTGGAGTCGCCTGGCTGTGAGTAGCGTCCTCCTGCCCCTGAAAAAATCAGGGCATAGAGTGTGTCATTGGGTTGAATTTCGCCAGTTTGGCGGAGACGACGGATATTGACGCCAAAGCGAATGGAGTCCTGCGCTTGTGCAAAGGCGTCTGTCGCAAACAGCAGTAGACCGAGTAGTATGGTCAGATGGTACCTCTTCAACATGGTTGCTCCATTAAGTTTTGGTTAAAAAATAATTGAATGTTGGTGTCATTGAACAAATAAAGAACAACAGTTGTAATGTGCTTTAGAACTCGACACTTATTGCAAACCACTGTGGTGGATTGAGCCTCCCAAAAGTTTGATAAGTGTAGTCAAATCTCAAGATGACTGTGCTGATTGGGTAACGCAACCCAGCACCGAAGGTTAAGCCTTTTTCGCTTTCTTTCTCGAAGAGCGCATTATAGCCAGCGCGCACGAAGAAAATATCTTTCCATGCATATTCCCCACCGACGTTCAATGTTTGCACATTATCGAGTGGGATTGCGGTATCCAGCGCGAAAGATAATCGATTTGTTTCATCACGCAAGATGTCGTAACTCACACCGATTCGGTAGATGAGCGGCAAGTTAAATTGGTCGGTCAGTAAGCGAGCGGGCACATTGTTATTGACGCCGCGCTGTGTGCCGCCAGTTTGGTCGAAGTTGACTGTTAAGCCTTCGCCGTCCAAGCGCATTTGTGTGCCGAAGTTACTGATGGTGGCACCTAGTTTTAAGCCGTTGGGCAAGAGTCCAGTGTCATACAGAAAGCCTACATCGAGTGCAAATGCATTAGCAGATGTCCTGAAGATAGATTGGCTTACAAACTTCAGGCTTATTCCAACGGAGAAGCGGTCGGTGAGACTTTTTCCCCACGAGAGTTGCGCGGCAAAATCACTTGCTGTGAAGCTTTCGCCGGTGCCATCAGGGTTTGAGATAGTTGTTACCTCGAACGTGCCGTAGTTCAGCGCAGTGATGGCAACACCGAATACGCCAGCGACGCTTGCAGGTACGGTTGCACCTGCCCAATTAATTTGTGTATTCATAAGCCACTGGGTGTATGTAAAGCCTGCACGAATTTTTTCGGCGCGAGCAATGCCTGCCGCATTCCAGTATAGGGCATGAATGTCATCGGCTACGGCGACAAATGCACCGCCCATTGCCGTTGGGCGCGCCCCCATGCCAATCCCTAAGAATGGTGCTGCCGTTGTGCCATATTTTGACTGTGCTATTGCAACACTTGTAAGTGTCAATGCACTTGTCAGGCAGGCGTAGGCAAAGAGATTTTTTAAAACATTTCTCATGGATGACTCTCCTTACTTAATGACGGCAAATTTGCCCATTTTGGTCCCAATTCCGGGGGCATCGATATGGTAGAGATAGATGCCATATGCCACATCCAAGTTTTCTGATGTTTTCAAATCCCACTCGACTTGCGAGGTCGGATAGGAAAATGTGCCTGCTCCTTCATTTTCTCGGTCGCGCACGCCGAATGCTGTATTGCCATCTGGATTATCCGCATATAAGGTGCGAATCAACTCACCACGAACAGTATAGATGCGAATGGTTGAGCGCAGCGGTACATTTTTGAAGAAGAGTTTGCGCGTGGCTCGACCGCGTGTGTCTGCACCTTGCAAATTTCCTTCCGCCGTATTGGTGACGATGTAAGGATTCGGGAACACCTTGACATTATCGAGTGCATTTTTGACGGCATCAAGATTTTCAACTGGCGCTTTGAGCTCTACAGTGAATCGGTCGGTGGATGTAATAGGTCGCTTGGTGCGAATAAAGAGTGTATCGCCAGGTCGAGGCTGATAGCGCGCAGGTGAAATGACGATGTTCCACGAAAAGAGCGTGTCGACACTTGCACCTTCAGGTTGCTCGAGGATGCTGAGGTTGACACCGAACTCCCCAATTTCACTTCCCGTAGCCGGGTCTATGAAGAAGCGCTCGGGTCTGCCTGTAAGCAAGTTAATAATCTCAAAATTTGTGTTCCGTGCCGGTACATTCGTTAGCACGCCATCGACAATAAGGTTTGCCGCGCTTGAGCGTGCACTTGGACGAATTACGATAGCATATTCTGCGAGTTTGCGAATCGCTTTTCCTCTGACGCTGGGTGCCAGCGGTTGCGCTACGAATGCCGTGACATTTGGCACCGTATCTTCACGAATGATCTGCACACCGGGCACTTTCCAGAAGGCACGGCTTAGTACGGTTTGTGGGGTGTTGATAATTGTGAAAAACACGCCAATCTTGTCAATTAGACTTGTCTCCTCCGTTGCACGGTAGAAGAGATCCCCTTCTTGATTTTGCTGATAAATTCTTGGGTCTCCAAGGAACCTTGAGAAGATACCGCCAACGATACCGCTTTGACGCAACAAGGTGTCGGGGCGCGATGGATTAGTGATGTCCAATACACGGAAGAAACTTGTGCGCGGTTCTAGTGCTTCATCAAGGTCGGCTGCATCCACCAAGCCATCGCCATCGTTATCTATGCCGTCATTGCTTGTGTCTTTGAACTCTACTTGGATTCGACGGTCTCGATCGATTTTGCGTGGGTTAATGAGGTCATAGATTACGCGTCCTGTGCTGCGGTTGTTTGGGCCTGGTCGTAAGTGTCTGAGCTGATGCCAAATCTTAATCCTGTTTGTG
>AFSR01000204.1_pt1 | contig 46883 bp, 51 predicted proteins | sample 296848 | NCBI WGS metagenome assembly AFSR01 (sample SAMN02954305, study PRJNA68063) | hot springs metagenome | biome: terrestrial; feature: Mushroom and Octopus hot springs; material: microbial mat core samples; isolation source: Yellowstone National Park Mushroom and Octopus hot springs ...
CTGATCGAATTGACGATCCAGTTGGCCCAGTTGATCTCAGAGGGAAGGCAGGGAATCTGTCGCCGAGATTCTCGAAAGCAGGGTAGGATACAGCAGCTCAGGCCAAGGTGTTGAGGAGAACGGAGCATGCAGTGGGAGTGGAAATCAGAGCCAGATCCCAGTTGGCCAATTGGGGTGTTTGACAGCGGCTTGGGCGGGCTGACGGTTTGGCGAGCCTTACGCCGCCGGCTCCCCCAGGAACGGCTCATCTACTTCGGCGACACAGCGCGGTTGCCCTATGGGGAACGCTCGCCAGAGGAGATCCTGGCCTTTGTGCGGCAAATTCTGACATGGATGCAGGCACAGCCGGTGAAGCTGGTGGTGATGGCCTGCAATACCAGCTCGGCCTTGGCTCTGGACCACGTGCGGCAGGAGTTTGCCCTGCCCGTTCTGGGGTTGATCCTACCCGGCGCCCAGGCAGCACTGGCCCAAGGATCCCGCATTGGGGTGCTCGCCACGGTGGCCACGGTCAAGAGTCGCGCTTACTCAAGAGCCATTCAAGAGTACAGCGCTCTGGATCCCAAACGTTTTCCGTACCCCGTTTACTGTTGGGAGCAGGCCTGCCCTGAGTTCGTCCCTCTCATTGAAGCCGGATGGCTGGATAGCCCTGCTCTGCGACAGGCGGCTGAACGCTACCTGCAACCGCTGTTGCAACAGGGGATCGATACTCTTGTCTATGGCTGTACTCACTACCCCCTGCTGGATCCGATCCTGAAGCCTTTGCTGCCGTCCTCGGTCAAACGGGTAGATCCAGGGATGGCGCTGGTGGGATCCCTGGCCCGCGAATTGAGTTTGTGGGACTTGCGTCGCCCCTTGACCGCTGCTTGGGGAGAACCCCACCGTTTCTGTGTGAGCGGGGATCCAGAGCGATTTGCCCAGTTGGCCACTCCTTGGTTGGGCTTTCGGCCCCAGGTAGAACGGGTGGAATTGCCGGCTTTGGATGTCAGCAACTCCCTCCGCCCCTGAGCGCCCTTCTCCTCGGGGATAAAGATTGGGGGCCCCTCAACGGGTCATCACCTGCAAGGGGAAGCGCTCCGCCAGCTCCCCCTCCACTTTGGGAAGCCATTCCTCTTGGAACACCCACACCTGCCCCTGCTGTACACGGCCATCGGGGTTTTGCGTCAGCTCCAGCCAATACACAAATTGGTTTCCCCGCAGCACCACCCCTTGGATGGCAAGGGCCAAGGTATAGCCCGGACTGCCTGCCAGAGCTTCTGGGGATGGGTAGCGAATCACCTCCACTGCCTGATCCAGATCGGCGGCGATCTCCGGCCCATAAACGTCGCGAATGGCTTGAAAGAGGTCTTCTGCCGTCAGTCCTTGGGGGCGAAAGAACGTCATCCGCTCCGAGCGAATCGTCTCCCGATCCAGCGGGTTGATGATCCGTCCTGGCGGAGCCACCGAAGCCAAGAACGTAAAACGGGATCTATCCGGCTCCACTCGGTTGATGTTCAGGGTTTCGCCCGGACGGGGCCGCAGCACAGGATTGTCCCTCACCCAGGCCGCCACCTGATCCGGAGATTGCCCAGGGATCCCCCAAGCTGCCGACCGAAGGCCGCCACTGCCCAGCAGCCATTGCCAAACCGGTTCCTCGCACCAGCGCAGCCTTTGCCCAGCAGACAGAGCCTTGTTGGCTTTGCACCCAAGACCGGCCAGCGATTGCAACGCACGTTCCCATTCCTCCGGGCAAACAACACAAAAACACCACAGTAGAATTAGAGAGACTAAGAGATAAATTGAGCGGGCATGGGCAGATCCATCCTCGATGCAAGCGCCCAACAGTCTTGCCCCTCCCCACTGTACCTGAAGATGTCGGCGCGCCTGTTGCGTCTGAGCGCGAGCATTGCGGCCAATGGTTGCAAAGATCCCTCGGCAAGATGCGCAGATCCCCGGCGGCTTATCCGCCAAAACGTAAAAAGTATCTTAAGATCAACGGTAAGCAAATCTCATACGCACTAGGTCAGCACCTCAGGAGGTAACCGATGGCTCTCGTTGCAATGCGGACGCTGCTGGATCATGCCGCCGAACATGGCTACGGCATTCCTGCCTTCAACGTCAACAACATGGAGCAGATCCAAGCAATCATGCAGGCAGCCCATGAAACCAACAGCCCCGTTATCCTGCAAGCCTCTCGAGGGGCACGCAAGTATGCGGGCGAGAACTTTCTGCGGCACCTGATCCTGGCGGCAGTGGAGACCTACCCCCACATCCCCGTCGCCATGCACCAAGACCACGGCAATAGCCCGGCTACCTGCTATTCCGCCATCCGCAATGGCTTCACCAGCGTCATGATGGATGGATCCCTCAAAAGAAGATGCCAAAACCCCGGCCAGCTACGAGTACAACGTGGCCGTGACCTCCGAGGTGGTGAAAGTGGCCCACGCAATCGGGGTGAGTGTGGAAGGAGAACTGGGCTGCCTGGGATCCCTGGAAACGGGCCGTGGGGAAGCGGAAGATGGCCACGGCGCGGAAGAGGCGCTCAGCCATGACCAACTCCTCACCGACCCCGACCAAGCGGTGGACTTTGTGGAGCGAACTCAGGTGGATGCGCTGGCCGTAGCCATTGGTACCAGCCATGGCGCCTACAAGTTCTCCCGGAAGCCCACTGGTGACATCCTCGACATGGAGCGCATTGCTGAGATCCACCGCCGCCTGCCCAACACGCACCTGGTGATGCACGGTTCCTCCTCGGTGCCCAAGGAGCTGATCGACATCATCAACGAATACGGCGGCTCCATTCCCGAGACTTACGGTGTGCCGCTGGAAGAAATTCAGCGGGGCATCCAAAATGGAGTGCGCAAAGTAAACATCGACACCGACAACCGCCTGGCCATCACAGCTGCCGTGCGCCGCGCTCTGGCCGAGAATCCGAAAGAGTTTGACCCCCGCCACTTCCTCAAGCCTTCCATCAAGGAAATGCAAAAAGTCTGTGCTGAGCGCTACATTGCCTTCGGCTGTGCTGGCCATGGCACCAAAGTTCCGGTGGTTACCTTGGATGAGATGGCAGCCAAGTATGCTTCTGGAGCTTTGGCGGCTCAGGTGAAGAAGACCGTTGCGGTCTAGTCCCCACATCCTGCAAGAACTCTGGAATGCTTGCCGGGGCGCTTCCAGGGTTTTCCTTGGAGATCAGCTAGGTCACTGGACTCAGATTGGACAAATAAGGGGATCCAGCTGGGATCCCCTTTTGCTTTGGAGGAACTTGATGCGTTTTGGGGGTCAGGCAGCTTTTGCCGCAGAACGTTTTTCCGTCTCAATTTGATGGTTCAGCAACGCCAAGCTTAGGCAGTCCAACAGTTCCAGGTCAGCCTCAGAGTAGCGCCGCTGAAAGAGCAGCTCATTGATGCGGTTCTCTTGGCCCAAGCTGAGGAAGCTGCTGCGGAACACCTGCTCCACGATTTCTTGGATGCTGGAGGGCAGAGTAACAGAGTCAAGACTTGTATTCATGGCTGGTTCTGTTTGAGAGATGGTTTTTGAAGGGAGAAGACTATCTTTGCCAAGAGGTGAGGTAGCGCTGCTCGATGTCCTGCAGGGAAAGATGGGAAGCCCTGGGCCGCGGCTCATTCACGGAGGAGACATCGTTCTGCCACTTGAGGGATACTCCCAGCAGTGCTCCCAAAGAGAAGCTCTCGCTCAATAGGGCTGCTATGCGGTAAGTACGGTAGTCCAGGGTTAGATCTTCACTGACTTGCATCTGTGTTTCCTCCGTATTTCTAACGTTCATGCCCCTATCATAGCCTCGAGATCAGTGGAAGTACAGAGAAACATCGAGGATTTGCGTAGGCAATTTGTACGTTTCTTCTACGCGATTTGGCGGATATCGGTGGGATCCCAGGGGTCTTTGGGGCGGGTTCAGGGTTGAGTCAGGGATCCCAGCCCAGCAGAGCACAGATGTCCGCAGCCAGGGTGGCGGCGTTGAAGGGTTTGCCGATGAGGCCATTGGCTCCAAGCTGAGCCAGAGAGGAGGGTGAAACTGGGAAATTGACATCCTCCCCGGCCTGAAGGCCGGAGATTCCTACCACGCTACGCATGGATGGCTCCTTGCGCAGTCGTCTCGGCGGGTTCCTGCTTCCGACCGCCCGTGCAGTTCGATCCACAGGCCATCCGGGCTGACACGGGTGGTTCACCCACCCGCATCCCGACCGCAGCGTCGGCCGTGTCCTGCCCTTCGTCTCGCAACAGCTGTATCCCGCGAGCAAGGATGTTGATGGCACCGACCAGAAAGGCCTCCGGCCCGCTGCCGCGAAAGGCCTCCGGCCCGCTGCCGCGATCGGCGTTATTCTCATAGCCGCACGCCACGCACTCGAACCAGGCTTGGGTCTGGCGGTTGTCTGATGAAACATGGCCGCAACATGGACAGGTGCGGCTCGGGTTCTGCGGCGGCACGACAATGAGCCTGCCACCTTTCCAGGCCAGCTTGTACTCCAGCATGCAGCGGAACTCATACCACCCCTGGTCGAGAATGGCTTTGTTTAACGCTGACTTGGCGCGGACGTTCTTCCCAGGAGCATCTGCCGTCCCTGCCGCCAACTTGGACATATTCCGCACCCGCAAGTCCTCGATACACACCATCGCGTGGTTTTTGCTAATCGCGGTCGAGACCTTGTGCAGGAAGTCGCGGCGGGCGTTGGCCATCTGAGAATGAATACGCTGGAGGCGGGCTTTTGCCTTCTTCCAGTTGTTGCTGAACTTGACTTTGCGGGAGAGCGCTTGCTGTGCCTTGCGCAAGCGCGCCTCGTGCCGCTTGAAGCTGTTGAGGGGCGCCTAGAACGTGCCGTCCGAGAGGGTAGCCAAGCGGGCAATGCCCATGTCCATGCCCACTGCGCCCCCCTGCGGAATAGGCCAATTAACCTCCCGCTCGGTCTGAATCGACACGAACCACTTGCCAGCGTGCTTGGATACGGTGACGCTCTTGACTGTGCCTAGCACGTCGCGGCTATTGCGGTAGCGCAGCCAGCCAAGTTTAGGCAGGAAGATGCGGCTGTTGGCCTGGTCCAGCTGGATTTGCTTGGGGGCGGGATAACGGAAACTGTCGGACCGGCCTTTTTTCTTGAACTTCGGGAAGCCGGCGCGCTGGGCGAAGAAGTGGCTGTGGGCTCGCTCCAAATCCTGGAGCGCCTGTTGCAGCGGATGCACCGGCGCATCCGCCAGCCACGCCGTATCTGCGCTGTGGCGCCACGCGGTGAGCAGCTGGCACAAGCCCGCATAGCCTAGCTTTTTCTGGCCTTGCTCGTGACGCTCCTTCTGCAACGCCAGTGCTTTGTTGTAGACGAACCGGCAGGAGCCAGCAAAGCGGCGCATCTGCCGTTCCTGCTGGCTGTTGGGCAGCAATTCGTACTTGAAGGCTTGAAGTCGTTGCACCGCTCAATCGTATTCTTGACCTATGCGTGATGACAACGATATTCACATGGCCGGCACTGCGTTTTTAAAGGGCGTCGGCTACGGTCGGCGCTATCCTTCCCCGCCCTGAAGGACGGGGCTTGCCGCGCCTTTTGGTCAACCACTGATAGGCTACTTGCCTGAATAAAGCTGGGATCGGCAGCGCAGCCTCAATGCTAGCCTAGTAAGGCTGTGTTTTTGTGCGAAGCCATGCCTGTTCCTAAGAAGAAAACTTCTAAAGCCCGCAGTCGCAGGCGCTACGCCGTCTGGCTGGGCAAAGCTAAGCTCCAGGCCCAGCGAGCCATGACCATTGGGCGCGCCATTCTCAGCGGTCGCAACACCGGTTTCTACTATCCCAAAGCTAAGTCTGAAGAGGATGAGGAAGAATAGAGGCTTGCTGCAGGGATCCCGGTGTCTGCGCGAGTGATTACACTGGACTAGAGCTGTGCTCCCCTGAAAGCGGTTTTGCTGCCCCTGTAGTCTTGCTCCTCCATAGGTTGCATGCGCTCCTTGACTTCCCTCACCTACTACCAACGGCTGGGTCTGTCTCCAGGGGCATCTCCTGAGGCCATCCGGCGGGCCTACCGGCAATTGAGCAAGCGCTACCATCCCGATACTTCTCCCCTGGCTCCGGAAGTGGCCATTCGCTGCTTCCAAGAGTTGCAGGAGGCCTACCTTGTCCTTAGCAACCCGGCGAAACGGGCCATCTACGATGCCAGCTTACGGGCGGTGACCGCCAACACGGGATCTCTGGGCATGCCGGGATCCCTTGGTGCCGATTCTCTAGAGCTGCGTATGGAAACCCGCCCACTTTCGGCTGGCGAGCTGTGTGCCCTGCTGCTGATGGGATCCACCCTAGTCGTGTGTTTGCTACTGGCAGGTGTCCTCGCTTGGCTGCGAGAGAGTGGGGCAAGCTGATTCTGCGAGCATTTCCTGCCCTCTTCGGTAGGACATTGGGATCGAGTTTTCGGATTCTGGATCAGGAGTGCTTGAATGAACATAGCCCGTTGACTCTAGGGTTTGATTGCTTTTCTTGAATCTCGCCATGCCTTTGCCTCCTGCAACCACGCCCCTGTACAATCACCCGCTCCACACCATCGAACGCTGGCTGGAGGATCAGGGCTGCACCCGCGATCCGCAGGATGTGGAGCAGTGGTTTTGCGAACGGCCTGGCTGGAAAGCCATTTTGCGCCTGGAAGAAACCAGCATTTGGGTGCGATACACCTACCCAGACGGCAACACGAAAACTTTATCTTTTCCCTATTCCCTCAGCCGGCAAGACGTAGAACAGGCCATTTTTGAGAGTTAGCCGAGCCATGCGCGTTCTCCAGTTGCCTGCCCTGCGCGATAACTACATCTACCTGCTCCACAATCCCGACACTGCAACAGCAGCCGTGGTGGATCCGGCAGTGGCTGAGCCCGTGTTGGAAAAGCTGGCCGAGCTGGGGGCGGAGTTGGTGGCCATTTTCAACACCCACCACCACCACGACCACGTGGGGGGCAACCGACAGCTTTTGGAGCGCTATCCCCGTGCCAGAGTCTATGGCAGCCAGGTGGATCGGGGGCGGATCCCTGGCCAGACGGTGGAGCTCAAGGCAGGGGAAACAGTGGAGTTTGCGGGTCGGCTAGCAAAGGTGCTGTTTGTGCCCGGCCATACCCGCGGCCATATTGCCTACTACTTTTCCGAGAGTGGGGATCTCTTCTGTGGCGATACCCTGTTTGCCGGGGGATGCGGGCGGCTGTTTGAAGGCACGCCGGAGCAGATGGTGGGATCCCTGGATCAACTGCGGCAGTTGCCGGAAGCCACACGGGTGTGGTGTGCCCACGAATACACCCTGAACAACCTCAGGTTTGCCCTGACGGTGGATGGAGACAACCCCGACCTGCAGGCCCGTTATCAGCAGGTGGCTGCCCTGCGCCAGACGGGATCCCCGACTGTCCCCAGCACCATTGGCGAGGAACGCCGCACCAATCCCTTCTTGCGCTGGGATCAGCCGGCTCTGCAGGCAGCCACCGGAGCTCAGGATCCGGTGCGGGTCTTCGCTCGCCTGCGCGGTATGAAGGATCAGTTCTGAAAATCGGGTTCCGACAAAAGCTCCTGGAGGTGGCCCAAAACCTGAGGGGATGGTGCTCCTCACCACCAGCACAAACGAAACCCCCGAAGAGCTGCACCGTAATCTGGTGCAGGGGCTTTTCATCAGCCCACCTCGGCCTGCCTCCTGGACACTAGAGCCAGCAGGATAGCCGCCCCCAGCCCTTGAGTGACTACCGAAAAGAGCACTAAGCCAGTCAGGGAGAAATCGTAAAGCACCCCCATCAGGGCGCTGCCCACAAACCAAGCCAATCCATAGACACTGGTAAACAGGCCAAAGGCAAAGCCCCTCGTCTCGGGAGCTACCATACCGGCCACCGCCGCCTTCATGATGGATTCTTGGGCCCCCAAACCAATCCCCCAGAGCACCATGCCCAGCACCGTCAGAGCATAGGTACCGGAAAAGGCCAGCGGCGCAAATCCAGCCGATACCGCCACCGCTCCCAGCAAGCTCCACAGCCCCACGCGGTCGAACAGCCAGCCACATCCCAGGGCGGCCAGGGCATCCACCCCCATAGCCAGGGCATAGAGCAAAGGGATCCCTGCTCCATCGCTTCCCGACTGTCGTTGCAGATGGAAAGCAATGAGGGGAAAATCCGCAAACCCCATAGCCACACAGGCTGCTGCCAAAAGATACAGCCAGAAAACTTTGGGCAAGCCTTTTGCTGGAGTCATCTCCGGCTCCGGCTCAAAGTCGCGCGGACTGGGATACAGCCATTGCGCCAGCCCCAAAGCCGCCAGCCCCACCGCTGCCGGGATCCCCAAGGCCAAAAACGCACCCCGGAAGCCATATCCCGCTCCTAGCATGGCTGCCACCAGCAGCGGCCCTGCCACTGCCCCAATTTGATCTAGGGTCTCATGCAGGCCAAACCCCAAGCCCCGTCCCACCTGCAGGGCTGCATGGGAAAGCAACACGTCCCGCGGCGGGGTGCGGATCCCTTTGCCGGTCCGCTCGGCCAAGAGCAGCACGGCGGCCCAAGGCCAACTGCCCACCCAGGCCAAAGCCGGGATCACCGCCGTGTTGATGACATAGCCCAAGGTGGTGAGCTGCCAGTGCCCCCGACTGCGGTGCAAGGGATCCCTGCCCAGCTGGTCGCTCCAATAGCCCACTCCCAAGACGCAAGCCATAGGCCAGCAGCTCCCCCCCGCCGGCCACCAGGCCCACCACCGTGCCGCTGGCCCCCAGGGATCCCAAAAAAGCTCCAGAAATGCTGCGTGCCCCTTCGTAGGTGGCATCGGCGCAGAGGCTGACGATCCCCAGCAAAACAATAAAGCGCAGGGCAGAAGGGGAATCGGACATAACCAGCTCCTTGGCAATGGGGAATCTATTTTCAGATCTGGACTATTGTTGTTGATGAGGAACATGATGGAATACTTGTACCCTATGGCAAGTAACTAGACCGTCATGCATCAGAGTTTTTACTTCCGGTAGAAAGGCTTTGATTTTTTCCGGCGTGTCGATGAAAGTTACCAAAATGGGCAGATCTGTGGAAAGCTCTAGAAGGTTACTGCTGCGAATATGACTGTTTCGACCAAAGCCAGCAATAGCTCGCACCACAGTACCACCAGCTAGCCCACGCTGACGACCTAGCTCCAGCAGAGCCAGGTAGAGAGGCTTCCCTTGCCAACGGTCTGACTCGCCGATGTAAATATCCAATTTATAAACTTCTGGTTCATCATCTAGCATACTTGTATCCCTTTTGTTTTTGGGCTGTTGCGATTGTCATGGTTACAGATTTTTCCGCTTCACATAAGGTCTACAGTGAAGTGGGATCCTTGTCAGGCAAGAGATTGGCTGGCATTGGCTGTAGTGAGTAACGCTGGAAAAACTGTATATTGCTTTGGTGAAGAGTGCTCCTTAAGATAAGAAATTCCAGGGGGTTGACTAGTGGGGATCCCGGTGCTTTTAAGAAAAAAGTTATTGCCCAAAATGACCAGTTGCTGCACCTGGCTTTTGGATGGATAGATTGCTGATTGATAGGGGTTACGTTAAACGTTATCGCCACAATCGTGCCAACAGGATCCCAAGCTCCATAGCCAAGGCTCCAAATAGGCAAGAACCGAGCCAATAGACAAGCCCAGTAGCAAAGCGATGTTGCTGCCAGAGGCTAAAGGTATCCAGTTCATAGGTAGAAAAGGTGGTGTAGGAACCCAGGAATCCCACCCCGAACAGCAGGCGAATTTCCGGTGAGATCTCAGGGCGTTCCATAGCCACGGTCATGAACCAACCCATGACCACACAACCCGATAAGTTGATGATCAGGGTTCCGTAGGGAAAGCTAGGGCCAAATCGCTCCGCAAACCAGAGGGATAGATAGTAGCGACTCAGGGATCCGCCAATAGCCCCCAACGCAACCGCAAACGGAACTCTCAAACTGGGAGAGACCAAGCCATGGTTTAGGTAAGCCCACACCGATTGCAAGCGCATCTATTCTCCTTGAACTGTGTTCCCAGAACTTCCTACGGAAAAGGTGGGATCCTTAGCTTTTTCTGCCCTCAGAGATAGGGATCCTGCTTCTCTTGAAGTCCTCTTCCTCTACCAAAATTACCGGAATCGGGCTGGTTTCCAACACCGCCTGGGAAGTGGATCCCACCAAAACCTGCTCCCAGCCGCGGTGGCCCCGCTTGCCCATGACGATGTCGGTTACCTGCCGCTCCTGAGCTAGGGTTACGATGGTCTCTGCCAAGGGCCCCGAGGCCAAGCAAAACTGGTGGCGAATATCCGCCAAAAGACGCTGGGTGAGTTGCCGCAACAGTTCCACCCCTTTCCCCTGCGGCTCATCGGTAACATGCAACACAATCACTTCCCCATCCACCCGCCGCGCCAAATCGGCTGCCTTGCGCAGCACGGCTTCGGCCAAAGGGGAGGTGTCCACCGCTGCCAAAAAGCTCACCTTGCCCTGGCTGCCTACCTTGGTGGGATCCACCTCTCCTTTTTCCAAAAGCCGGGGGGCGCAAACCTGGGTCAGCCAAGCGCCCAGGGGGGCGGTAACCAGAATTGACAAAGCCGCCAAAGCCAAAATGATCTCCCCACCGGGGATCCCTTGGGCCAAGGGGATCCCACCAATGGCCGCCTGCACCGTCGCCTTAGCCATGTTGCCCGGCAGCAAAAACAGCCGCTCCCGCCAGGTCCAATTGCTTCCCAGAGTGGAAAGCCACCAACCCAGGCCCCGCCCCAGCAGCAGACTCAAGGTCAAGAGCAGCAAGCCCGGCCAAAACACGGATCCCAGCACCCCCAGATCCAGCGACGCTCCCAGTAGCACAAACAACACGATCTCCGCCACCGTCCAGAGGGCATCGAACCCACCCCGCAGCCGCCGCGCCAAAGGGGCATCCAGCTCAATCAGAAAAAACCCCATGGCCATCACCGCCAGATAGCCGGAAAAATAGGGCCACACCTGCGGCGCCAGCACCAAGCCCAAGGCCATGCAGGCAGCCAGCAGCACTTCCTGCACGCTGTTGCGAGTCCAGTTTTGTTGGGTTAGCAGCGACACCAGAACCCGCGCCCCCAGGTAGCCTATGGCTATGCCCAGCAGGATCTCCATCCCCACTTGGAACGGCAGCCACTGCAGCGGCGATAGCTCCAGCCCCAGCAGGCGAACGCTCTCTGCAGAGCCCTGGCCCAAAAAGCTGAGCAACAGGCTAAACCCCAACAACAGCAGTACGTCGGAAAGGGCGCTGCCGGTCAAAATAGCATCCGGGATCCCCTTGGCCACCCCCCAGCCCAGGCTTTTGAGGCGCAACATCCCCGGCACGATCACAGCCGGCGACTCTGCCCCGATCACACAGCCCAACAGCAAACCGGTAGGCCAGTCCAACCCCAGGATCCAGGTGCTCAACAGGGCCACCGCCACCGCCTCGCAGGCTGCCGGCAAAAACCCCAGCCGCAACGCCACGGATCCCTGCTGGGCCAGCTTCTCCCGATCCAGCCCCAGGCCCGCCTTCATCAAAATGATCATCACCGCCACCACCCGCAGATCCCCCGCCGCTGCCAGCACCTCCGGGGATAGGACATCTCCCAGCAAGATCCCCACGAGGATCATCCCCAGCAGGGGGGGCATCCCCAGCCGACCCACGATTTGGCCGACAAAAAAGCCCATCACCAAGATCCACAGCCAACTGCCCAGCATCACCAGATCCTCATCTCCTTGTCGTCAGGGTGTTGAAGGGCAGCCCAGGGAGAAAAAGCCATCCGCGTCAGGAGTGGGAGCACCATCGCGTCCGCAGGGTAGGGCCTCAAACAAAGCCAAAGACCCCTACCCCCTGGACTTGCCCAGAAGTGTAGGAGTCATCAGCCTCAGCTTTTGAGGTTAGAACCCTCTTCCTCTATAGAAAAATTCCAAGTGAGGCGGTTGCGGCGAACTCCATCGCCGGTTGCCGGAGCAAGGCTCAAAAGCCGACCGGCAACTGACCCGGCTTGCAGGGTATCATGCTTTCTCTTCCACAACAACTAGGCGATAGGGGCAATCTGGACGGCCAATGGAGCGGTAGAAATCCCGGCAGACATTGTCGGTAAAGCGATCGCTGAGGCCGCGGGTTACCTGCTGCACCACTTGACGGGCCACCCGATAAACCAACTTGCGGGGCAGAACCTGCAAAAACCTGGGCAAAGCCAGCCCAATCTCCAGATGAAGAGCCCAGTGAACACGGGTGGTGGGCAGGTCTTTCAGGGATCCCTGTAGCTCCTCCAGCCGGAAATCGGCTTGGCAGCTGACCCGGTAAGGCATTCCCTCATCGCCGGGCAACTCAATCGAGGTCAGGCGAAACCGGTAATCTTCATCCGGCCAGATCTTGACCCCAAAACTGGGCTCCAGCTCAAACCCCAGCCCGCCCATGCGGAAAAACTGCAACCTGTAAGTCTCGGCAGACAAAGCTTCCACCTGCAATGGCCTGAAGCACCGCTGGATCCACTGGGCATGGCCTCTCAGGTAACGGGCCAAGGTCTCCCGATCCGTTTCCAGATCCACTTGGCCACAGCGCGCGGCTCGTAAATCCAGGTGGGCTTTGTCCAGGGAGGGATCCCAAGAGGACGGAGAGGGATCTGCGGGAGCACCGCCTTCGGGGGACATGGCCCTTTCACTTGGCGGAACGGCGGGCTTGGAGCTGGCGATAGACATCCCTAACATCTACCTGATAGTGAGCAAGGGCCACGAGGCAGTGGTACCAGAGGTCGGCCATCTCACGGGCCAAAGCCACGCGGTCTTGATCCTTAGCCGCCATCACCACCTCAGCCGTCTCCTCGCCAAGTTTCTTCAAAATGGCATTTTCCCCCTTGGCTAGCAAGCTGCTGGTGTAGGAATCGGGACGGGGATCCGCCTGGCGGGCCTTGACCACGGCAAACACCTGCGACAGGGTATCGGCTGCTGGGATGGGATCCCTTTGCCTGGCAGTGGCGGAAGAAGCAGCTCCGCGCCCCCGTGTGGCAAGCCGCATCCCCCACCTGCTCCACCAAGATGACCAGGGCGTCGCCGTCGCAGTCGTAGCGGATTTGCTTGACCCACTGCACATGGCCAGAAGTTTCCCCCTTGGGCCACAGCGCCTGCCGCGAGCGGCTCCAGAACCAGGTGCGGCCTGTTTCCAAAGTTTTTTGCAGCGATTCCCGGTTCATCCAGGCCATCATCAGCACTGTTCCGTCCAGGTAGTCCTGCACGATGGCCGGGATCAGGCCCTGTTCATTGTAGGTGAGGCTGCCTAACCAAGCCATCTCCTCCGGTGAAAGGGCTCTGGGGGACTGCCAAGAGAGGCCCGAGATCACAGCAGCAGCCATAAGGGTTTGGCAGAAAACCAATCGAGATTATTAGCAGGATAGCAGAGCAAGCTCTCCCAGGGGTACCTCCAAGAGCGCCCTCCAGGCCAAAGCCAGTTTCGAGAAGCCATTGAGAAGTCCTGCTGCCCAGGCCAGCAAAGCTTAACTTGGTTTTAACCTCAGTATCAGGCCAATCTGCTAAGTTTGTTACCGGTTTTCCCGCCGTGAGGTAGCTTATGCGCATCCAAGTCGAGAACCTTTGGGTTGCCTTCAAAAACAAGGTTGCCCTAAGGGAGGTTTACCTTGACCTATTTGGCGATGGAGCGCAGGTTGTGGCCTTGATCGGACCTTCGGGAGCAGGAAAGTCGACCTTTCTTAGGCTTTTGAAAGGGATGGTCAAGCTCAGCGGCGGAAAAGTTTGGGTTGATTCTCTTCCTCTCCATGAAGGCCAAAGGGATGTCCTGCAACAGCTGCGCAGGCGCACGGCCATGGTCTACCAGACCTTTCAACTCATCGGGCGCCTGACGGTTCTGGAAAACGTTCTTGTTGGGCGTCTGCCTCACCTGAGTCCCATTCGGGGTCTTTTCAAGCACTTTTCTGTTCAGGATTTGGCCAAGGCGGAAAAGCTGCTGGAAGAGGTAGGGTTGCTAGAGCATGCCTGGCAAAGGGCCGACGCTCTCTCAGGGGGGCAGCAGCAGCGAGTGGGTATTGCTCGCGCCTTGATCCAGGAGCCAGCCCTGATTCTGGCCGACGAGCCCATTTCGGCTTTGGATCCTAAAAATGCAAAGGTAATTATGGAGCTGCTGCTGGGAGCGGTGCGCCGCCAGGGGATTCCGTTGCTGGTTACCCTGCACCACCTAGAAATGGTGCGCCATTACGCCGATCGAGTCGTTGCTTTCAAGGAGGGCCAGGTTTTCTTCAATGGGCCGCTTTCCGATTTTACCTCTGAAAAGGAAAAGGAGCTCTACTTTGGGGAGAAGGAAACCCACGAGGCAAGCGAATGGTTTTCCTCAACCTTGATGGTCTAACAAGATCCACCTTCAACCGCAAGTTAACTGCAAAGGAGAAAACCTTATGCGGAGAAGAAAAATTCTGTTCCTTGCTGCCTTCCTCATGGGAATTTCCAGCTGGGTTCCAGGGCTGGCTCAGAAGCAAAACTGGCCCAAGGAGCTGGTGATTGCTGAAGTACCGGTGGAGAGTGCTGCCGATTACGAAGCTCGCTATGCTCCCTTTTTGGATTATCTCAAACAAAAACTGGGGATCCCCGTCCGCCTGTTTGTGGGCGGTGACTACACGGCGGTGATGGTCTCCCAGGCACAAGGCCAAACTCACGTAGCTTTCTACGGCCCTGGCTCCTACGTAGATGCCATTGAAAAGGCCAACGCTCCCATTGAAGCGTTCGTGAAAGAGGACTCGCTGCGCTCGGGTACCGTTTATCACTCCTTGATACTTTCCAAGAAAGGCAGTGGCATCAAAACTCTAGAAGACGCCAAGGGCAAAGATTTTGCTTTCGTCGACCCAGAGAGCACCTCTGGCTTCAAGGTGCCCATGGCCTACTTCTGTCTTGAGGCCAAAATCAAGCCCAAGGAGTATTTCAAGCGGGTGGTTTTTGCTGGCAACCACGAGTCGGTCATCTTGGGGATAGCTCAGGGAACCATTCCCGTTGGTGTAACCTGGGATACCGGGATCAGCATTGCCACCAACAAGGGGCAGATCAAAGGCATAGAGGACTTTGAGGTCATCTGGAGATCGGATCCCATTCCTTCCTCTCCCTGGGCCTACCGTAAAGATCTGCCAGAGGATCTCAAGGAGGCCTTGCGCACGGCCTATCTGGAGTACGAAAACACGCCGGAGGGTCAGAAATGGCTGGAGGCTCGTGGACTGAAGGGCTTTGAGCCGGCTAGCGACGCAGATTACGATCCCTTCCGCAAGGTCAACGATGCTCTTAAGAAACCTGAGTGCCAACTCTAGGAGACTTCCCCCCCTGCCAGCAGAGCTTAAGCGCAGGGAGCTGATCACGGTTGTGCTGTATGGGGGGGTTTTTCTCGCTCTCTTGCTGACGGCGGAGCCTGCCGGGATCTCGCCAGGAAAGTTGTTAGCTGGCTTGGGGAGGAGTGCGGCCTTCTTGGCTCGCTTCTTTCCTCCCAGCTTTTACTTCTTGCCCAACTTCCTTTACTCCCTGTTGCAAACCCTGATGATGGCCCTCTGGGGCACCTTCCTGGCCACTTTTCTCACGGTTCCCTTGGCCTTCCTGGGATCCAGAAATGTCATGCGTTCCCCTGCGGTTTACCTGCTTGTGCGCGGGCTCATGGATGTCCTCAGGGGGCTCAATGAACTGGTCTTGGCATTGGTTTTTGTGGCCGCAATTGGCCTAGGACCCTTGCCAGGGATCCTAGCTTTGACCCTGCACACGGCGGGTGTGGCAGGCAAGCTCCTCTCAGAGGCCATCGAGACAGTAGATATGAAGCAGGTGGAGGCGGTAGAGGCTACAGGTTCCCACCCTCTCCTGGTTATTGCCTATGGCTTCTGGCCGCAAGTGGCTCCTGCCTTTTACTCCAGCACTCTCTACCTTTTTGAGGTTAACGTGCGCTCGGCAACGGTCTTGGGCTTGGTGGGGGCAGGGGGCATTGGGTTTGATTTGATGCAGACCATACGAGCCTTTCGCTTTCAAGATGCGGCCACGGTCGTTCTGCTGATTCTGCTGGCTGTATTTACAATTGACAAAGTTTCGGCGCGGATCCGCCAGACCCTGATTTAGGAGGCTGGGATGCAGCCCCTAGAGATGCTAGAGCTGTTGCAGGAGGCCCCCGAGAAGGAGGTGCTGGCTTTGGCGCGGGAGGTCAGGCCTGCTCTGGGATCCAGCCAAAAGCTCAGGGAAGGGGCAGGGCTGCTGGCGCTCCCCTTTGAGGACTCCCGCACGGGGACGCCCTTCTACGTGGGAGAAGTGCTGGTCTACGAGGTCTGGCTGCGCTTTCCAAAAAAGGGAGTAGAAGGATACGGGATGGTGCTGGGGGAAAAGCCGCGTCTGGCGCGCGCCCTGGCCTACCTAGACGCCGCTCTGCAGGCGGGAATTGCTGTGGAGAAGATCCAGGCTTTGGCGCTAGCGGCTCAGAAGGATCTTCAAGAAGAAGACGAGCGCCTCTGGCGCAAGGTAGCTGCAACTCGCCTGGAGGTGGAGACTCTGTGAGCCTGGGGATGTCCAAAGCCTACGGCCCCACACCGGGACTGGCAGAAAAGCAAAGCCAGCAGGTCTTCCGGGCGTTGGTTAGGGCGTTGAGCTACCCTGGCCGTCTGGAGAGCTTTCCCGCTCGCTCCCTTCGCCAAGCCTTTCGCCTCATTGGGCTGACGCTGGTGGATGGCAATGTAGGGGTTTGGGCGCCAAGCTGGCTGCTGTCGGATTTGCGTGGGCAGGATCCCCGGCCTGTGGCTTTGGAGGCTGCTGACTTTGTCTTTGCCGAGCAGCTGGAGAGTTTGCCCGCTGGCCCAGACAGCCTTTTGGCTCTCAAAAGAGGCACCCACCTTGAGCCTGAAGCGGGAGCGACCCTTATCCTGGGGGCCCCCTTGGGCCGGGGATCCCCTGTGTTGCTCAGAGGGCCCGGCATAGCTGGGGAGATCCAGTTGGCTGTAGGCTTGCCCTCTCTGTTTTGGCAGCTGCGCTCCCAGATCCTGGCCTACCCGCTGGGAGTGGACATCCTGTTAACTGACGGCCCCCAAGTGGTAGGCTTACCCCGAAGCGTGGAGGTGGGTGGATGGGCTATGTCGTAGCGCGGGGCAGCCAAGAGGCCATTCTCAATGCCGAGGCCCTTTTTCGCGAGCTGTTGTCAGCGGCAGAAGCCAAAAGCAGGCGAGGCCGGACAAAGCAGCTGGCTGGGCTGCCCTATCTCCTGGATCATGTGATGGCAGAGGCGGGGCTGTGGGCTCCGGAGCTGGCGGCCACTGCCCTTGTGCAGACAGGGGGGGACCTCTACGAGGCCCTGCTGCTTCTGAGAGCACACCGGACTACTCTCCCCCGCCTAGGGAAAGCCCAGCTGCAGAAAAAGGAAGATCTCCTGCTGGTGCGTCGGCTTTCCTCGGCTTTCAAGAGCATTCCCGGCGGCCAGGTCTTGGGGCCCACCCTAGACTACAGCCTGCGTCTTTTGGGCTTTTCTGAAAGCCCCCCGCTAGAGCCGGCGGCCGTGGCTGCTGCCCAGCACTATCCTTCTGTGCGCAGCTGGCTGAGGGAGCAAGGTCTGCTGGAAGAAGATCCCACGGCAGAGCAGCAAGCCAGTAGCCCTGCTCCAGGGGAAGAGATTCCCGACTTGACGCGGCAGCCACTGCTGTTTCCAGCGCCGCGGGCCCACCGCCTGCAAGCTTTGGCCAGGGGAGATACGGGGGGACTTCTGGCTCTGGCCTACAGCGCCATGCGCGCCTACAACGTCCACACCCACCCAACGGTTGCCGAGTTGGGCGTGGGCTATCTCGAGGTACGCGCCTTTCATCCTGTGCGGGGGGGAAGCTTTCGCCTGGGGCGGATCCGCCTGGTCTTTACTGAGGTGGTGGGACACGGAGAAAAAGGATACCGCTTGGGCTTTGCCGCTAGCCTGGGTTGGAACGAGGGGCGGGCCATCGCTGGCGCCATGCTGGATTTGGAAATGGATCGCCCCAGCCATCCGGCTCGCAGCGAGGAGTTTGTCCTGGTGCATACGGATCCCGTGGAGGCCTCCGGCTTTGCCCTCCACTACAAGCTACCCCACTACGTAACCTTTCTCAGCAACTGGATGAGCCACTTCCAAAAGGAGGCCTCCCTTGAAACCCAAGCATAGCTATGCCTACCTGGATCCGGAGGCCAAGCGAGAAATTCGGCGCAAGGTTCTCAAGGCCCTGGCCATACCGGGCCATCAAGTTCCCTTTGCTAGCCGGGAAATGCCGCTGGCTCGCGGCTGGGGCACAGGGGGATTGCAGCTTACGCTCAGCCTGGTGGGGCCGCAGGACGTGGTGAAGGTCATTGACCAGGGGGCCGATGACTCTGTCAATGCCGCCAACTTGCGCCGCTTCATTGCCCAGGTCAGCGGCGCTCGAACAACCACCGACACGCTGGAGGCCACCCTCATCCAAAGCCGCCACCGCATCCCCGAGGAGCGGCTCCAAGAAGGTCAAATCCTAATCCTGCAAGTTCCCATCCCTGAGCCTCTGCGCTATGTGGAGCCCTCTGACGCCAGGGCGCGGGAGCTACATGCCCTGGGCGACTATAGCCTGCTGTGGGTGGATCTTTTTGAGGAGCACCTACGCCACGGCCAGAGCCGCAAGGGAGCGGCCTACCCAGTTCTGGTCCATGGGCGCTATGGGATGGATCCCAGCCCTCTGCCCCGCTGGGATCTGCCCAAGCTGCATCTGGCAGCCCATATCACCCTCTTTGGGGCCGGGCGGGAGAAGCGGCTCTATGCCGTCCCTCCCTACACCCGGGTGGAGCCCTTGGCCTTTGTGGATCGGCCCTTCCAGCCGGAGCCCATTTTGGGATCCTGCCGTCGCAGCGGTTGCCGCCACGTCTTCCTCAACGCCATTCCCCAAGAAGATGGCAGCTTGGCCTATGAAATCTCCGACCAGGGCTATATGGAAAAGCTGCTGGCCGGGAAAACGAGCGGTCCTCTATTTGTGGAGAAAGAGCATGGCTGAGGAGACCCCCCTTCTGGAGCTGGTCAAGGTTTGCAAAGCCTACGGGGATCGCTGGGCGCTTAAGAACGTCAGCCTCAAGCTCTATCCCCAAGAGGTGCTGGGGGTGGTGGGAGCTTCCGGCAGTGGCAAGACTACTCTTCTGAAGATCCTTTACCTTCAGGAGACAGCCCAGGGGGAGTATCGGCTAAACGTGCCGGGTTGGGAGGGACGTAACCTGCTGTTGCTCTCTCGCTACGAGCAGCCTGCGGCGCGGCACTACCTGGCCATGGTCTATCAGGATGCCGCCCAGGCCCTGCGCATGGGCTTTGCGGCCCTGACTAATGTTGCGGAGCCCCTTGTCCTTAGAGAAGAACGGCGGTTTGGAGTGCTGGAAGCGGAGGCGCAGGAGGCTTTGGAGCGAGCCGATTTTCCTTTAGAGCGAGCCGGGGATCCCCCAGCTTCTCTTTCGGGAGGAGAGCGCCAGCGGGTACAGATTGCCAAAGCTTTAGTCCAAAAGCCTCTGGCTGTTCTTTTGGACGAGCCCACCACCGGTTTGGATTTGCTGGTGCAGGCCACCTTTCTGGATACTCTGCGCCGCCTCAAGCGGCAGTTGGGGATGAGCCTCATCCTAGTAAGCCACGATCTCTCGGTCGTGAGGGCTGTGGCGGATCGAATTGTGGTGTTGTACCAGGGGGAGGTAGTGGAGGAGGGATTGGCCGACCAAGTGCTGGAGGATCCTCGCCACCCCTTTACCCAGGATCTGGTTGCCGCAAGACTTTAGGAAGGGCAAGGTGTTGCAGGTCGTTAACTTAGAAAAGCGGTTCTTTCTTCACCGACTGGGGCGAGAGGTTCTGGCCTTCCAGCAGGTGAGCTTTTCCCTGCAAGCCGGAGAGTTTTTGCTGCTGGAGGGCCCCAACGGCTCTGGCAAGTCTTCTCTACTGCGAACCCTCTACCGCAGCTATTGGCCTACGGCAGGACAAGCCCTCCTGCAGACCCCTCTGGGAACGGTGGATCTGGCCCGCTTAGGGGATCGCGAGGTGTTAGCAATCCGCCGCGAGCGCATCGGCTACGTCAGCCAGTTTCTGGATCCCAGGCCCCGCACCACGGCCTTGGAGCTGGTTGCGGAGCCCTTGCTGTGGCAGGGAGTAGCGGAAAACCAAGCGCGACATCGAGCAGCAGAGCTGCTCCTGGAGCTGGGTCTGAAGCCAGAGTTGCTGGAGACTTTTCCAACCAGCTTCTCGGGGGGCGAGAAACAGAAAGTCAACTTGGCTCGCTCTCTCATCCACCCCTATCCGCTGCTGCTTCTGGACGAGCCCACCGCCAGCTTGGATACTGCAGCCAAGTTGGCCTTGCGAGAACGCCTACGAGCCTTGAAGCAGCAGGGAACAGCTATCATTGGCGTTTTTCACTCCTTAGACGATGTGTCGGGTTTGGTTGACAAAACCTATTCCCTGGAGGTGAGGGCAAATGTGGCTAGCAGGGCCTAAGCTAGTTCTCCCCGATGGTGTCCTCCCGGTGGGATCCCTGCGGCTGGAGGGGGAGCGGATTGCCGAGATTCGGCAGGGGCAAGTGGGGGAAGGGATCCCTTTGCGAGGACTTACCCTGGTGCCCGGCGTAGTCGACCTCCATACCGATAGCCTGGAGCCCGAGCTGGAGCCGCGCCCAGGGGTACAGCTGGCGGTGGACATGGCCTTGGGGATTTGGGAAAACCGAGCTTTGGCGGCGGGGATTACCACTGCCTTTGTAACTCTGTCCTTTTGGGAAGGCCTGCCTGGCTGGCGCAGCCCAGAAACGGCCTTGGCTATGGCAGAGCAGTTGGTGGCGCTGCGTTCCCAGCTGGCTCTGGACTTGAGGATCCACGCTCGCTATGAACTCTCGCGCCCCTTGGGAGCAGCAGCTGTTCGCCAAGCTCTCAGCCAAGGCTGGGTGGATCTCCTTTCCTTCATGGACCACACCCCCGGCCAAGGCCAATTCCGGACGCCGGAGGACTACATCCGCTACATGGCTCGCCAGCTGGCCCGGCCTTCCGAGGAGGTTGCCGCTAGTTTGGCGGCCAAGGCGGGGGAGGAGACCTTGCAGAGCTTTGCCCAATTGGCTCAGCAAGCGCAAGCTTTGGGGGTACCTTTGGCTTCCCACGACGACGACTGCCCCGCCAAGGTTCAGTTAATGGCCAAGATGGGCCTGAAAATTAGCGAGTTTCCGGTTACCCTAGCAGCAGCTTTGGAAGCGCGGAAACTGGGCCTGCTGGTGGTCATGGGGGCTCCCAATGCCCTGAGGGGATCCTCCCATGTCGGCAATCTCTCCGCTTCGGAGGCTCTACAAGTAGGAGCCCTAGGCGCCTTGGCCACTGACTACTCCCCCGCTTCAGCCTTGAGGGCTGCCTTTGCCTTGGCGGAGAAGCAGCTGCTGGATCTGCCCCAAGCCATAGCTTTGGTCACTCACAACCCTGCCCAGGCGGTTGGTCTGCAGGATCGGGGAGCCCTTCGCCCAGGCCTAAGAGCCGATCTAGTGGTGCTGCGGGAGAAACCCTTCCAGGTTATGGGTGTATTCGTTGCCGGCAGGCCCGTCTTTCTCAGAGATAGCATCTGTTGGAGGGGGGTCTTCTAGGCTTCCCGCCAAGGCCTAGGTTGGAAGGCGAAGACAAGACTTAGTCCTGCCCGAAGGCAACCCTGGGCAGCAGTTTCCGGGTTGGCTTGCGCTCCAGGGATAGGGCAGGCCGTTCTAAGCGCGTATCCACCAGTACCGAGGGAGAGGCCAAGTTAACGCGCTCCAGCAGACGCCGCAGCAGTTGAGCATCGATGATGTCCACCCCTTGGCGGGCTGTCGCCGTTCCGGCCACCAGGGGGGTAGGGGTGGCTGGAAGGGGGGATCCCATCTCACTGCGCTCAGGTGCAGCCAGCAGCAGTTCCGCCACTGCCTGGGCCAGCTCTTGACCATACACCCCATCAGGGCCCGAAGGGAGTAGATCCAGCCGTCCCTGCTGAGCAGCCAGGTGGCTCAACCCCAGTTGCACCGCCACTACCGCCGCCCCCCGATCCCCCCGCCTCAAAGTGCGCTGGCCGGCCAGAATGCTCTTCAGTTGGGCCTTGGCTGCCTCTTGGTCGCTAGCCGGCAAAAGTTGCACCAGCCCTTCCAGCCGATCTCCCTCAGAGCCAGCCTTGGCCTCGGGAAGGGGATCCCTGGCCCAGAGGCGGTTCAGGTCGTAGAGCAAGATGGCATGGGGCACAGGACGGCTGGGCTGGTTGGGACCGGCATGGCCGGTGGCGAGGATCTCCCCTTGGTAGACCAGGGAGGTGCTAAAGCCAGAGTCCAGCAGCACGGCTTCCCGGATCCCGGTTTTGGGCAGCAGACTGGCCAGGATGGCGGCGTTGACGTGGGTTTTGGTAACTCCGATCACCACCCGCTCTTGGTCATCTACCCCAAAGAAAGCTCTGGGGCGAAACTCGGCGGCGCTGGAAAGGCGGAACGAGTCGATCTCCGCCTGAGAGAGGGCATGGCCATCCTTGACCAGCCACAGGCCGGCCACAAACAGATCCGTGACATCCGGCATCAACTGGCGAATGTTCTCCAAGCGGGTCATCGTGTCGGGATCAAAGGGCACAAAGCGGAGGCGATCCCTGCCCAGCAGCACCAAGGGGCGACCGCGCACCACCTTGTCGTCTTCGGGGCGACCGGGGATGAAGGTCTTGTGGTTGGCAGCCATCACCGGCCCCACCATGACGTTGCTGGCGGAGTTGATCCAGGGGATGGAGAAGAAGCTGCCGTTAATGCCAGCATCGGCCTGGTAGCGCTGGACCAACGTCCTGACTTCGTAGCGCCGTTCTGCGTGCACTGTGGCTGCCCGTCCGCCGCGGATGGTGAGCACCCGCACCCCGTCAATGATCTCGTCGGTCAGAGCCAGAGGCTGCGTCACATCCAGCCAGTAGTCGAGGCTGCGGCTGAGGCTAAAGGTGCGGGCGCCAAGAATGGCCTCGGTGAGGCGAAACTGGTTAAAGCGTCGCACCTCCAGCAAGTTGGGCGATTGTCCTGTAAAGCCAGGATCCATCGTAAAAGACATCCGGTAACCGGCATCAGCCAGGTATTGCTTCACCCGCTCGTCCCGGTTGCCTTCGGGATAGGCAAAGTAGTGGATGGGGTGGCCCAGCTCCTGCTCCAGCTTGGTCTTGCAGTCGAACACTTCCCGCCGCAGACGGGCATCGTCTAGCACCCGCAGATCAGGAGGATGGTTGACGGTATGGGCGGCAAAGTCAATCAGCCCGCTGGCATCCATCTCCCGCATCTGATCCCAGGTGAAGTGATCCTTGCTGGTGGGCACGCCGACAAAGCCGGTTTGCACAAAGTAGGTGGCGGGGTAGTTGTACTCCTTCAAAAGGGGGTAGGCGTTCTCGTACAGGCCCAGGTAGGCGTCGTCAAAAGTGAGCAAAATGGCTTTTTCGGGCAAGGGATCCCCGTCCCGCAGGTGTTTGTACAGTTGGTCGATGTGGATGGGGGTCAACCCCGCCTGCTTAATGGCCTCAAAGTGTTGCCGCAGCTCCGCCGCCGTAGTGTCGAACCAGACCTGCTTGCGGCCAGCCACCACATCGTGATACATGATGGCGGGCACATAAGAAAGGCTGGCCAAGGGATCCAAAGCAAAGGGATCCCGCTCCAGTTGGGTCTCTAAGGAGATGGGCAAGCGCTGTTGAGCCGCTTTAGCGTGGGCGCGGGGGGCAGGGATCTCCGCTAGAGGTGGCGAGAGCCCCGGCAGGCGGCTGACCCAGTCGGGATGAGCAGTTGCCCAGGCCACCAGGGCCCCAGCCCCAAATCCCAGCAGGATCACCAGCAAGCTTAAGAAGGGGAGTAACCTCGGTCGAGACTTGGCCAGCGGACGTCGAGAGGAAGAGGAAAAGCTTTGTCGTGGAGTGGGCGAGGGGTACGGCTGGGATCCCCTTGCTGACCCAAAGCCTGCATGGCCTTGGGGCATCGACCCTCCCAAGCGCGTCGGCTGTCGTCGAGATGTCATGGCCTCACTCCCCACTCCCAATTGCAAAAGCTCAGCCCTCGCCGGAACGCCTTTTCCTACCCAAAGCCCACCCCCAGGACAGCAGGAAAAGGCAGCCTTCCAGGCAACGGCAAAACCAACGCCAGCCTACCACCCCATCCTCAGGTTGGGGATAGGGGAGAAATCGCCGCATGCTTTCTACAGGGATCCCTCGTTGAAATTGTTTGAACCAGAACGGCCTGGACGGGTGGCCTGAAAGAACCCAGAACCTCCCAGGAAGCCGCCCGCTACTCAAGGGTGCTTAGCAGATTGGACTCGGCAATGCTGACGATCTTGCCTCCCATTTGGGTGATCCGTTTCACTTCTTGGGAAAGGCGGCTGAAGGGCACTTTGTACTCGACAACACTTCTGCGCACACCTCCTCCCACGAGGCCGGATACCTTGATGGCGAAGATTTTATCGCTATTGGGCAGCCCTCCTTCTGAGCTGCTGGCCTGAGCAACCTCTGGTTCTGGAGCCGATGCCACCTGAGGCGCCGTGGCGACGCTCTCCCGCTCCAGGAGTAGCCGCCAGCTGCGGGGATAGGCAGGCGCCAAACGATAGACCACCTTATAGGAGCCGGCTATGTGGTCATCCTCGGCCTCCACCTTCACCACAGTTCCCGCTGGAATGTCCAGCTTGGCCCCCTTAGACATGACTTTAATTCCCGGCCAATTGGTGGGCACATCCGTCAGCAGCTCGACCTCAAAGGCTTGATCCCCCAACAACAACTTGGCCATCTCAACAACTCCGTTTTGCTCAGCACTCAGTGGCGAGAGAGCCGCTCACAGCCACAGCTTTACCGTCAGACATTCTACCGCTGCCAGGTGCCCACCAGAAGCTTCCCGCTGGCATGGGTCAGCTGACGTCCTCCCTTCAACGAATTGAGGGAGATCACTGATGTCCTCCCATTCTAGAATTGGGGTGTTGTAGATTTGTTAAGCAGCTGTAGATTTATTGCGGAGGTAGAGGGAGCGCCATGAACCTGTTGAGCTTGGCCTTGCCGGATCTGTCGGCAGCTTCGGATGGGTTAGCCGCCACCTTGCAGCCCGTAGCCCAGTTTTTTGCCGGCCTTAACTTGCCCCAACCCATTGTGCAATGGGGTCACCCCTTGATGATGGGGATCGTGGTGGTGGTGATGGGCAGCTTTGTCGGCCTGACTGGGTGGCGAGGACGGGCCTTGCGTCTGGCAGCCGCCTCCACAGCGCCAGAGGGATCCCTGCCGGAAGCGGCCCAGAAGCCTCTGCTTGACCACCGCAAATTGGCCCCCTGGATGGCCACCTTCATTGCCTTGGGCTACACTGGCGGCCTTCTTTCTCTGGTGATGCAAGGGAAGCCCCTGTTGAGCAGCCCCCATTTTTGGACGGGATCCCTGGTGTTGCTGTTGTTGGCGGTGAATGGAGCTTTGTCCCTCAGCGGCTTTGGGGGCAACCGCGCTGCTTTGCGCACCACCCATGCCTATGTGGGCAGCCTCATTCTATGTGTACTGTTTGCCCATGCCCTGCTTGGGCTCAAGCTGGGTTTGTCGTTGTGAGTGGCAGTAGGCTTCCCTCTGCCTGGGCAGGAACTAGCGATAAGGCTGCAGGGATTGCAGCAGGTGGAGCACGGTGAAAATGCCGATACCCAGCAGGACGACGGATCCCACCAGGTAGCTGCTGGCATTGGAGCGCTGCTCTTCCAAGAGGGCTTCAGGGGATTTGGGGGCAATCATAAACCTTTCCCCAGAAAGGGGTTTTCGGATCACGGGATCCCCTGCCTCAAAACGCACCTGCCCCATGGTAAACGCCATCGCATCCACCGGAATCACCCATTCCTTATAGATAAAAGCTCGGGTGGAGCGATTTTCTGTTCTCACTCCGGAAAGGTAGCGCTTGAGATTGAAGTTGAACCGGCTGGGCCCTTTTCCTGGAAAAATATGCTCATCCACAACCGACATAGCCTCTATCTCCGCACCTGTGGGATCCACCCTCACCCTTCCAGTTTCGTCTTCGATGAAAAAAGGGATCTGGCGAACCACCGAGTGAAGGGTTTCGTCTCTCGTTCTCGTCTCTCTTTCAAGGAGATATTCCCGACCTGTGCTCGGATCGTAATACACGTTGGCGTAGTGTTTTTGGGGAGAGCTTACTTCGGAAAACGGCGATTTTTGAGGATAGCCTGGAGAGCCAAGCTGCTGGGGGTAGTCGGGGTAACCAGGCTTTTTCTGGAAAGAACCGGAACCGGGGTAGCCAGGGTTGGGCTTTTGTGGAAAAGAATTAGAGTAGTCGGGATCAACCCTTTTCTGAAAAGAACCGGAGTCAGAGTAGCCCAAGCCGGGCTTTTTCCCGACCATCTCCCCCGGATAGGATTTTGCTCGGGATCCCAAGCGTAGAGCGTTCTGATATTCGCCTTCGCTGATCCGTTCGCTATACGCTACATCGCCTTGGCTATTCAAATACCTTCGATAGCATTCGATCTCGTCATACTCCCAAGAGATCTCAGACTTGTAGTAGACGCAAGGCTGTCGCGAAAGTTCCGATACCAAAGGCCGATCGCACACAACCCTGCCGTAAACTTGAGCCAAGTTTGCTCCTTTTGCCTGGGGGTTGGTCTGACCGAGATGGCGAAGCTCGGCTATCTTGAGCAACCGAGTTGCAGAGAGCTGTTGAACCAACCTTTGGGAGCGCAAATACTCAACAAACGAAAACAGAGAGGCAGGAAGACAAAGCAGACCAAGCAGCATCAGCCAGTTCATAAAGGCCTTCCTTTCCGGGGGTGGGAGTGAAGTTGGCCTCATGCTAGCAGTTACCTGTGAAACAGGATTTAAGAGAAGTTTAAGGCAATCCCGAATGCGGGCAGTTCCAAACTTTACCAAGAAGCTAGGCCTGAAGCCCCGCCCTTCCAGGACGGCTTTTGCCCTGTTAGACCTGCGATAAGATACACCCACGCTGGTCAGAGAAGCCAAACTCCTCAACGCCACTCCAGCGCAGTACCAAGCCTTGGATGACAGAGTACACCGGCCAGGTGGTGGGGCTGGATGTGGGCGACAGCAGTGGGCAAGCTGTGCCGTGTCTCCAGTTTTTGCGTCGTGCCGAAAGGAGATTGAAGCAACAGCAAAGAAGACTGAGCAGAAAGTTAGGCCCACGGCCCGCTGGCGTGAATAGGAAGGGGGTAAAACCTCAATACAGCAACTACCACAAGTAGAGGAAGCGGCTTGGCGAGGTACACTTCAACCAAATCAAAGTCTGGCGCCAGCGTAGAGACCGGGTTATTGAGCTAGCCCAGTGTGTGGGAATGTCTCACGACATTGTGGTTTATGAGGACTTGCAGGTGCAGAACTTGGTGAGAAATCACCACTTGGCCAAGTCTTTCACGCTAGCGGCGCGGAGCGCTTGGGGGAACGACTGGGGAGATAGGCACCGCCGTCGTGGAGGGGAAACCTGATACAGCTAAGTGCTGTCGCAGAACCAGGAACCAGAATCCTTGCTCTTTGGGGCGGGGGGCATGTCAATCGCGCAACACGTAGCCTACCCCGCGCACCGTCTGGATAAGGCGCTTCTCCCCTGGGCCTTCGATCTTGAGGCGCAAGTAGCGAATATAGACCTCGATGATATTGGAGTCGCCCGTGAAGTCGCAGCCCCACACATGCTCTAAGATCTGTTGGCGGGTGAGCACCTGACGGGGGTGTTCCATCAAGTAGCGCAACAGGTCGTATTCTTTGGCCGTCAGCTCCACCTGTCGCTCTCCCCGGGTTACCTCCCGCGTTACGGGATCCAGGGTCAGATCCATGAACACCAACTGGCCGTCGCGGGATCGCTTTGGCTGCCGCAAATAGATCCGTATCCGAGCCAGCAGCTCCTGAATGCTGAAGGGTTTGACCACGTAATCATCCGCCCCGGCATCCAACCCCGCTGCTCGATCCGACACCTCATCTCTGGCGGTCATCAACACCACCGGCACGCGGTTGCCCGTTGAGCGCAGTCGCCGACAAATTTCCAAACCTGAGATGCCGGGCAACATCCAGTCCAACAGCACCAAGTCGGGGTTTTGGTCGCAGGCTGCCCTCAACCCGGCCATGCCATCGCTGGCTACGCTGACTCGATATCCCTCACAGGTCAGCTCCGTTTCCACAAAACGAGCCAGCTTAGCTTCATCTTCGATCACCAGAATGTGGGCAGAAGAGGGTTCAGGCTCTGGCATACGCTCTCTTGCTGAATCCAAGGAAGACGCCGAAAAACTTGCTCATTGCCCCCAAGCATATCTCAACCGTATGGATTGGCAGTCGAGATGACTGAATCCGTCCTAGCCTGCAACAGCCTTGTGGAATTGCCTGGGGTTGATATCAGCAAGTGCTTTGAGTTATTCAAAAGGCATTCATGTACCTTATCACCATGAGTATCCTAAGCCATGACCCTCTCTCCTGTTCGGCTCACCCCGCCCCTACCTCCCATTCGATGGGAAAAACTGCCGGAAGACTTTCCCTTGCCGGATGAGCCTGTGGAAAGCACCTTACAGCCCCTTTTGGCTGCTGCTCTGCGTGAGGCATTGGAACTCGCTCAGATGATCCCTGCCCAGGCTTTGATCGCCTCCAACTTTGGCCTTTGCAGCACTGTCGGGGACAAGGTGGTGGTGAAAGCCCCCGACTGGGTTTATGTGCCCGCAGTACAGCCGATTCCCGAAGGAGAGATCCGCCGCAGCTATACCCCACACTTAGAAGGGAATCCCCCGGCGATTGTGATGGAATTCATCTCCGAAACCGAGGGCGGCGAGTACTCCATCAATCCCCACTATCCCTATGGAAAATGGTATTTCTACGAGCGCATTTTGCAGGTGCCTGTCTATGTAATCTTTCATCCCAAAACCGGTGAGCTGGATGTCTACCGCCTGGAGAATGGCCGCTATACCCCTGTATCGGCGGATGAAAACCGTCGCTACTGGATCCCGGAGATTGGCTTGTTTTTGGGGGTGTGGCGGGGACAAAAAGCCGAGACCAAAGCCAACTGGTTGCGGTGGTGGACTGCCGATGGGAATTTGCTCCTATGGGGAATCGAACAGGTAGAGCAGGAGCGGCAGCGGGCCGAACAGGAGCGGCAGCGGGCTGAAGGCGGCAGAGGAGCAGCTCTCGAACAGGCCCGTCTGGAACAGCAGCGCCTAGCCGCGAAATTGCGGGAGTTGGGCGTGGATCCCGAGGCAATAGCCGATTGAGGGCTCTCCTAGTAGGTGCGCCCGCGCCAAGAGCGGGGCCGGCTGAGGGCAGATAGGATTATCCGCAGAACGGCCAAGGGATCCGCCAGAGGCGACATCCAGAACGTCCAAGGGGGATCCTGATAGGAGCCGCGAATGCCCAGCAGTACACCTAAGCGCAGAATCAGTAAGCCTAGGTTAAGCCCCAGCAGCACCTGCTCCGTCAGGGAAAAGGGAAACCCCATCCCGGCTTTGCCCAACAGCCCTACAACCACCGGCCCAGGGATCCCTTGGGTGAGGACGAGGAGAGCTATATCCCCCCACAACTGGGCCACAGGGGTGGCATCTTTCAAATCGAGGGATCGGCCCCACTCTCGCCAAGTTTCGCCAAAAGAAGTGTACATGCGCACCTTGAGCAGGTGCCGACCGTCGTAAAAAGCTACTTTAAAGCCGGCTGCCGCAATCTGCCGCACCAAGGTGACATCGTCACAGAAGGAGGCCCGCGCCACTGTGTAGCCATTCATCGCTTCCAGCACCGACCGGCGCACTAGCATACATTGCCCATTGGCCATCGTCCGTTCCGGCAGGGTGGCGGTGTCTCCGGCGGCCCCATAGCGGTAGATCAGGGTCACCAAAAGAGCCGGCTGCAGCCAGCCTTCCCCCCAGTGCTGCAAGATAAACTGCGGTGCCAGGGTGATCAGGTCGAGCCTTTGGGCCTGGGCAGTTTCCAGCAGGCGCTCCACCAATCCTGGCTGGGGACGGGTATCGGCATCGATGCCCAGGATCCACTCAGAGGCCGGATCCGACTGGAGAAATCCGTAGTGCAAAGCCCAGGGGCGGCCCACCCATCCGCCGGGGAGGGGATCGTCGGTCAGCAGGCGAAAGCGGGGATCCCGCTTGGCCATCTGCAGCACTTTTTCGGGGGTGCCATCTTGAGAGCGGCTGTCCACCACCAGCACCTCCCGCAGGACGGAGCTCTGTTGGTGCAATCCTTCCAGGCAGGGATCGATGCGCTCGGCTTCGTTGAGGGTGGGCAACAACACGCTGACCAAGCCCGGCTGCAAAGGGATCCCAGGCTGACCGGGAGGCAGAGGGGAAGGGCGCCGCAAAGAGGGCAGCAGCCGCGCCAGCAGCACCGCCAGCATCGGCACTTGCATAACCAATAGACTCAGGGCGGCAGCATCTCCAGCCCAGGCAGGGATCCCGTTCATGCCAGTTCTAACCTGTAAGGGAAAAGTGTCCAAGAATGCTTGCAAGAGAAGCCCAGGGAGGACAAACTCATACTCATGGTGATTTAGCAATTCAAAATCAGTCTGGTTGCATCGTGCCTGTGCCCATCCCCCCTCAAACCTGACGGGCTTTTCATGGATGTCTTCATCCAGCTCAGCCACAAGGGATCCCCTGTTACGGTTGTGAAATTGCACAGTGAAAGGCTCAACGCCGCGATTGCCCGCGAGGTACGGAAAGAGCTAAGCCAAATTCTCACCGAGAAACCGGGACATTTCTTGTTGGATCTTAGTCAGGTTAGCCTGATCGACAGCATGGGGTTGTCGGTTCTGGTTTGGGCGCATCGCCATTGCCGCACTTTAGGCTATCAACTCAAGTTCTGCAGCCTGCAGGAGCAGGTCAAGCTGCTCTTCTCCATCACCGGCTTGGATGCCATTTACGAGATCTACCCCTCTGTAGAAAAGGCACTTGAGTCTTTTCCGTAGCTCTCCCTATCGGGTCAACTGAGAACCGTCAGGGATCAGCTTCTCAACACCTGGATTAGCCTAACGGTTGAAAACCTGCTCAGGGAGAGGGGTTGCTGTTTTGGTTCTCGACCGTCTGGGGCCGGTTCACCTGAGCATAAATCTCTGCTTGCTGCTGGATTTGCTCCCGAACTTGGGGCGGGGCCAGCCGGGCTGCTTGCTCAAACAACTCAGGCGCTTTTGCCCGTAGGTTTTCATCGGTGGCGGAGCTGAGGGCTATGGCTTTGCCCAACACGGGGGTGAAATCACTGGGATCCGCCGCAATCAACTTGTCGTAGAGGACTACAGCTTTCTCAGTCTGGTTGTTGCGGGCGTAGACAAAGGCCAAGCGCAAACGTACATCATTATCTTCCGGCACTTCTTCAAGATGCTTCTCCAGCAGGGCAATGGCCTCAGAGGTGCGGCCCAGGGTTAGCTGCACATCCACCAACTGCTGCAGCACCTGGCCATCTTTGGGATCCCCCTCGTAAAGGATCTGGAGCTGTTCTAATGCCCCTTCAAAATCCCCCGTATCCTGCTGGATTTCGGCCAAAAAGGCTCTCAGTTGCCGATTTTCGGGCTCCAGTTGTACCAGCTTCTTCAGCGGCTCAATGGCCCCTTGCGGCTCGTTCAATTGCAGTTGGGTGTCGATCAACCCCCGCAGGGCAATGGGGTTATCCGGCTCCCGCTCCAGCACGACGCGATAGCCGTCTGCCTGGGCCCGCAGTTGCTCGGTTACCAGGCTGGCCTCTGGAGATTCGGAAGGCCCGAGGGCCTGGAATAGCGGGCCAAAGGAGAAGCCCAAGAAAGTTACCGTGCCCACCACCAGCAGCAAAATGTTGAGGAGCTTGCGGGCTGGGGATTCTTGGGGTTTGGACTGAGGCATAAAGGGCTCGCGCAGAAGACTCCTCTGTACTCTATCATCGGCGCCGGGGCAGGCTGCGGGGTGAGGTTACCCAATACCCAAAACTTTTGAAAACAGCATCCAAGGGGAGGGCAATGCCGTACTGAATTTAGGTAGTGCTGAATCTTTTTGCCACCCCTCACTCCCTCTTAACCATGCGGATCACCTGTTACCCCGACAACCTCACCTTGGAAGCCAATCCCCTGCTCACGGTTCTGGAAAATCTGCTCAAGGCGGGGGTGCGCCATGTCCATGCCTGTGGGGGCAATGCCGCCTGCTCCACCTGTCGCATCCTGATTTTGGAAGGCAGCCAAAACTGCCGCAGCATGACTCCTGCCGAGAAGAAGTTAGCTCAACGGCTAGACCTTCCTGTACATATTCGTCTGGCCTGTCAAACCCGCATCACTGGAGATGTCACCCTGCAACGGCTGGTGATCGATAAAGCAGATGTGGAAGTGGCCCAACATCAATTGCAGGCCCACTCGGTCGGCAGCCAAGTCACCGCCGCCATTCTCAGCGCTTCCCTGCGGGGGACGGCCAACTTCGACGAGGAGAACTTTCCCTACGATGTTGTCTACACCTTGGGTCGCTACTTCGCCCAAATGGGGGCCTTGGTGCAGCAATATGGGGGAGTACTGGCCAACCAGAGCGGGCTGAGAAGTCTGGCTTTGTTTGGCTTCAAACAACCCGAGCTGGCCGTACAGCAGGCACTGCAGGCGGGGTTGGCGCTTGGGCAGTCGGTGGTGGAGTTGAACAGGTGTTTGCGGCAACTCTCCTACCCCCAGGTCAAGCTTGCCATCGGGATCCACTACGGCCCAGTCCTTTTGCTGCCCCTCGATCCCCAAGATCCGCAGCGGTTGTCCGCCTTCGGGAAGTCGGTTCAGTTTGCCACCTGGCTGGAGTCGGTTGAGGATGTTTCGCAAGGGGGGGAACAGTCTGAGGAACAGAGCTCCCGGTTGCTCATCTCGGCAGCTGTGTATCGAGCCGTGGAAGGGCAACTCCTGCAGGTGGAGCCTCTTTCGGTGAAACCCGTTCCCAACGCCAAACCCATCCGAGTCTACAGGGTGCATCCCAACCCCGTCAGCTTGCCGACTGGCGAGGAGCAAGCTCCAGAAGCAACCAAGCCTGAACCGCTTGGATGGCTGGAAGCGCTCCGGGAATGGCTACAGGCTTGGTCTCGTTTTTGAGGGATCCCTTTAGGCAAAAACGCCATCCCTTTGCTGAACTTGGGCCTGCAAATAGGGGATCCCCACCCGATGGCAGTAGTCGCCGAAGCTCTCGCCAGGACGGCGCTCCTGCTTGTAGGCCTGCAGGAGAACTCTCATCAGCGGCACGATCTGGCTGATGTGCACCCGATCCTGAAACACTTGCGCCAGGCGATCCCCGCGCGGGCTGGCTCCCAGCCAAATCTGGTAGTAGCCATCGGGGGCAGATCCCACCAATCCCAGTTCGGCCAGGTAGGGTCGGGCACAGCCGTTGGGGCAGCCGGTCATGCGCACCAAGAAGGGCGAATCTTGCAGATCCAGCTCCTGCAACAGCTGATCCAACTGGCGAACCAGCCCCGGCAAAGCCCGCTCCGACTCAGTAATGGCCAAGCCGCAAGTGGGCAGCGCCGGACAGGCCATCGACAGCCGCACCAGTTGGGGGATCTCTTCCTTGGAAAGCACCCCGTGGGATTTGAGGATCTGGTTGATGGCATCCCGCTGCTGCTCCGCAATGTCGATGAAAAGTAAATCCTGAGTGGGGGTCAGCCGCACGTGCAGAGAAAAGGCTTCCACAATCCGGCGCAGCGCCGTTTTGAGCTGCCGCTCTGGGGTGTCCTGGATACGGCCATTTTCGATGGAAATGCCCAAAAACCAACGGCCATCCCCCTGCTCGTGCCAGCCCAGGTAGTCGTCGCTGTTGGGAACAAACTTGGGTAGGGGGCGAAACCGGGGCAATTTTTCCCCCACATACTCCTCGACAACGCGGCGAAACTTGCGGATCCCCCAGTCTCTCACCAAGTATTTCAACCGCGCCTGCTTGCGGTCGTGCCGGTTGCCGTAGTCTCGCTGCACCGCCAAAACGGCCTGGCAAACCCGATACACCGCCTCCGGCGGGGCAAAGCAGAGCTTCTGGGCCAAAAGGGGCTGGGTTTCTTCCTTGCCGTGGGTACGCCCCATGCCCCCACCCACCACAATGTTGAAGCCCTTCAAGTTGCCCTTGCGATCCGTGAGCACAATCAAGCCCAGGTCCTGGGAGTACACATCTACCGTGTTTTCCCCGGCTACGGTGATGGCTGTCTTGAACTTGCGGGGCAAATAGACGGGGCCATACAGAGGTTCTGGCCCCTCCAGGCGCACCCCGTTGCCCACAAACTGCTCTGCTTCCCGCACTTCCTCATCCACCGGTGGGATGGGAACCGGCTCCCCATCCACCCAGATCTCGTAGTAGGCAGAGGTCTTCGGAGCCAACAGATCCGCCAGCTTGCGGGCATACTCTTGGGCATAGCGATAGGCAGGGCGATTTTTGTAGGGGGCCACCGGTGCCATCACGTTGCGGTTGACATCGCCGCAGGCGGCCAGGGTGGATCCCATCTGTTTGAGAATGCTGGCTATGGTGGCCTTGAGGTTTTTCTTGAGGATCCCATGCAACTGAAAGGTTTGCCGCGTTGTGGCTCGCAGGGTGCCATTGCCGTACTCATCGGCCAGCCGATCCAGGGTCAAGTAAAGCTGGGGGGGCACGTGTCCCCCTGGGATGCGGGTGCGCAACATCATCGAATAGGCCCGCTCCAGCCCCTCCTGCTTTCGCTGCTGCCGCCGATCCCGGTCGTCCTGCTGGTAAGCCCCGTGAAACTTCAGCACCTGCACCGCTGCTTCGCTGAAGTGGGTGGTGTCTTGGGCCAGCTCCTGCTGAAGGGGATCCCGTAGAAAGTGGCTGTCTGCCTTGATCTGCTCCACCTTGGAACGCTTGGCCTCGGATGGGATCATGGGGGGCATTGATAATCTCCAGTAAACCGGTCGGAATACTTGTGAATAACAGGCTATCACCTCCTTGGGCGGCGTCCAGTTGGAAAAGTCAGCCTCTTATCCGGGTTTTGTTCCAAACCCGCAAAACTTGTTATTTGAGTCAGCTGGAGATGTCGGCGCTGCTAGCTGGCCAGGGCTAGGCGGGCACCATACTCCTGCACCGACCACAGTTGCCAGGCACAATTCCCCTGCAGCTCCAAAACCAGGTCGTGGTAGGCCAAGAGGGTGGGACGATGGCCGACGCTGATGTAGGTGGTGTTCAGGTGTTGCAGCTGCAGGTAGAGCAGTTTTTCGTTGGCCACATCCAGGGCGCTGGTGGCCTCGTCCAAGATGGCGTAGCGGGGCTGGGTGATCAAAATGCGGGCAAAGGCAAGACGCTGCTGTTCCCCTAGGGAGAGAGTGCTGGCCCAGTCTTTCTCCACATCAAAGCCGCCCACCCGCTCCGGCAAGTCTCCCAGGTTCACCTGGGCCAAGACTCGGATGAGATCTTCATCGGTGAGGTCTCGGCGGCGTTTGGGATAGAGCAGTTGATCCCGCAGGGATCCCAGCAGCATATAGGGTTTCTGGGGCAAAAAGAGCATCTCCTGAGTATCTGGGCGGGCGATGGATCCCTGGCCGTTGGTCCATAGGCCGGCAATGGCCCGCAACAGGGAACTTTTGCCGCTGCCGCTAACACCGACAATCAAAAGCCGCTGGCCGGCTTCCAAGGCGAAGGAGAGATCCCGCACCAGGGTTCGTTCTGAATTGGGGGTGAGCAAAGTGACGTGGTTTAGCGCCAATTGCTGGGCAATGCGAGTTTGAATGTTGCTTTCCCGAGCGCCGGTGTGGCGCAGCGCCGGATCTTCCAGAGACTCGTGAAAGGAGCCTAAGCGGTTGATCCCAGCGGCAAAACTGGAAATGCTTTGAATCTGGTTGGCCACAATGGAGAGGGCGCTCAACACCTGGCTGAAGGCAATGGTGGCTTGGGTAATGGTGCCGAAATCTCGCACGCCGCTGAAGTAAAGGGGGGCGACGATGACATAGGGCACAATGCGGGTGAAATAGTTGTAGGCGTATTGGAAAATATCGATGATGGCCTGCCAGATGATCAGCAAATTAAAATTGCGCAAGGCCGCACCAAAGCGATGCAAAATTTGCCTGAGTTCTTGATCCTCTCCCTGGTAGAAGGCAATGGACTCGGCATTATCCCGCACGTGCACTAAGCTGTAGCGAAAATCGGCTTCGTAGCGCAGTTGATCGAAGTTAATTTTGATCAGCTTGCGACCAGCCAAAATGGCAATGGCGGTACCAATGGTGGCATAGACCACCAGCCCCAACGCCAACGGACGAGAAATGCCATAGAGAATGCCGGTGAAGGCGTAGAGGGTGAGAATCGAGTCGAGAATGTCCAACAGGAAGGAGAGGGTGGTGCCGGTAAAGGAGCGAACATCCTCGGAAATGCGCTGGTCGGGGTTGTCGATTTCGGTGTTGGCGGCGTTGGAATCCAGCTCGTAGTAAGCCCGCTGATTGAAGTAGCGATCCAGAAAATGATCGGTCAGCCATTCTCGCCAAAACAGCCCTAGCTTGAGGCGAGTGTAGCGGTAGATCACCAAAATCGGAATGGCTGAGATAATCAGCACTCCATAAATAATCAAAAACTGCCAGAAAGTGGGCTCTTCTTTTTGCTGCAGAGCTGTGTCGATAAACCGAAAGATAAAGCTGATCATCACGTTCAGCCGGTTTACCGTCAGCGACAGAAACAGCAAAAAGGTGAGCAGCGCCCACTGCAACCAGCGCTGGCGAAGCTGCCGCCACGCCGCCCCAAAACAAAGGCTGCTCAGAGCCAAGCTGACCGAGGCCACCCACAGCACTGGCGAGGACAAGTTTCTCTTCGTTTGCGCCACCAATCCGGCTGCCACATTGGTGAAAAACTCTGGGAACAGGGCTTGACCGACCAAAGTCACCCCAATCTCCACAAAGAACATCAGGGCAACCACAAACACCATGGCCGCTGCCAGCAAGCCCAAAAAGATCCAGCCCCCATAGCGTACTCTGGGGTAAAAGTAGGGCTGGGCCACCGTGATAAACCGATCCCACAGTTTGCGGTCAAAGTTAAATTGAGAGGCTTGGGATTCCATTGTTGTGGTCGGCGGAGAGAGCAAGATCGACATCTCCCAGGCTAGCAGGCCACGGCTGCCAATCTGTGTTCAACAGGAGCGGATTCATTGGGGGTAAACGCGGATATCCACGTTGGTCGGGTGCCCAACACCTTGCTGCGTGTCCTTCAACCTTGCAACCGGTTTTGCCAAGCCGATTGGGCCGCCAGCCACACCGTCTGAACCGGCACGTGAAACTCCTGGGCGCGGGCCACACAGTCGCGAAACTCCGGCTGAGCGTTGACGATGCGGCCATGGTGGCGGGCCACTTTGATGTCGACCAAGCCGTAAGGGGTTTCCACCCGCTCGATAACCCGCTCCAGCAGGGTGCGCTGCTGTTGGAAGTGGCGAATGCCCAGGGTGGTGGTCTCCCGGAAGATGAGATCTTGACACTCCGGCACCCGATCCGGCGGACAGATGACGGTAAGCAGGATCCCCGGCCGCCCCTGTTTCATGGTGATCGGCTGGGTAAACACGTCCCAGGCCCCGAGGGCCAACAACTGCTCGCAGGTGTAGGCAACCACTTGGGGGTTGAGATCGTCAATTTGGGTCTGCAACACCGATACCGTTTCCGTTAGCTCTCCCCCATCGGCTTCCCCAATCCAGAGACGAAACACGTTGGGAATGGGCAGCTCTTGGGCACCGGCCCCACGCCCCACTTTTTCCACCCGCATCGGCGGACAGGGGCCAAACTCTTCCGCCAACGCCACGGCCAAGGCTGCTCCTGTGGGGGTTACCAGCTCGGCTTCCACCCCGTTGCTGAACACCGGCACGCGGCCCATTTCCCACAGCTCGATCACCGCCGGCACCGGCACGGCCAATTTGCCATGCTCTGTGCTCACCCAGCCGCCCCCAATAGGATGGGGGGATGACAACACCCGCTCCACCTGCAGCCAATCCAGGCCGATGCAAGTGCCGACAATATCCACCAAAGCATCCACTGCCCCCACTTCGTGAAAGTGCACTTTTTCCACGGGCATCTGATGGACTTTTGCTTCTGCCTGCGCCAACTTTTCAAACACCGCCAGGCTGCGGGCCTTAATGGCTGGGGAAAGCTGGGATCCGGCGATCAAAGCCTGAATCTCTGCCCAATGCCGAGCAAGGGATCCCCCACTCTGGGATCCCAGCACCTCTACCACAGCTTGCAGAGCAGGCTGCCCACACCGCTGCACCCGGCTCACCTGCAGGCTATATTCCCCCTCGATGCCCAACGCCTGGAGCTGACGGTTGAGGTACTCCAAAGGCACCCCGCAATCCAGCAGGGCTCCTAGACACATATCGCCGGCAATGCCCGCCGCACAGTCGAAGTAGGCTATTTTCATGCTGGAGAACTGGGGGTAGCCGCTGCCGCCAGAATGGACTTGGATCCCTCTTGATTGTAGGCAGCAACCGGCCTGGAAAAGGCGATGGGAGAGCAGTTAGGCTTCCCTAGAGTCAGAAGATTCAGAAGATCGAGCAGCAGATTCCCGCCACTGTTGGATGATGTTGCCCAAATTGCGCCGGAATTCTCCAATTCCCAGCAGGGATCCCGGCTCGGGATCCCAGGAAGCTGAGAACACACCGTAGCTGATGCCCAAAAAACCAAGGCCAAACAAAGTTAGCGACTCCGCCAAGGTGAAGTAAGGGGGCAGAGGAACCACGTGGTTGGTCAAGAGATAGTAATTCACAAAAAAGCTGCTCAGACCTAGCCCCGAAGGGATCCCAGAAAACACCAGAATCCGCCGCACCATCCGCCGGCTGACCTCAGGGGGAATCACGGCAACAGGCTCCTTCTTGGCCGGCTTCTTCTCCACCTCAACAGAGGCGGAGGGGGAGCGACGGCGAAAGGTTTTGGACTGGCGGCTGGATTTGCCCACGAAGACAGATCTCCGATAGCGTTTTGGATGGGCTGCCTACTTTTTCACCCGGATGTTCAGCCGTTCGGCCAGCTCCCGGAAGCGGTCAGGAGAATGCTTGGCGATGTAGTTGAGCAAACGCTTGCGACGACCGATCATCATCAGCAGGCCGCGGCGGGAGTTGAAATCCTTCGGGTTTCTCTGAAGGTGCTGAGAGAGCTGGTTGATGCGACTGGTGAGCAGAGCCACCTGAACCTCGGCAGAACCGGTGTCGGTGTCGTGCAGTCGATAGCTCTCAATGATCTGCTGCTTCTCTTGTTGCAATAAGGCCATAAGATCAAGGGACTGGATGCACTGCTTCAAGATAATAACATCGGCTTTTCCTCCCTCGCTATGGCCGAGGAGGGTTATGGAGAGAATGGGATATGACAACAACCTCTGGGGATCCTCCGGCACTGCCCGCTTTGCTGGAGCTGTTGAACTCACAAGACTTGGGAAATCGGCTGCGCGCTGTCAACAAAGCCAGAGAACTGCCTGGGCCAGAAGCCCTGACATTGCTGCAGCGAGCGATTCACGACGAGAATGCCCGCGTCCGTTATGCTGCCATCAGCCAGATGGGCACCCTGTCTGGCGTCGATCCGAACCTACTGTTGCCCATTTTGCAGCGCTCTTTGCGAGAGGATCCGGAGTTCGATGTGCGGGCTGCTGCCGCCGCTGCCCTGGGGGATCTCAAGCAGCCACAGGCCCTGGCCGATCTCCTGGAAGCTTATCGGCGAGAAACGGAGTGGCTGGTACGGTTTAGCATCATCGCTGCCCTGGGAGAGCTGGGGAACCCTGCCGCCTTCGACACTCTGGTGGAAGCTTTGCAGGACAAGAGCGAGCTGATCACCACAGCCGCTGCCGCTGCCTTGGGCGATCTGGGGGATCCGCGGGCCATCCCCTACCTGGATCCCCTCATTGATTCCGACGACTGGCAACTGCGCTACCGCGTCTGCATTGCCCTGGCCAAGTTGGGAACAGAAGCCGCTCGCGCCGGACTGACCCGGCTGGCCCAGGATTCCCAAGAACAGGTGGCCGTACATGCCCGGGCTGCCTTGGGATCCCTGTAGTTCCCTAGCTCATGGCATTGATGATGTAGTCAAAGTAAGGGGCGGCTTCAGCGGCTGCCGCCGGCTCCAGCAAGCTGAGGGCAGCTTCCTTCAAAAAGACAATCGCATCGATCATGCCGGCGATGGGTACATTGAGGGCATTGTACATTTCCCGCACCCCTATCAGGCCGATAGACTCAATCGGCTCTTTGCTGCCGGCAATAATGCCATAGGTCACCAGACGCAGATACCAGTCGTAATCTCGCAAACATTGGTTGTAGCGCTTGTCACCGTAGGCATTGCCACCGGGTTGCACGTACTCGGGCCGCTTGGCGAATAGCTGCTTCTGGGCCTGGTCAATGATGCGCTTTTTGTTTTCTGCTAGCACCTGAGCGATTTGCAAGCGCCTCTCGCCGGTGGTCATGTAATTCCTGATGGCTTCCAGTTCGCTAACTGAGAGGTAACGCAGCTGGTCATCCGCGGTCTCGATGATCTGGTTGATCACGCTCACGGTAGGGATTCTCCTGTTTTCTAACTTGCTTTCAATTCGGTTCATCAATCCGCAACCCATCCCCCCAGCCCAAGGTCGGCCCAAGAGATGAGCAGGTAGCTCGGCAAGCCAACGCCGCCGGCTGCTCCCAGTTTAGGATAGGGCAAACCTTCCCTCAAGCACTTTGGCATGACTCCATCTCGAGACTGGCCCTAGATCCGGCCTCGCAGCCATTGGGCCATCTCATTGCGGCGTGGGGCAGCCTCCAGACACACCTCTTCGGTAATCCGCCCCTCTTGGTAAAGCCTAAACAGGGATTGATTCATGGTACACATGCCCTCATAGGAGCCGTCGGCGATCAGCTCCTCAATTTCATCCACCGCCCCCCGCTTGATGTAGTCCCGAATGGCATCGGTGTTGCGCATAATCTCGTGGGCCGCAGCTCGCTTGCCATCGGTGGTGCGCACCAGGGTTTGAGCGATGATCGCCACCAGGGTTTCTGCCAGCTGCAGACGCATCGGCTCCTGTTCTTCCGGCTTGTAAATCCCCAGCAGACGCTCGATGGTGCGGACGGCGCTGTTGGTGTGCAGGGTTCCAAAGACCAAGTGGCCCGTCTGGCCGGCCTTTAGGGCAATATCCACTGTCTCTCGATCCCGCATCTCCCCAATCAGGATGATGTCCGGATCTTCCCGCAGAGAGGCTTTCAGGGCATTGGCAAATTCCAGGGTGTGGATCCCGACCTCCCGCTGCCGCACCATCGATTTCTTGCTCTGGTGGACGAACTCGATGGGATCCTCAATGGAAATGATGTGTTTGGGAAAGTTGGAATTGATGTAGTCCACCATCGCTGCCAAGGTTGTGGACTTACCGGATCCGGTGGGGCCGGTCACCAAAACCAAGCCTTTGTGCTCTTCGGCAATGCGCTTCAAGACTTCCGGCGCCCGCAACTGCTCCAGCGTCAAAATTTTCAACGGGATCAGACGCATCACCATAGCCGGGCCAAGAAGGGAAACAAAGCAGTTGACCCGACACCGCACCAAACCCTCGTACTGGATGGCAGTATCCAGTTCCAAACATTCCTCAAACTGGCGAATTTGGCTCTCCGGCAGGCTTTCCCGCAGCCAGCCATAGAACATCTCGGTGGTGGTGACCGGGTAGTTGGTCAAAAGCATTTGCCCCCGATCCCGAAAGCGGGGCACTTCTCCTACCCCCAAATGAATATCTGAGTAGCCTTTGTCATAGGCTTCCTGCACCAGTTGGCGCAGGGTCAGGCCCGCAGGAGCAGCCGGGGCCACTGGGATCCGACCGGCAGCCGTCGGGCGAGCTGGTGGCGCAAAAGGCGGAGCAGCAGGAGTGGGGCTGGGCGGCGACACTGGAGGCCGAGCAGCAGCCGGGGTGGGCGGGGGCATCTGAGGAGAAGCGGCAGAGCCCGGCACAGGCACCGGTACCTGAGGGGGAGCGACAGCCACACCAGGCGGAAGGGGCCGACCCAGAATGGGGTTGGGGGGGTTTTTGGCATTGGCAGGCCGGGATCCCATCCCTTGGGAGGCTGAACCGAGCACCGGATCCAGTTGCGTTGGAGGCTCCACCGGGGGCACCGGAGCAGCCGGACGAGACGGACGCTGCATGACCGGCGGAGCCGGGGGCTGCCAATTGGAGTCCAAATCGGTGGGAAACTGGTTTTCGGGGCTGACCTCGCTCATGACAAGCCTCGCTTCTGGCAGGGTTTGAGTCAATCTTAGGCTAGTATTCCCAGCCTGAGCAGAGGCTTAACTCAACCCAACCACCGGCAAAGCTCCGGGAAGCTCCCTAAAAATTGGACGGATGGCGAATGAGACTCAGAAACTCTTCGCGGGTACGGGGATCCTCCTGAAACACCCCCACCATCGAGCTGGTGACCGTCCAGGAGCCGGCCTTTTGTACCCCCCGCATCACCATGCACATGTGGGTAGCCTCGATAACCACCCCCACCCCGTAGGGATCCAGCACCTCCATCAAGGCCTCAGCAATTTGCCGTGTCAGGCGTTCCTGAACCTGCAGGCGGCGGGAGTACATCTCGACGATACGGGCAATTTTGCTTAGGCCCACCACCTTTTGCTTGGGGATGTAGGCCACATGGGCTTTGCCGATAAAGGGCAGCAGATGGTGCTCGCACAGGCTAAACAGAGACACATCCCGCAACAGCACCATCTCGTCATGGCCCTCATCAAAGATGGCACTGTTCAGTAGCTCCTCCAAAGACTGCCGATACCCACTGGTCAAAAACTTCAAAGCCGCAACCACTCGTTGCGGGGTTTTTCGCAGCCCCTCCCGTTGGGGATCCTCCCCGATCCCCCGCAGCAGCGTCTCCACCGCCGCCACCATAGCCGGATCTGAGACATCCAAGCTACCCAATTCTTCTTCCGCAAAAGTGGCTCGATCTCGAATCACCCGAGACTTGAAATGGGCTTTGTCATCCATTCGAGATTGCGAGCCAGATCCGGGTTTCGCAAGGGTCATAGCAGGATATTCCTTGGTTAACGAAAGGCTAAGAGAACTCGGTGCATGCAACTCAGCTCAGGTGGCATCCAGTCAAAGGCTGCGATAGCCAAAACCCTCCCAAGTCACGGGCAACCCCAAACCAGCCAGGTCTAAAAGGCTCCCACCGCAGGCATGAAGGTGAGATCTTCCACCACCGCGCCTGTGGGCAACCGAACAATGTAGGTAATCAAATCGGCTACCCATTCCGGCGAGAGCATTTTGGAACGGTCGAAGTTGACCCCTACCGTGCCCGTATCCCAGAGGGACGTGTCCACGGCACCAGGGCACAGGCTGGTGACCCGAATGCCATGCTGTCGTTCCTCTTCGGCCAAAGCTTGAGAAAAGCCCATTAGGCCGAACTTGCTGGCACAGTAGGCTCCCCAGTTGGGAAAAGCTCGCTTGCCCGCAATCGAGATGACGTTGACAATCGTGCCGCAGCGCTGCCGGCGCATTCCGGGAAGTACGGCTTGGGCACACAGAAAAGCCGCCGTCAAGTTCAAGTCGATCACTCGCTGCCAATCCGACAAAGGTAAGGTGGCCAAGGGGCCAACGTGGGCCATGCCCGCATTATTGACCAAGACATCGCAGACGCCAAATCGATCCAGGAGAGCCTGCAACTGCTGGGGCAGAGCTGCTAAGTCGGCCAAGTCCATGGGAAAAACCGCTGCCTTGCCGCCCTGGGCTTGGATTTGGGCCTGCACCGCCAGCAGATCAGGTTGGGAGCGGGCCACCAGAGCCACCGCTATCCCTTGTCGGGCTAGGGCTAGGGCTACCGCTCTGCCGATCCCTCGACTGGCCCCTGTAATCAGAGCACGTTCGGGAAACTTTGTCTCAAAACTCATTTACAACAAGCCTCTGGCGTGCGCCACACAAGCAAGCGCCACCCAGGCCTGAGAAACTTCGTTAACTAAGTGTAACACTGATTTTCCATCGCTTCCCTTGGAATCAGGGTAGGGCGCAGAGACCTCAGCCTGTCCTGCTCAAGATCCGTCCGCTGGCTGTTGAACCTCGATCCGGCTAGGTGGGGTCTGGGAGTATGGTAGTGTGGTAAAAATGGTGAAAATCTTTTGCAACAACAACCGTCATGGCTGAGTCTTTGTTTTCTCCAAGCCCCACTGCCGCGCGGGAGGATCCCTCCTACATCCTTCAGCTTGAGGGCATCAGCAAGGGGTTTCCCGGCCAGCGGCAGTTGGTTTTGCGGGAAGTCGAGTTTCGCCTGCCCCAAGGAGACATCCTCAGCATTGTGGGCCCATCAGGTTGTGGGAAAACCACCTTATTGCGCACCATTGCCGGATTTGAGCAGCCGGATAGCGGGCGGATCCTGCTGGGGGGGCAGGTTGTGGCTGGGGAGGGGCAGTGGATCCCACCGGAGCGACGGGGAGTGGGGCTGGTGTTTCAGGATTTTGCCCTGTTTCCCCACTTGAACGTGTTGGCCAATGTGATGTTTGGCCTCCGACCCACTACCCCGTTTGCGTCGGCGGCAGGGGGTGGCAATCGCTCCTCCTCAACTGAGTTGCGAGCTGAGTTGCGAGGCGCTGCCCAACAGGCGCGGGAACGCGCTTACGAGGTGTTGCGGTTGGTGGGCCTGGAAGACTACACCCATCGTTATCCCCACGAGCTTTCGGGTGGGCAGCAGCAGCGAGTGGCTTTGGCGCGGGCTTTGGCCCCCAAGCCCAGCTTAATCCTGTTGGATGAGCCGCTGAGCAATTTGGATGTGCAGGTGCGCTACTACCTGCGGGAAGAAATCCGCAAAATCCTCAAGCAAACCCAGACCTCGGCCATTTTTGTCACCCACGACCAAGAGGAGGCTCTCTGCCTCTCCGACTGGGTGGCGGTGATGCGGGAAGGCCGTATTGAGCAATGGGGATCCCCGGAGGAGGTTTACCGGGAGCCGGCTACTCGCTTCGTGGCAGAGTTTATTACCCAGGCCAACTTTCTGCGCTGTGAGCGGCGGGAGTTGGGTTGGCAGGCTGAAGAGCTGCTGCACATCCCATTCCAGGCTTTGAGGGATCAGCCCGACCCCAGCTTGCGCTGCGCAGAGTTGATGGTTCGACAGGAGGAGTTGCATTTGCATCCTGATCCTCAGGGCGGCATTGTCATTCGGGATCGACAGTTTTTGGGGCGAGAGTACCGCTATTCCCTGATCACAGCAGCCGGCAAAGAATTGCACGCCCTAGCCCGGGAAGCCCTGCCTGTGGGCGCGCGGGTTCACATTGCTGTTGGGCAAGGTCGGCTGTTCCCCCTCGCTGAGGGGTCCTCCGTGGCTGAAAAAGAGCCAAATCGCGCAAAAAGTAAAAGTGTTGCCTGAGTCGGGGTTCTTTTGCACACCTTTAGCAACCCATCTTCCCCGCGACACGAAAGCCTTCGCCCCAGATAGGGCTTAGACTGGCAAGACGGTGGTCCAGGCTGGTAGCTCCCTCTGGAGGGACAAACTGGGTAGGCTGTTGGTGGAGGATTCAGTGCCAAGCTATGCAGGGATCCCGCATCGTGGCAGGCCCATCGGAGAACCGGATCGCCTTGGCGGAGTTCCGGGTGGGCGTGGATGCGGTCATTTTCTCCATCGACACTGAGCAGAATCGCCTCCTGGTGCTGCTGGTGCGGCGGCGGGAGGATCCCTTCCGCGGTTGCTGGGCCCTGCCAGGAACACTGGTGCGGCGCTCAGAATCCCTAGAAGCAGCGGCCTACCGCATCTTGGCGGAGAAAATTCGTGTTAAAAACCTCTATCTGGAGCAGCTCTACACCTTCGGGGGGCCGGAGCGGGATCCCCGCGAGGCCGAGGATGGCTATGGAGTGCGCTACCTGTCGGTCAGCTACTTTGCCCTGGTGCGGTTCCAGGATGCTGAATTGCTGGCAGACGGAGTGGAGGGCATTGCCTGGTATCCCGCCGACCAAATTCCCTCTTTAGCCTTTGACCACGAAGAGATTTGCCGCTATGCCCGCCGTCGCCTCTGCGCCAAGTTGGAGTACAGCCCGATTGCCTTTGACATTTTGCCCGCCACCTTCACGCTAGGGGAGGTCTATCAGCTCTACGGCACCGTTTTGGGCGAGGGGTTCTCCGACTACTCCAATTTTCGCGCCCGCCTACTGAAACTGGGTATCTTGCAAGATACCGGCCAGAAAAGTTCCCAAGGAACAGGCAGACCGGCAACCCTCTACCGTTTTGATGCGGCTGCTTTCGAGAAAATCCGTCATAAGCCGATGGTATTTGTCTAAGGGATCCCAGCTCACCAATGCTAATCCGGCCAGTCCAGCCAGATCGTTAACGTTCTCCCCACGGCTAAAGCCGGGGGATTTTTTCCATCGCTCCACGCTCCTCGCGCTTCGTTGCAATGGGCTACACGAGGGCCTATATCCTCGTGGGGGACGCCATCTCCTCAACTACTGAGATGCCAAAACACCCCAGATACTTCTACTTCACCTTTAACGCTGCACCCTTCCATAAGCGGGTGGAGCGAGTCTCCCGTCCTGTCATGAGACGGTGACTTATCCCCAGGCATGAATGCCGGGGCCTGCGACGCCGAGTTTTCGGTCAGCAGCAGCCAGAGAGCTGTGCTAAGATTAGAAACCATGATAGGTATTGTTTCAGGAGTTCTCCAAGCATGTCTGCAGCAATAGATATCGCTGATGCTACCTTTGAGGCAGAGGTGCTGCGCAGCGATATTCCGGTTTTGGTCGATTTTTGGGCACCTTGGTGTGGCCCCTGCCGGATGGTGGCTCCTGTGGTTCAGGAGATAGCTGAGCAGTATGTTGGCAAAGTTAAGGTTGTAAAAATCAACACCGACGAGAACCCTCAAACTGCCAGCCAGTACGGTATTCGCAGCATTCCCACCCTGATGTTGTTCAAGGGCGGCCAGAAAGTGGATGTGGTGGTCGGCGCCGTACCCAAGGCAACTCTGACCACGATTTTGGAAAAGCACTTCGACACACCTGCCGAAGCCTGAGGGCTATGCCTTGGGTGTTTCAGAATGTAACTTTTGGGTTCTAGACTAGAACCCATCTGCCATTTTGTGCCGAGAACTGATTAAAGTAATTCCAGAGAACTTTAGGATCCCAGCTTGACCGATTCCGTTTCTTCCCTTCTGCAAGAAGTTTTTCCAACGCTGAGACCC
>AFSR01000597.1_pt1 | contig 46550 bp, 44 predicted proteins | sample 296848 | NCBI WGS metagenome assembly AFSR01 (sample SAMN02954305, study PRJNA68063) | hot springs metagenome | biome: terrestrial; feature: Mushroom and Octopus hot springs; material: microbial mat core samples; isolation source: Yellowstone National Park Mushroom and Octopus hot springs ...
CTCCAGGCTGGCGTGCCGACGGCGCGGGTGCAGCCACGCCGCGTGCGCGCCCTGGCGCACGCGGAAGGACGCCAGGCGACGACCGACCGCCTGGATGCCCGGTTGCTCGCCCGCTGTGCCGAACGGGTGCGCCCGCCGCACCACCAAGCGACGGACGAGCAGCGCGCATCCTTGCGCGACCTGCTGGTCCGGCGGGAGCAGGTGATTCAGATGCGGACGGCTGAGATCAATCGGTTGACGGCTGCCGCGCCGAACCTCCGCCCGGGCATCCAGAAGCATATTGATTGGCTGGATCAGGAGAACCGTGCGCTTGCGCAGGAACGCGACAACGAGGCGGAGCGCACCGACGAGGTGCGCCGGAAACGGGAGCGGCGCGACAGCGTGCCCGGCATCGGCGCGATCACCGCACGGAACCTGCTGCTCCGCCTGCCCGACCTGGGGACCATCAAGCGCACGGAAGCGGCGGCCGTTGTGGGCGTTGCGCCGTATGCCCATCAGAGCGGCGCCCAGCACAAACCCCGGCATATCTCCGGCGGCAGGAGGGATGTGCGCAGCGTGTTGTCCATGGCGACCCTGGCGGCCACGCGGCGCCGTCTGGTCAGGCGCGCCTTCGATCAGCGCCTGTGTCAAGCTGGCAAGCCGCGCAAGGTCGCCATCGTCGCTGCGATGCGCAAGCTGCTGACTATTCTCGGCGCAATATTGCGTCAGCAAAAGCCCTGGGATCCGGCTGTGCATACGAGCGCCCCTTGACAAGCAACACAGTTACTCCGCGTGCATCAGACCGGCTCATGCGGAGGCACGGAGATGGGGAAATGACCATGCGCCGTGAGGGTGTTATAGCGGTTCTCACAAAGGTTGAACCCAATGGACAAGGTTGCACACTCTACGGCGACCGAAATGAATTTCGGTCTACGAGCGGCGACTGAAATCAATTTCGGTCTACAAGAAGAATCGCGCGCCCCACGCGGTGACCGAAATAATGGTCTTTGAGTAATTATTCCGCTACAGCCCGCGCAGGCGGGCTTCGCATTCCATAGCCGAGGGCTTCAGCCCCACGGCAAGAGGCGCATACCGGATTTATTTCTCAATCTTCATAATTTCGGTCTACGCTCCGCCGGAAACGGGCGCCGCACGCGACACGGCGGATAGGAATGATGGTCAATGTTGCAGCAGATCGATACAGACGGCGAGGCGCATGTATCCCGCGCTACGCCCGGCTATCGAACGTCTTCCGATACGGAATGTCGTTTGCGTCGAGCCAGCGCTGCACATCGTGGTAATCGCGGAACCGGTCGCGCAGAAGCGCCAGCAGTTCGGCGTCGCCGCCGTCGCCGGGGGAGGCTGCGGGATCGCGGAGCAGCGTCAGCAGCTGCGCCTTGTGTTCCGGTGCGACGTGCAGCAGGAATGCGACCTCGTTCCCGAAATGTTCCTCTGCCTGCGGGCTGTAGTCGTACAATTCGACGATCAGGCTGCCGTCTGCCCCGGTGTACAGAAACGTCGCCGTTCCCGGCAGCCCGCCGCGCAGCGTGACCCGCTCTGAGTCTGGGGGTTGCGTGGGCATGTGTGCTGTCTCCTGCGTGTGGAAGTCGGGTGACCTCGTGACGCATCCATTGGAAGACGCAAGGGGTCACGCTCCGGCATCACCCAAACCGCAATTGCGTCTGACCAACCTGGAGCACATCACCACGACGCACCGGCGTTGGTTGGGTGATGCGAACGCCGTTGAGGTACGTACCGTGACTGCTGCCGGCGTCTGCCACCGTTACCTGGCGCCCATCGTTGCGCACGATGGCGTGGCGCCGCGAAACGCTGCCGTCGCCGATCAGCACGATCTGACACTCTTCGCTGCGCCCGATCAGCATCTCTGCGCCATCGAGCGAATAGGTGCGCGGTTGCGCAGCGCCAGCGATCACCATGAGTGTTCCCCAGGCGCCGGTTGGCGATTGCGGCGCGTCAACGGGCGTCGGTCGGTAGGGTTGCGGTGGCGTGGGCGCTGGCGGCGGCGTATAGACCGGCACAGGCGCCGGAACCGGAGCAGGAGTCGGCGCGCGCCGCCGACCTCCCCGGATAAATGTGAGCGTCATCACCACCAGTGCCAGCACAATGCCACATATGCAGAGCGCCAGAAGACCAAGGATCGACTCGCTGCGCACCGTCGATGGAGGTGGCGCTGGCTGCGGCGCAGCTTCCGCTGGCGGACCGCCAAACGACTTGCAGGCATCGATCCGCCCCGTCCCCAGTTCAAATCGGGGGTTCAGGTCGCGGATGTTTGTGGCGTTTGAGCGGATGGCTTCGGCGACCTGCGCTGGGCTCCAATCAGGATTCGCCGAAAAGAGGAGCGCTGCCAGCGCCGCAACATATGGTGTCGCCTGCGAGGTGCCGCTCATATAGTCGTAGTTACGGCGAAAACGTTCATCAGGCGGCAACCGATTGCTGGTCAGAAACACCTCGTAGGTTGGCATTGTGGAGAGGATATGGACCCCCGGCGCGCTGACTGCTACCCACGGACCGGAGTTGGAGAAGGGCGCCTTGCGGTCACGCTCATCGGTCGCAGCAACCACCAGCACGTCCGGGTTATCGACCGCAATTGCGTTTGGCAAAGGCACAGCATCATTCCCTGCCGCAACAACTACCAGCGCCCCTTGCTGCTGCGCATAGACAATGGCGTCATTAACAAGCGCCAATGGTTCATCGGCGTTGAGAGTAAGGGTCGCGCCCAGGCTGAGATTGATCACTTTTGCGCCTTTATCGGCGGAAAAGCGGATACCACGGGCAATCGCGCGATCCGAACCCCGACCACGTGCATCCATCACGCGCACTGGCAGAATGGTCACCCCCGGCGCCAGTCCCGCCACACCTTCATTGTTGTTGAGAACGGCGGCAACAATACCCGCGACGTGCGTTCCATGCCCGTTCTCGTCACGCGGATCGCTGTCATCATCGACAAAATCGTAACCATCTGTGCGCAGTCGATCCACCAGATCGGGGTGTGTCGGATCAACCCCGCTATCGACAACGGCAACAATCACATCCGCGCTTCCGGTGGTGCGATCCCAGGCGCAGAGCGCGCCGACTTTTCTCAACGCCCACTGCTTGTCGAAATCCGGATCGTTGGGAGCAGATGGGGCGGCGAGCAGAACGATCGCCAGGATGAACAACACGCGAAGCGCCATGATCTATTGCGGTTCAGTCTCTGGCAGTTGCAGGCTGCGCAGATACCACGCTCCTTCCAGCAACACCAGCTCGAAAACGGTATCAAAAGGACGTTCACCCGAATAAACTGTACCGTAATCGACGGTGTAGCGCACGTTGCCGGTCAGCCGGACATGCGCAATCGAGCCGTTATTGTCAAGCAGCGTATAGGTCTCATCATTGAATTGAAGGTCGGTGATGTACTCCATGTACGAGCGCAGTTCCGGGCTGATCTGTCGTTTGATATCGGTTGGCTCGATGTAGGAGAGCATCCGCGATACATCGCGCGCTTCGACGGCAGCAACAAAGTTCTGCACCACCTGCACCGGTCGCGGGTCGCTCATCGGGTCAGGCGGACGGGTCAACCACCAGATCGCAAGCCCCGCCACAACCAGCGCAACCGCTCCGAGCGCGATGACATTCCACTGCGGTGCGCGGCGGCGCGGCGGCGGCGGCTCCGGCAGGGGCGGCAGCGGCGGCAGCGGACCGGTATCAACTTTCTGGGATGATGTTTGTTCCTGGGTCATACGGCAGAGGGGTCATTGCTGCACTGACGAGCGGGTAAGCGCTCGCCGCGCCGCTGAAACTCATACACGGCGAATGGCTCGAACCTGCCGGTTGTCTCGACATAGCCGCGTTGACTGATGTGAATGGTCGAGTCCTCGATCATGAGAACGTTGTAAGCGTTCTTTCCTCGCGTACCTTCCCGAATACGCCGCGACGCGCTTGTGCCGCTCTGACAGACGATGAATTTCCTGGCAGTGCCGGCGACATCGACATACGCGACATGATGATGCCCGCAGAGTAATACATCCACCCCGCTGCGCTCAAGCATCTGCGTCACCTCGTCGGCGTTGCGAACGATACTGCGCTGCTCGCACCCCGGCGGGCGCACCACACCATGGTGCAGCACAGCGATCTTGCAGACATCGTCAGGGTAACGGGCAAACCGGCGCTCCATCGCCTGCTGTTGGTCTGGATCGACGTATCCTCCGTCGATGGTCCAGCCGTAGGCGCTGTTGCCGCCGACAACTACCAGACCGGGGCGCTCGAACACCGGATTGAGATCGGATGAAATGTACCGCCGGTACCGGTCGAGCGGGCGGAAGAAGCGCTCGAAGAGGTGAAACAGGGGTACATCATGGTTGCCGGGAATGATCAGGCGCGGCTCAGGCAGACGTTGGAGGTACTGAACGATCTGCTCCCACTGCGACGTAAAATCGGCGCGCTGCACCAGATCGCCGGAAACGATCACCAGATCGGGACGCAGGTCGTGTGCTTCGCGGACGAGTTGATCCGCCACCTGCGGATGAAACGTTCGCCCGGCGTGCAGGTCGGAGATGTGCATCAGGACGGATCGCACGGAACGTTACTCTTTTGCAGGAGCGGTCTGTGCAGCGCGCGCTTTTTCCAGCGCCACATTGATAATCGCACGCGCGATCAGCGCCAGCTCGACGACCAGCGCGGCAATGAAGCCATACTTCACAATGTAGACGACAGTCTCCATGGCAACCTCCTGCTCATTCGTCTCATCCGGTTGGCTGGGATTGTAGCATAAAATGTGCCGTTTGTGCCGGTGCTATAATGGCATCCTGGTTATTTTGCGTTATTGTCTCCGTACCAAACAGCGGGCGTCGTAAGGTGAGGGAGAGGTATGACGATCAATTACACCGCCTGGCTGCGCAGTTATGTTGGTCATCAACGCCTGTTGCAACTTGCTGCGAGCGCGTTCATCCGCAATGATCAGGGGTACGTGCTGCTTGGGCAACGTTCTGACGTGATGCTCTGGGCGCCGCCGTCGGGCGTGGTGCAACTGGGGGAAACGCCGGCGCGCACGCTGGTGCGCGAAGTGCTGGAAGAAACCGGCTTGCACATTGTCGTTGAGCGCCTGATCGGGTTGTATACCGGGCGCGATTTTGAGTGGACCTATCCCAACGGCGATCAGGCGCAGATCGTCAGCGCCTTCTTCGCATGCCGCGTCGTTGGCGGCATGCTGCAACCAGACCACGCCGAATTTGTGTCGCTCGACTATTACCCGCCTGACCGGTTGCCGCCGTTGATGCCGCGCTATGTGCGTATGCTGCGCGATGCGTTTGCCGGGCATACTGAGGCGATGTTCGATTAAACGATGAAACGTCTCGCTTACGCTTCGCCGGTCAATCCCGCACCGTCGGGCATTTCCGATTACAGCGAAGAGTTGCTGCCGTACCTCGGCATGTATGTTGACATCACGCTCTATGTCGAGGATGGGCTGCGCCCGACAAACCCACACCTTGCCCGGCATATCGAGATCCGCCCGGTCAGCCGCCTGGAACGCGACCATCGCCGCCGTCCGTTTGATGCAATCGTGTATCACATGGGCAACAGCCCGGCGCATGTCGGCATCTGGCGCGCATTGCAGCGCACCCCTGGCTTTGTCGTCCTGCACGATTTTGTGCTGCACCATTTTATGCTTCAGGAGATGGTGGCGTTGCGCGGGCAGATCGATCGCTACCGCGCGGAAATGCGGCGACGGTACGGTGCAGAGGGGGCGCACGTGGCGGAACTGATGCTGCGTGGGCGCTTTCCTGCCGCAGCGTTCGATTTCCCGTTCTGCGAAGATGTGCTGGAGCGCGCCATGGGCGTTCTGGCGCATAGCCGGTATGTGCTGGATCGTGTTGCGGCACTCAAGCCAGGACTGGCGACTGCCCTCGTGCCGATGGGGATTCCGTTGCCGCCGCTCATCCCGCGCAACGAAGCGCGCGCGCGGCTCGGTCTGCCCCACGATGATCTCATTCTGGCGTCGTTCGGGCATATCAACCCGTATAAACGGCTGGAACCGGCGCTGCGCGCGTTGCGCGACCTGCGTGACATCCGCCCGGACGCGCGCTATCTGCTGGTTGGCAGCATTTCGCCAAACTACGATGCGCGGAGCGTTGTCGAACGTCTGGGGTTGACCGAAGCGGTTACCATCACCGGGTATGTGTCACGGACCGCATTCGAGGAGTATGTCGCCGCAGCCGACATCTGTTTGAACCTGCGCCACCCGACGGCAGGCGAAACGTCTGCCAGCCTGCTGCGGTTGCTCGGCGCCGGACGACCCACCCTGGTGACCGCTACCGGCGCCTTCACCGAATTGCCGCCAGGGGTCGCGGCGCAGGTCGATCCGGATGAATCGGAGAGTGACCTGATCCTGGCGTACTGTCGCCTGCTGGCGGAACGACCGGATATTGCTGCAGCGATGGGTGCTGCGGCGCGCGCGTATGTGGCGCGCTACCATACGCTCGAAGGTGCAGCACGCGGATATGCGACGTTTCTGGCGCATCAGTGCGGGTGGGGCGATGTGCGCCCGTTGCGCGCGACGCCGCTGTGGGACGTGGAAGCGCGCCACGTCGCCGAAGTGCGCGCTGGCGATCCGTCCGCTTCTCATCGGTTCACCGATCATGCGCCGGTGCAGCAACCGGCGTCTGCATCCACGCCGTCGTCGCCGGTGCAGACTGTCGCCGGGGCGCTGGCGGAACTGGGGTTGACCGAGGACGACCGCGACGTTCTCGCAACGGTCGCGCGCGCCATGCACGAGACGGGAATGGTTCCTTAACGCAACCTGTGCTACACTATTCTGACAGACCTGCCAGAATGACGTACATCGACGTAGGATTGCCGATACGCCGGAGAAGAAGGTCATGACCGTAGCCGCATACACGCCTCCAATGCGCCTGGTGATCGCGGGGGAAATAACCGATATCGACCTGAGCGCGCTCCAGGGGATGTGGAGCGTTGAACAGTATGTGCGCCTGACCGATCACACGAACCGTCTCATCGAGTATTCGGATGGGTGGATTGAGATCCTGCCCATGCCAACCGAACGACACCAGGCAATACTTGAGTGTTTGTTTCTCTTCTTTCGTGCATATGCAGACAGTCATGGCGGGAAAGTGCGCTTTGCGCCGCTGCGACTGCTTGTGCGCGATGGGAAGTTTCGTGAGCCGGATATCCTTCTGTTGCGCGACGCGCGTGATCCCCGCCGCCAGGACCGCTTCTGGCGCGGCGCCGATCTGGTCGCCGAAGTGGTCAGTGAAGACGACCCTGAGCGGGATACACAGATCAAGCGGATCGACTACGCCGAAGCTGGCATTCCTGAGTACTGGATCGTCAACCCGCTGGATGAAACGGTGACGGTGCTCACCCTGACCGATGGGTCCTACGCGGAATATGGCGTCTTCCGGCGGGGCGACGAAGCGCGCTCGAAACTGCTCGACGGCTTTACGGTTCGTGTCGATGCGATCTTTGATGCGCAGTAACCCGATTCAGCGACCAGCGGATGCCGATCGGTTCCCTTTTCTTTCCGGCGCAGGCATACCGCGCGCAGCCCGGATGAGTGGCATATGGAAGGAACGCCTATGACAGTGACGGCATACAGCCATCCGATGCGGATCGCCCTGGCAGATGAAATAACCGATATCGATCTCGCCGTTCTGCAAGGAATGTGGAGCGTTGAACAGTACCTCGCGCTGACGGCGCAGACGAATCGCCTGCTTGAGTACACCGATGGCGTGATCGAGGTCTTGCCGATGCCAACCGATAAGCATCAGTCCATTTCGCTGTTCCTGTTGCTCTGTTTCCTGGCGTTTGTGCGACCACGCGGCGGTGTGGCATTCTATGCGCCATTACGTCTCGAAATTCGTCCCGGAAAGTTCCGCGAACCCGATCTGTTGATCCTCATGCGAAGCGACGATCCGCGACGGCAGAATGACTACTGGCGCGGTGCGGATATAGTGGTGGAAATCGTCAGTCCCGATAATCCGGCGCGCGACCTGGAGGAAAAACCGCGCGACTACGCCGAAGCTGGCATTCCTGAGTACTGGATCGTCAACCCGCTGGATGAAACGGTGACGGTGCTCACCCTGAGCGCCGGGTCCTACGTGGAATATGGCGTCTTCCGGCGTGGCGACGAAGCGCGCTCGAAACTGCTCGACGGTTTGACGGTTCGTGTCGATCAGATCTTCGATGCACGTTAGCGCAATCTGGTTTCTTTCTGCGTTTCGATGCGCTTTTGCCCCTCATCCCTCCTGCCTTCGCTACCGTGTCAGTGCGACTTTCACCACCGCCTGACCGCTGATGGTGATATGCGCCGTGTGCGCCAGGGAGCATCCATCGACGGTGGGCAGATTCTCGCGCGCGCTGAAGATCAGGTCGCGCTCAGGATCGCTTTTGCGCTGACGACGTGGATTGAGTTGCGCTGTGATCCGTAATGGCAGGGCGCCGCCACGGGGAAACACCCGTCGCAGTACGTCGCGCGCGCGCTGGAGTGCATCGCGCGGCGCTTCCGCTTCGTTGAGCACCACACGCGCGCGTGGCTTTGGCATGCGCTCCAGCGCTGCAATCGTCCGGTCTGCGCGCCAGGGTTTCGGCTCGATGTCTGCGTCGTAGAGTGCGCCCCACGGATCGCCCAGCAGCACAAACTCGATCAGCGTTTTGATGTCAACATCATCGAGAAACCCCTGACGTCGGTACATTTCCTGCGCGAAATCCAGCCGCGCCTGATGCAGCGCGCGACCGATCGGTTCACCGCGCGCCAGGTGCGCCATCATACGCTGAAAGAGGAGATCGGCGCCGATCACCTGATCGGTCAGGCTGCCATATGCGTTGACAGTCGCGCCGACCACTGCCAGCGCACCATGCGCCAGTGCGCGCAACAGAATAGAGTTGTCCACGGTTCGCCCGACAAGCTCAGCGCCATAGCACGCCTCGCTGAGGAGCAGCGCGCCATCCGCCATGCTGGCGTCCACCTGATCGGGACGCAGCGCTACCGGCAGGCGCGTCGCCGCACCGGGCCAGACGGCATCCGGTTGACCGTAGAAATTGGGCAGTCCCGATGCGCCGTGGAGGTTGAAGTAGAGCAACCGTCGATCGCGAAACACGCTCAGATCGAGGCGTTCGGCGAGATGCGGCGGGCATGTGTTCAACAGCACGCCAGACGCCAGCGCATCGAGGACGGCGCGTGAGGCGTCTTTCCAGATTTCGGCACAGTACCCCGCACTCAACGCACTCAGGTCGATCCCGTCGCGCTCCTGGCGTCGCCCCGATGCACGGGGCATCCTGCGCGAGTGCGGACGACTACCGTAGTGGTACGCCGTCAGTCGGTCGAGTTGCGCGAACAGGAGCGAGGGATCGTTTGTATTGCCGTCGGGCAGCCGGGCAACCATGCGCTGCGGCGCTATGTATGCCGGATCGTCGGTGGCATACGGATTATCAGAGAGCACGGTTATATCGTCGTCGGGCAGGGGATTGGGCAGACGATGGAACGGCACAATCTCATCGCCGCCGACCAGGAGCACCGCGCCCAACTCGCGCCCGTGATCGGACAATGCGCCGGAAAGGGTGCGCAGCATGTCGCGCAATGCATCCGCCCCGGCAGCAACCGGCGCAGCAGCGATGCCATCGTCGAGGTGCAGCGTTGCAGGGTCATCGCAGTAGCAGACATGCGCTGCCACGCCGCGTCGCCGCAGCGCGGCGGCGTACTGCTGCAATCGTCGATCCACGGCTGCGAATCCGTCCGCGCCGAAGCGTCGCCGGAGCGCCTCGCGCGACGACAGCACAACCTGAGTGAATGTCCGCCCATCGGCATACGGGAGAAGCGGACGCGGAGTGACGCCGATCGTAGTCAGACGCTGGCGCACACGCTCCGCCGTGGCGATGAGATTTTTAACTTCCGGATCGGTGGTGCGCTCCGATTGGACAGTGCCGTGATCATCGGCGACCGGCAGCGATGATGAGCCGTTTGCAGCCTCAACCTGCTGTCTGCTGATCGACTGATCGGGGAAACGCTTCACCGCCGGCAGAGGTTGTGTTGCGTGACCGTTCGTTGCTGGCAGGACGAGTTGTTGGACAGAAGTCTCAAGATAGGGCAGCAGCGGCTCGAACTCTTCATTCCAGCGAACCACAGGGGCAGGCGGCAGCGTCCAGGGCGGCGCTTCTGGCGCGAAAAAGCGCCGGGTCAGGCGTCCGTCCGGGTCGTACTCTGCGCAACGCATTCGCGCAGCCTGATCATGCGCGTAGAGCGCTGCACGTGCAAGGAGCGCCGGTAGATGATCGGCGTTGCACTGAGCAAAGATGCGCCGCGCGCTGGCAAGATCGCCACTGCGCCGCAGCGCCTCGACATAGTAGAGTCGCAGGTCGGTGCGGCGGGGATGCCGCGCCAGGGCAGTCGCCAGTTCATCGGCAGCCAGTTCGGCGAGTCCGCGCCGGAGATACTCGATGCCCTTCCCGGCAGAAGACGGTTCGGGAGCGATACCGGGGGTGAGGGCGCTGGCGCCCAGCGGATCGTGGAGCGCAGCGCGGCTCAATGCTGCCGCAGCCGCCCCTTCCTGCCCGGTGCGCGCCAGCGCGCCCGCCAGACCCGCCCAGGCAGCGGCATCGAGCGGATTGATGCGGAGCGCACGACGAAAATAATCGATGGCGACCATGGCATTACCGGCATCGAGCAACGCCTGCCCCAGCCAGACCTGCGGCATGATCGCTGCCGGAAAGGCGCGCCACAGCGCGTGCGCTGCACGCCAGGCTGCGCCGGAGTCGCCCAGGCGCAGCGCCAGCTCGATGGCGCGCACAAGATGGTGCATCTCGATCATGTCCTGCGAAAACGGGTGACCGGTCATTGTAGAACGAGTCCTTTCACCGTATGGTCAGATGTTCCAATCCGGCGGCGGGTCGGGTTCGGGATCGGGGGGATGCGGATTGGGAAATGGGACGTCTGTGGATGTGCGTTTGCATATTTGTCTCTCCTTTCTGCGGTGTTCAAGCAGCGTCGCTCTCGCCACGCAAGTGTTGAGCAACGAATGCCAGCGGTCCGAGGGTGCTCAGTTCAATAACCGCCTCGCTGTAGCCAGGACGCAGTTTGACCGCGCGGCGGAACCGTTCGATCGCCCGACTGTACTGCTTCAATCGACGATGTACCCGCCCTGCCAGGAAGTGGTAGCGCGGCTCATCGGGTCGTTGGGCGATAGCGCGCTCAAATGCGCTGAGTGCTTCGTGGTACAAACCGACTGTCAATGCCATCTCGCCGTAGCGCGCCAGCAATTCCGGGTTGTCGGGAATGCGTTGCAGTGCGCGTTCAAGCGCCTGCCGCGCTTCGTCGAAGCGCCGGAGATGTGTGAGCGCCTCTGCGAGTTGTATCTGGAACGCGGGTTCATCGGGACGCAGTTCGGCAGCGCGCTGGCTGTGGATCAGCGCAGCGCGGCTATCGTTGGTGTGGGCGAAGAAGCGCGCCATTGCCGCATGCGCGTCTGCCGAGTCGGGGTCAAGCGCCAGCGCCCGCTCAAGCAACTCACGTGCGGCATCCAGGTTGCCCAGTTCGAGTTGGGCGCGTCCAAACCGCCAGCAATTCCCAGCGTTCTGCGAATCACGCTCGAATGCGCGCTCGTAATGCCACGCCGCGCGTTCGATGTTGCCCTGTGCTTCGTGGATCGCACCTGCGGCGCTGTGCAACGCCGAGTTGTCGCCGAAACGTAGCAGCGCCCGCTCGACGGTTTCGCGGGCAGCGTCGCGTTCATGCATGCGATCAATCCCTCCACTAGCCCCAACCAGTGACGCGGTTCGTCAGGCGCCAGTTGCACGGCGGCGGCGTAGTGCTCGATCGCCGCCGGATCTCCCTGCTGACGGATCAGTTCTGCCAGTTCGTAGCGCCAGGCACCCTGGTGCGGTTCGCGTTTCACTGCTTCCTCGAAGACCTGACGCGCCTCGACGATACGCCCCTGCCGGATCAGCAGACGCGCCTGGGCATGACGATAGTCGGCATTGTCAGGCGCCAGCTGGATTGCGCGCGCATACGCGCTACGTGCAGCATCGATCAGTCCCATCTGCTGACAGATCTCGCCCATTTGCGCATGCCAGACGGCAACATCGGGTTGCAGGGTTAGTGCGTTGATCAGTGCGGCGCGCGCTTCCTGGAACCGTCCGCTGGCGGCGTAGAGCGTCGCCAGCACCTGATGGTGCGCGCCGACCGAGGAATCGAGCCGAACGGCGCGTTGCGCAGCGGCAATCGCTCGTTCACGCCGACCGGCAGCAGCATACGCCAGACTGAGTGCGGCAGCAGTCGGCGCATGATCAGGGCGCAGTTCGACGGCCTGTTCGAGGGCTTCGATTGCTGCGTGCGGCTCATTCAGCGCCAGGCAGGCGCGTCCGAGAAAGAGTCGCGCTTGGGCATGCGTAGGATCAACCAGTGCGGCGGTCAGTTCCACGCGTGCGGCAGCTGTTTCGCCCTGATCGAGAAGGATGCGCCCCAGCAGGTAGTGGTCGGCGGGAATCGCTGCCTCGTGTGCAATCAGGGCTTCGAGATCGGCGCGCGCATCGCTGAGACGATCAATCAGGTAGAGTGAGCGTGCGCGACTGCGCCGGATCGCCGTTTGATCGATGGTTTTGGGCGGCGGGTAGATGCCGGGCGCACAACCGGCAGTTTCGCTGCCAGCGCAGGTGAGCGCCCGATCAAACGCCTCGACGGCGGCGGCATGGTTTGCCGATTGTTGAATGGCGAGACCGAGTTCATACCACCAGAGTGCGCAGTGCGGATCGATGGTGATCGCCCGATGCAGTGATCGCCGGGCAACGGTCAACGTTGCGCGGCGGCTGGCGGATGCAGTGCGTAGTTCATCCGGCTCGGTGATCAGCGCAACCGTCATGCGATGCGCAATGCCGAGATACCCGTGATGTGCAGCTTCCTCCGGTGCGGTGGCGGCGGCTGCGGTAAGCGGCGCAACTGCTGCGGTCGCCTGCCCCTGTTCGAGCAGGGTCAGTCCGAGCAGAAAAGCGACCGGTGCCGCTTCTGGATCGAGTTCGTGGGCGCGGCGCAATGCATCGACCGCTTCCGCACGCGCCCCCTGTGCGCGCAGCACCGCGCCAAGGACGCGCCAGTGATCGGCGCACTGCCCCTCCAGCGCCACGGCGAGTCGCGCTGCTTCGATGGCGGACTCAAGATTCTCTCCACAACCATCGTTACAGGCGATCAGCGCCTCTGCCAGGCGGGCGTGTGCGGCAGCGTAATCGGGGCGGCGTGCAATAGCGACGCGCAACTCGGCAGCGGCGGCATCCGGCTCACCGATCCGCATGAGCACGTCACCGAGCCGGAAGCGAACGACGGCATTGTCCGGTGCAGCGGCGACCGCGCGTTCAAGTGCGGCGCGCGCTGCGGGAAGATGATTGAGCGCCAGATGATCGTCGGCAAGTTCCGCCCACCACTCCGCCGGGCTGGTATCGTTCACCACGCTGCTGAGCTGTTCGATAGCTTCGGCGCGTTGACCGACGGCGCGCAGCGCACGCGCCAGCAGATGCCGGTGCTGTGGTTCAGCGGGTTGCAGGGCAACCGCGCGTTGGGCGCTCTCCAGTGCAGGCGTCGTGTGTCCCAGGTGGATCAGGGTTTCGGCGAGCAGCGCGTAACTCCCGGCATCACGCGGGTCGCGGCGCAACGCTTCAACCAGATCGGCGCGCGCCTTCTCGTGCTGACCGATCGCCAGCAATGCGTGGGCGCGCGCGCGCCACGCACCCGGAAGATCCGGCGTGGTTGCGATCACCTGGTTGAGTTCGGCGAGCGCTTCACCGTGCCAGCCGCGCGCCAGATGCACCAGCGCCAGGTCGATCCGCCAGGCGGCTGCATCGGGTCGCAGATGCAGCGCGTGTTCGAGCGCCTCGGCGGCGGCGGGCAGATTGTCGAGCGCGCGCAGGCACAGACCAAGCGCGTGATAATCATCGGCGGCGCCAGACCCTGCCGCTGCACGGCGCAACGCATTCAGCGCCGCTGCATAGTTGCCAGTACGGTAGAGGAGGCGCCCCAAACGTTGCTGCCAGTCGATGCGTTCTGGCTCAGCAGCGGCGGCGCCTTCCAGTTCTGCAATCGCCGCCGCCAGATCACCCTTCCCTTCCAGTGCATCGGCGAGCAGGGCACGGTATTCGCTGTTTCCAGGCGCACGATCAATACTGGCGCGCGCATACGTGATAGCCTGTTCCCAATCGGCAGCGCGAGCGCGCACACGACTGAGCAATGCGTAGATGTGGGCAACAGCGCGGTCTGACTGTTCCCCGGCATTGGCGCGATCGCTCAGGCGAAGAGCATGGTGCAGTGCCTGCTCCGCCTGTGTCAGATCATCCGTTGCCAGCGACAGTTCACCGAGCCGGACAAGATGCGCCACATCGTCGGGCGCGAGCGCAACCGCACGCTGCGCCCACGTGACAGCGGCGGCAGGGTCGCCGGTGCGCGCCAGGAGATCGCGCAGCGCAACGCAGGCAGGGAGCAATGTTGCATCGAGCGCCAGCGCCTGTTCCAGCAACGGGCGCGCTTCATCGTCACGTTGCAGTGCTATCAGCGCTTCGGCTGCCAGCGCCAGCGGTTCTGGCAGATCGGGGGCGAGGGCATGCGCCTGATTCGCGGCAGCCAGCGCAGCCCCGGCGCGCCCGGAAGCCAGGAGCGCCCGGCTTCGCTCACTATGCGCTGGCACGAGCCGTGAGTCGAGCGCCACGGCGTGGTCGAGCAGTTCCAGCGCCTCGTTCACACGCCCCAGTCGCAGCGCGATACTCCCGGCACGCTGCTGGATCACGGCATTCCCCGGCGCCAGACGAGCGACGCGCCGCCCGACGGTGTACGCCGCTTCGAGACGACCGCACGCCTCAAGCGCTTCCCGGTAGGTATCGAGTGTCTCGACATCATCAGGATTCGTATGGAGCGCGCGTTCGAGTGCGGCGCATGCGTCCTCCGCCCTGCCGAGGCGCAGGTATGCCCTGCCCAGTGCGCTCTCGTACCGTGATCCGCCGCTCAACCGCACGGCGCGCTGAAAGGATCGCGCCGCAAGATGCCACGCGCCAGCAGCGACGTGCAACAAACCGGTCTGAAACAGGGTTTCCGGGTCACGACGCGCGCGGCGCAGCGCTCCAGCCAGCAGTGTCCGCGCCCGCTCGATTTCGCCACGACGCAGGAGCAGCGCACCGGCAGCACGGGCGTAGTCGGCGCGCTGCGGAGCGAGCATCGCTGCCCGTTCATAGGCGGCGAGTGCAGCGTCCCACTGTTCGATGCTTTCAGCCACCATGCCGTAGTCATAGTGCAGATCCGCGCGATCAGGCGCAAGCGCAAGCGCATCGCGCAGGGTGCGCTCGGCGTCGCGCGCCCGCCCGACCCGGTGGTACGCCAGCCCCAACGCACGCGCGTGATCGGGGGAGGTGGGCGCCAGCGCATACGCGCGTCGGCAGGCGTCGAGCGCCTTCTCGCTCTCGCCGGATCGCCAGAGCAGTTCCGCCAGTTCACCATAGGTCTCGGCGCTATCGGGGCGCAGTTCGAGCGCGGTGCGCAATGCTGCCGCTGCGCCGTCGTCATCGCCACAATCGCGCAACAGTGCGCCGAGACGACGGTGGTAAGCGTCGCACTGCGGGTCGAGCGAGACCGCAGCGCGGTACGCTGCCAGCGCATTGCCGGTTTCGCCGCACGCCTCGAAGATCTGTCCCAACTCATCGTGCAGCCCGGCATTCGAGGGATCGAGTTCGACGGCGCGTTGCAGCGCAGCGCGCGCACCGGGCAGATCGCCAGCGCTGTGGCGTAACTGTCCCAACCGCGCATACAGCGATGGATCGTCGGAGCGCAGGGCGACGGCGCGCGCATAACTCTCGATCGCTTCAGCGCAACGCCCGGCATCAGTGTACACCTCGCCGAGTTCCGCATATGTCGCCGCGTCGCCGCCGGACTCGGTGATCAGGCTGCGTAACTGCGCTTCCGCCTCATCGATGCGTTTCAGACGACGCAGCGCTGTTGCCACGCTGCGCCGGTACGCCGGGTCGCCGGGTTGCTGTTGCGCCGCTTGTCGGTACGCTTCCAGCGCGTGGACAAAGCGCCCCTGTTGCAGGTACACATGTCCCAATTCGTGGGCTGCCGCTGCCAGACGTTTTTGCTGGGCATCGAGCACTGCTTCCAGCGCCGCCGCCGCCTGATCCAGTTCACCCATTCGGCTGCATACAACGCCGAGTTGCTGGCGGTAGCGCAGGTCATCGGCTTCCCGCGCCAGCGCCTGCTCGTAGGCGATGCGCGCCAGTCGCCACTGACCGGAGCGACTGTAGAGATCACCCAGGCGACCGAACAGTCCTGCTTCGTCGTACCCCTCGGCACTAGCGCGTTCCAACTGCTCCAGTGCGGCGCGTTCCAGCCCTTCGGCAGCGAACGCATCAGCAATCATCACGCGCAGCGGCGGCGTCAGTGTACCACTGCGTTCGAGCAGTTCATCGTAATGAATGGGCGCTTCTGCATCGATCAGGCAGCGTGCCGTCAATCCGACCGCGCCGACTGCCAGCAGGCGCCGCAACACGGCTTCACGATCATCGGATAGGCTGTAGGCAAAGATGACCGCATCCATCCACGCGCGACTCAGAATTGCGGGAGACCACTGATCCGGATTGGTGCGCGCCAGCAACATTGCCTGCGCGAAGGAACGCAGAATGGGATGCCGGAAGCTAACCGTGCGTCGCTCGGCGTCGAAGACGAGAATACCGGCATCGATTAACGTCTGAAGAGCCGCTTCACCTGTCGTTGCACGCAACGTTCGCCCGTTCACAGGCGCCGATTGATGCGCCATACGAGTCGTGAGGTGAGCATCAGGGACGTAAGCGCTGACTTCGATGGCGGCGATGGCAGCGTCGATGGCGAGAGTCTCCTGGGTCTGTTGATCGAGCATGCGCGCGATCTCGATCAGCGCGTGCACTGCCTGGGTCGACGAGATCATCCGGGGATGCGCCAGCAGTGCAGCCGCTGCCACTGCCGGAATCCAGGTTGCCAGCAGCTGCCCGCGACTCTGGATCGGCGCATTCAGGACGTCGCGCGCTTCGATCAGCGCCGTGAGCCAGCGTGGACGGGTCGCCAGGTGCACGAGGTCGTCGTTGCGCTGGATCCAGGCGGCAGCCACGTCGCCTGCCTGACGTTGCACCTGCGCGATGACATCGCGTGGACGGAGCGGTTGCAGCGTGCGCACTTCGGCGCCGTTCAACCACGGACGGAACAATCCCAGAAACTCGCTGCGACACGTGCTGATCCAGCGGGTTTGGGCGCCGGTTGCGACCAGAGCGTGGGACAGCGCAGCCAGGCTGGCGAGTTGGGTCGCAGGCGGCAGTTCGTCCAGTCCGTCGAGCAGAAAAAGGAGCGGGCGCTCGCGCGCAAGTTCTTCGAGCGGCGGTGGATCGCCGACGCCAAACTCAGTTGCCAGGGTTGCCTCGACACTCCCCTGAAACCGCGCCAGTTCGATGTACAACGGCAGCGGCGCGTTCGCGTTCCCCCATGCCGCGCGACTATTCCCGGAAAGGAATGCTTCTGCCAGCCCGATCGCCAGGGCGCGCAGCGTCGTCGTTTTGCCGGCACCCGCCGGACCGATCAGCGCCAGACGGGGAAAAATCTCCGCCGCCATCTGAATGGTCAACGGCGCAGCGATGGGCGCTCCGGGTTCCGCAGGAAGACCGGAGTCGGTCGCCAGCCAGAGTGGTGCGACCGTCCGCGCTGCACTGAAATGGGGCTGCGCGCAAAGCGCCTCGAGATACCGATGCGCCCAACCAGCCAGTTGTACTGCCATACGCTTTCGTCCTTCGCCGCCCCATCCGAAGGCGGCGGCATACCGTTCCAGATGTGATCAGGGTGTGCCCCGGTCGCCGATCAGCAGCATCATCCAGAACGCAAGTCCGCAAATGATCGTTCCCAGCACACAGAGAAATGCGCCGGCACCAGGGGAGCGCAGCGCCGCTGCGCCCGTACGGGTCAGGGTGTGCCCCGGTCGCCGATCAGCAGCATCATCCAGAACGCAAGTCCGCAAATGATCGTTCCCAGCACACAGAGAAATGCGCCGGTGCCGATTGCCGTCTGCACCAGGCGGGTGATGGCTTCGAGCAGGTGAGCAGCGCCTTCGAGCGTCGCCTGCACGCCGATGTCCGCCAGCGCTTTGCTGCTCAGCCGCGATGATTGCCCCGCCAGTGAGCGCATCGCCTCCTGGTACTCACGGGTCATGATGATCACCAGTCCGCAGATCAGCATCCCGATGCCGGTGATGAACAGGGTGATCGCCATGCCGGTCTGAATGGTTGCGGTCATCGACTCCATGTCATTCTCGCTGTTTGATGCACTGGTGCGACTGTTGCGTTCGTTCTCACTGTCAACATTCGACACGTGCCAACCGCTCGGCAACCAGATCGCCGAACAATAAGAGCAGCGCTTGCAGCGCGGCATCATCAACGGCGCCCCGCGCTGCCAGCACAAGCGACGTTTCACCCGCCACACGCACCGGCAGAAATGCCAGTGTCTGCCCCTGCTCGATGCGCACCAGCGCTCTCCCGCCACGTAGCGCTTCGGCTGCCAGGCGGATATGTACAGGTTGCAACCGGAGCGATGGTCCCTGCCCGTTCCCGCGTGCGAACAGGAATGGCGCCGGCATCTGGCGTTCGTCGAGACCGATCAGCGCCAGCCACTCCAGATCGAGCGCGGCGGCGATCCGTTGACAGACATCCGACAGTGTGGCGCGCAGATCGAGAGTGGCGCGCAGCAGTCCCGCCCCTTCCCAGAGCGCTGTCAGCGCCTGGTGGTGACGGTGTAGCACCGTGATCGACCGTAACGCGGCAGCCCGTTGCAACGCGATCTCGATCAGATGGTCGAGCGAGTCGCGCTGCGATCGGCTGAGTTCTGCGGAAGCGCGACGAATGACCAGACGCCCCACACCCGCGATGGTAAGGGTATGGCATGCGGGCGCCCCAGGCATGGTTGCGTCGTCCAGCGACACGGGGGCATCGACGATCAGTGCGGCGCGCTCAACGGCACAACGCCTGAGTTCATCGAACGAATCGCATGCGCCAAACGCCTTCAGATTCTGACGCTGCCACTCCAGGGCGCGGTGCAACTCAACACGCTCCTGATCCGCCTGCGCACGCTGCGCGATGTCTTCCCGCAGACGGGTCAGCGTCAGGCGAATCTGGCGCGATCCCCAGAGCGCAGCGATGCTCACGATCACATGCACTGCCACGATTTCGGTCAGCAGGTTGGTCGTGCGCACCGGATCAAGCACCGCAACGAGCAACAGCAGCGTGATGCCGATACCGGCGCCGACAAGCGCATCCCGTTCTTCGGCAAACAGACTTCCCTGAACCACCAGCGCCGGAACGAGCAGCAGCAGGGGGCTTGCAGAGCTGCCCGTCGCCAGAATGAGTGCGCCAACCGCAGCGCCGTCGGCGACCAGGAGCATCCACGCCGGCATGGCGAATGTTCCCCCTGCGATCAGCGCACCAGACGCTATGACCAGTGCAACCATCAGAAACGGTTGTTCGAGCGGCGTCGTTTGAGATACAAGCATTTCGATCCCGCAGATCAGCAGCAGCACTGCACGAAAAACGACCGCCCCGTAATCGCCGATGCGATGGATGCGCGTGTCCATCGTGGCGTCGCGCGCCCGACGCAGCACACGCAGGTCTGGGGATGGGATGGTCTCTGCCTGATTGTGGGGAACTGGAATGAACATCGCGCTCCTCCGTCGGCTGGTCCGGTTGATACAGGTTCTTGTCGTTACACAATCTCGCTCAAACGCTGGACATTGTCCCACTCTCCGATTGCGCAAAAGAGCACATCAAGAGCGAACGCCTCTGCCACATAGTCGCGTCCATCGAACGACGCACGAAAACTGCGACCGAGCGGCGCACCGGGCTGGTGGCGAAGTGCGTATTGGTGCAGAGACCAGTTTGGGCGCCACTGGCTGCCAGCACGCTCATACAGACGTTCGATCAACGCCGTTGCCAGCGGATCACGCTCGCCCTGCGACGCGATCAGGTCGCTGAGGCGACTGATCGCCTTCCAGCGATTGACCGGACAATAGATGACATCGAGTGCATAGATTGCCGCCACCCACTCGTCATCATCGATACGGATGCGGAAACCTGGACTCAGCGGCGGACCGATCGGCGTATGCTGCGCATACTGATGAAATGCCCAATCCGGGCGATACGTCTCGCCCGCCTGCGCATAGATTGCGCGCAGGAGCGCCTCCCGCAACGGTTGATGTTCCGGCGCCGTCAGCATACTCAGCCGATCAACCCGTTTCCACTCGGCGATGGGACTGACCAGCGTCTCACGACCAAACGACTGCCCGATGTAGCTGCGCCCGGCAACCGTCACCTCGAACGAGGGTGCAACCGGCAACCCCAGCCCGGCTGCGCGCGCAGTGCGAAACATCGTCCAGTCGGACCATTCGACTGCGCCGACCTGACGGTACGCTTCGTGCAGCAGCATCTGGCTGAGTGTGGCATACCTGACCGGCGGAATGGGATGCTCCGGCAGCGCGTCGATTGGCTCTGAGAAAACCTGGCGCAGGAAATCGTTCCATGGAAAACCGGCTGGATCGCTCTTGCGCCCGCGAGGAATGGCGATATCCAGGTGGCGCACGACCATATCGGGGGCAATGCGGTACTGTGCAACCTTGTCGCGGGTGAGTTGAACGAGCGATTCCATCTGCGCCACCGGGTAGGGATCACGTCCATTATTGGCGTTCTCAAGTTCGATGCCCAGCGATATCTCGTTAATTGCCGTCTCACCGCGCCACGCTGCCCGACCGGCATGCCAGGCGGCGTATTCATCCGGCACCAGCCGGTAGATCTGACCGGCTTTGTCGATCAGGTAATGCGCCGACACCCGCGATGCCGGATTGGTCAGCCATGCCAGTGCGCTGCGCACTGTTCCTGCTGTGGCATGGATCACGATCATCGAAATTGATCGCCCATTGCGCGATCCGTAGTTGGGAGAGCGAATCGACGTATTGATTGCGCCTGTCATTGCGTTGAAATCTCGTTAAAACCTGCGTATGCACCATAGCACGCCTGCGGTTCGGTGTGCTATGATGGATTTGTGTATTTTTTCTTCCAGAAACAGGGAAGATGGGCATTACTGATTTCAGGTACCCGGAAACTGAGAGATCGAGGGGTGACGGTAAGGGGGATGGTGTGCTATTTCTCTTTAGGGAATACCGGTACGATCATGCAGGCGCGAGTACGCTGGGGAGGGTAGATCGATCTACCCGAGTCCAGTGAGTCTCTGCCTGGTGTATCGATCACGGTGACGGGCAGCACTGTTGAAGACATTGAGGACGCACCATGGCTTCGCGGCGCGCGCGGATTGTGCTTGCCGACCAGCAGCATCTGTTTCGACAGAGCCTGGTGCAACACCTTCGCAGCGGAGGGCATGCCGTCGTTGGCGAGGCGGACTCGCTCGACGGTCTTGACCGTTGCCTGATCGATACCGAACCGGAAATCATCATGCTGGATCGGTATCTTCCCGGCGGCGATGTCTTCGAGTACATTCACATGCTCAACACGCTGCAACCGCAAACTGCCGTTCTGCTGCTGGTGGCATACGAACACGAAGCGTCCGGGTTGCAGGGGCAGGCGTTCCTGGCCGGCGCGTCGGGGTGCATGTCGAAAGAATTGCCGGCAATCGCCTACCTGAATGCAATCCGGCGTCTCCAGGAGGGGCAACTTCTCTTTCCGGCAGAGGTGTTGCGTCGGGCCGCTCGACCGCCATCGATCAGCGGACCGGTGGCAAGTTTGAGTGAACTGACATCACGCGAACTGGAGATTCTGCAACTGATCGCCGAGGGGCTGGGGAATCGTGAGATTGCTGCGCGGCTCGACATCACCTACAACACGGCGATGAAGCATGTGAGCAACATCCTGGCGAAACTGAAGGTGAGCAACCGCATGGAAGCGGGGTTGCTGTTTCTCCGCCATGCGTCGGATGGAACGCTCCCGGATGTGGCGCGTCAGCAGCGATTCAGGTAGCGTTAGCGGGCAACACGCTCGAACCGACGCCCGGCGCGCGCACCCGGCACCGCCACTGCCTTCAACACATCTGCGATGACTTCTGCCGCACTGACGTTCCGAATGCGCGCCGAAGGGCTGATAATCAGGCGATGCGCCAGCACCGGCGCCGCCAGCGCCTTGACATCATCGGGGATGACATAGTCGCGCCCGGTGATCGCTGCGAGCGCCTGCGCCGCCCGGTAGAGCGCCAGTGATCCGCGCGTGCTGGCGCCAAGATACACATCTTCGTGGTTGCGGGTCGCCGTCACGATGGAGACGATATACTCCTCGATCAGTTCATCGACATACACCGATTTGATGCGTTCCTGCAGATCGACCAGTTCTTCGGCTGCGGCAACCTGCGTCAGGGTGTCGATTGGGTGCGCCTCGCGCTGGCGACGCAGGATGGCGATCTCATCGTTTCTCGCCGGGTAACCCAGGTGCACGCGCATAAAGAAGCGATCAAGTTGCGCTTCAGGCAGAGGAAACGTTCCTTCGTACTCGATCGGGTTCTGCGTCGCCAGCACCAGAAACGGCGTCGGCAGCGGGTAGGTGACGCCGTCCACCGTGATCTGGCGTTCTTCCATCGCTTCGAGGAGCGCACTCTGGGTTTTGGGTGTTGCGCGGTTGATCTCATCCGCCAGGACGATCTGCGCGATAACCGGACCGGGGCGGAACTCGAACTCATGGGTGCGCTGGTTGAAGATCGAGATGCCGGTCACATCCGATGGCAGCAGATCGGGGGTGAACTGGATACGCTTGAAACTGCACCCGATCGAGCGCGCGATGGCTTTTGCGAGCATGGTTTTGCCCGTGCCCGGCACGTCTTCGAGGAGTACGTGCCCTTTGCACAACAGAGCAGTGAGCACCTGCTCGACGGCATGCCGCTTCCCGACGATAACCCGCTCGACATTGGCGGCGATGCGTTCAATCGTGGTTTTGATGTCGTCCATTCCGGCATTCCTGTACAAATGTTCACCCATCAGTAGTATACCATGCTGCCTGCGCCCACCCCTGCTTATGAGATAACTTCCAGTTCAGTCGCTGCGTGCAACCGCGTCACATCATCAAGGTGCAGACGCCCGGCGCCGACTGTCAACGTATTGGCGCCGCCACACGCTGCCCCCATGCGAACGGCTTCGGCCAGTGAACCGCCACTGTGCAGCACGGTGATGATCCCGGCAAGCGCAGCGTCGCCGCTGCCCACCGGACTGATCGGTTCAACCGGCGGCGTGCGTGCTCTCCATGCGCCGTGTGCATCAACAGCGACGGCGCCCTGAGCGCCAAGCGTGACCACCACCCGCCGCGGACCGCGTTGCAGCACAGCGACGGCAGCGGCGCGCGCCTGATCGGGCGTTGTGATTGGCTGTCCGAGCGCGGCGCTCAGTTCGTGCATGTTGATCTTCAGCAGGTCGAGCGGCAGATCGAGCGCTGCCGCCAGCGTCGGTCCGCTCGTATCGATGCACACGAAGGCGTCCAAAGGCAGACCGCGAATCAGTTCCACATACTGCTGCGGCGCGACGCCGGGCGGAACGCTGCCAGAAACAGCGACGAACGTTGCAGCGCGCGCCTGCTGCCAGACCAGTTCCATGAATCCGTGCCAGTCGCTGGCGTTGACCGTCGGACCGGTCTCGTTGATCGTCAGATGGTCGCGCGCTTCGGGGTCGGTGATCAGCAGGCAGATGCGCGATTCGCCCTGCGCAATCCAGCGCCATGCACCGTCGATGCCTTCATCTTCAGCCAGCCGCGCTATCCGCCTGCCGTTCTCACCGCCAAGCAGCGCGCAGGCGCGCACTGGCAGACTCAGGGTGCGTGCCACCCGCGTGACATTGAACCCCTTGCCACCAGCCGAGTCGATCCGTGTGATGACGCGACAGACATCGGCGTGGCGAAATCCGGGAACGATCAGAACACGGTCGATGGCAGGGTTGGGAGTAACTGTGAGTAACATGAGGTTCCCGTTCGCATTTGGGGTAACACACGAGCCTGGAAGCGAGGGCATCTCGCTCTCGTCGAGTCTATGAGAGTGAGATGCTCTCGCCCCCAGGCGAAATTTGAACACTTACTACCACGAGTTCCTCTTGACGATTCTACCAGACATGATTAGAATCAAAGTGCAGTGCGGGAGTGGCGTAGTGGTAACGCGAGAGCCTTCCAAGCTCAAGTCACGGGTTCGATTCCCGTCTCCCGTACCAACTTTTTTTCTCCTCTCATACAGCGTCGTTCCTTTGAAGCTCTCCAATATTCCAACGGTAAGGGCGTCCCGGCTCAGGACGCTTATGGAGATTAAGAATATAATCCGGTATCCGCCTCTTGCCGTGGGGCTGAAGCCCTCGGCTAGACAAGGCAAAACCCGCCTGCGCGGGCTAGAGCGGATTATTTATTTCAAAGACCATTAGCGAGACAGCAGCTGAGGAGGCGGATCGAGGCGAGGTAGAGCCAGTATGTAGTAAACCGTGCTCTTGGGCAGAAACGAGCGCGGCAGTAATTCCTACTGGCGCCCGCTCTTCAACTTGTAGAGCAAACCGTTGAGCACTGCTCACAGGTTTACCCACTGCTTCGGTCCGGTCCTGGTCTGCACCTCGACATACGGGCGGAGCATCTCCCATTCCTCATCAGTCAGGTCGGTCGGGGAGCTCTCCAGGTGGACAGCCGGGCTCGCCAGCGCTACCATCCCGGTGCCCCTCATGGCTAGACTGTTGGACTGAGCAATCTCAGTCTACCCCTAGCGAGAGGAGGATACATAATGCCTCGGCTAGCAGCGTGTTTGTGGTTATTCACTACTACCTTTTTTCGGATGCGGGATTGCATCAACCAGTTCATCGCTGTCCTCAAAAGAGTCACTACATAACATACGCCTGTACGAGGAAGTTTACAAGCCACTCTGGTTTCTAGTTCGTCTACTGCTGTACCCTCTTTTCCTACGAGCGAAACTGGTGTTTCTAATCAGAGATGAGCACGATTCTTTATATCGAGTATTCATACTTCCAACTCGAAGGCATCCCGCCCTATCCCAGTCCATATGTAACGATAGATGGTCGAGATTATGAAAATAGACACTATGCAACCCCGCCTCATTGAGATAACAAAGATAGTATTGGCAGACGACAAAAATATAGTTCACAGCTCATATCGCCTGGTTCGATGGGAAATTATCGATGAAACACAAGCACCCAAGAATGTTTTTGAAATAAAGTAATTAGTTTTGCAGGGGTTGCGGTCAAGAGAGACGTATCCGCGCCGCGATGACCATGCAGACGAAAGAGCACATCCTGATCCCTTATTCAGGAGCATCAAAGCCAGATCAAAAACCGGGTCGTCAAAAGACCAGTCCTGTCTGGCTCCTTTGTACGTCGCCAACAGGATAGCGATAGCGATAAAGACACCATGGCAGAGTTCGAAGCGGGTAACACACGCGACTGGAGGCAAGGACGTTCCGCCCTCGTCGCGTCTACGAGGGCAGGATACCCTCGCTCCCCGGAGAAATGTGAACACTTACCCCACTCCTTGACGTTTGACGATCCCTCACCCTATGAGTATACTACTTCACTATGGTATCGACATACAACGTTACTGTCATACGATTGCTGATTCGCCATGGTTCTCGACAACAGTCGGGCGAACGCTATACTGCCCTCTGCGTCCAGTTGCGCAGAGGGTCTTTTATTTCCTATACCGTAAGGAGGGCATTGTGACAATTGACTGGGACGATAAGTATGCCCGTGAAGGGTTGACGTTTGACGATGTACTCCTGATCCCCGCCGAATCGCAGGTTTTGCCAAGCGATGTCGATGTCACAACACAACTGACCCGCTCCATCCGCATCAACATTCCCATCACTAGCGCCGCCATGGACACCGTCACAGAACATCGCCTGGCGATCGCGCTGGCGCGCGAAGGAGGCGTTGGGTTCATTCACAAGAACATGTCCATCGAGGCGCAGGCGGAAATGGTGCGCAAGGTGAAACGCTCCGAGAGCGGCATGATCACCGACCCGATCACCATGGGACCGGACAAGACCGTTGGCGATGCGCTCGATCTGATGGCGGAGTATCGCATCTCCGGCATTCCGATCACGACGCCGGACGGCGACCTGATCGGGATTGTCACCAACCGCGATCTGCGCTTCGAGACGGATCGCAGTCGCCCGATCCGCGACCTGATGACCACCCGCAATCTCATTACTGTGCCGGAAGGCACGACCCTCGAGCAGGCAAAAGAGATTCTGCACGCCCATCGGATCGAAAAACTGCTGGTGGTCGACCGCCGTGGCAAACTGTCGGGCATGATCACCGTCAAAGACATTATGAAGCAGATCGAGTATCCGAACGCCTGCAAAGATGCGCAGGGACGACTGCGGGTCGGCGCAGCGATCGGGGCGTCCGGCGATTATCTGGAGCGCGCCGATGCGCTGGTGCGGGTTGGTGTCGATGTGCTGGCAATCGACACGGCGCACGGTCACGCGAAAGGGGTGCTCGATGCAGTGGTGCGGCTGCGTGAACGTTACCCGGATGTGCAACTGGTTGCCGGGAATGTGTCGACCGGTGCAGCGACTGCGGCGCTGTGCGAACGCGGCGTCGATGCGGTAAAAGTCGGGCAGGGACCGGGCAGCATCTGCACCACGCGGGTGGTGACCGGCGCAGGGATGCCGCAGATTACGGCGATCACTGAGTGCGCCCGGGTAGCGGCGCGGTTCGGCGTTCCGATCATCGCCGATGGCGGTATTCGCTACAGCGGCGACATTGCCAAGGCAATCGCAGCCGGGGCGCATTCTGTGATGATCGGTTCGCTCCTCGCCGGCACCGAGGAGAGTCCCGGTGAGACGATCCTGTACGAAGGACGCAGTTACAAGAGTTATCGCGGTATGGGTTCGATCGGGGCGATGCAGCAGGGCAGTGGCGACCGCTACTTCCAGGGTGGCACAGGGCGCAAACTTGTGGCAGAGGGGATCGAAGGGCGGGTGCCGTATAAAGGTCCGCTGAGCGATACGATCTTTCAACTGGTTGGCGGCTTGCGCTCTGGCATGGGGTACGTCGGCGCGAAAGATATCGAATCGATGCGGCGCGATGCGCGCTTCATCCGCATTTCGATGGCAGGCTTGATCGAGAGCCATCCCCATGATGTGACCATCACCAAGGAAGCGCCCAACTACGAGCGGCGGTGAGACCGGCGAGGGGAGCGTTGACCTGCTTCCCCTTCGCCCTCACGATTACACGAGGACAGCCACTTCATCGTAACCAGCGTCGTTGATCGCGCAAATCAGGTCATCAACCGCGACCCGCTGGTCGTGATCAATGCGCACGCTTTTGTCGCTCAGATTAACGACCACCTGCTGAACTCCCGGCAGCGCGCTGACCGCTTTCGTAATGGCGTTGACGCAGTGCTGGCAGGATATGGCGGGCACGTGAAAGAGATCGCTGATCATACGTTCCTCCGTCTGCTTACTGCAGCACAGTATATAATCCCTGTTGCTCTGTGTCAATCGGCGCGCAGGCGCAGCAAAGGCGCGTCGTGATATAATAGCCGTTATTCTTGAAACGAACGTTTGCACAACCCGATTGGACAATCGCGCAATTTTCTACAGTGTCGGGAACTGGCGATTGCGGAGTTCATGGAGTTTCCTTATGCGCGTGACAGTCACTGCTGGCGATCCATTGACTGCTGAAGCCGACCTGCTCGTGCTTGGCTTGTGGGAAGAAGAACCGCCTGCACCGCCTGTGGCAGACCTTATCGAACCAGGCGACTGGTCGGGGAAAGCAAAACAGACCCTGCTCACCTATCCGCGCGGCGTCATACCGGCGCGGCGGGTGCTGCTCATCGGTCTTGGTAAGCGTTCCTCGCCCGATATCGACCTTCTGCGTGAGGTTGCTGCAATTGCGACCCAGCGCGCGCGCGATGTGAAGGTTGAGCGGTTTGTATGTGCGCTGCCCGTTGTACCAGAGCATACCCCCGAAACAGTTGCTGCTGCGCTGACCGAGGGCAGCTTGCTCGGCAACTATCGCTTTCTGGCATACAAGACCGATATAAAACCGGAAGAGCGTCATGACATCGATGAGCTGACGCTGATCACACTCCCAGACGCAGCGGAGGAAGCAACGCGCGGCGTTGCACGCGGCGGCGCCGTTGCACGTGGCGTGAACCTGGCGCGCGACCTGGCGAATCTTCCGCCCAATGTGCTGACGCCAGCGCAACTGGCAGAGCGTGCGCGCGAACTTGCCATTGCGTTCGATCTGCCTGTCACCATTCTTGGTCCAGCGGAAATGCGCGAACAGGGTTTTGGCGGCATTCTCGCCGTCGGTCAGGGTTCGGCGAATGAACCGCGCTTCATTGTGATTGAGTATGGCGCTCACGATACCGATGCGCCCACGATCTGCCTGGTGGGAAAGGGGATGACGTTCGACTCGGGCGGGATTTCGATCAAGCCTGCCGAGAATATGGACGCCATGAAGATGGATATGAGCGGCGCGGCTGCGGTGCTCGGCGCGCTGCACGCCATCGCCGAATTGCGCCTGCCGTTGCACGTTGTGGCGCTGATCGGCGCGGCGGAAAATATGCCTGGCGCGTCGGCGTATCGCCCTGGCGACATCCTGAAGACCCTCAGCGGTAAGACTATCGAGGTGCTGAATACCGATGCCGAAGGGCGGATCGTGCTGGCGGACGCCCTGACCTATGCGCAACGCTACAACCCGACGGCGATCATCGATCTGGCAACTCTGACCGGCGCCATCGGCGTGGCGCTTGGACCGCACGCGATCGGGCTGTTTGCAAACGACGACACCCTGGCGCAGCGCCTGTTGCGCGCCGGTGAAGCAGCCGGGGAACGCGCCTGGCAACTGCCGTTGTGGCAACCCTACCGGGAGATGGTGAAGAGCGAGATCGCCGATGTGCGCAATGCTGCCGGGCGCCAGGGCGGCGCGATTACAGCTGCCGCCTTCCTCAACGCCTTCGTCGGTGACTATCCATGGGCGCATCTCGATATTGCCAGCACTGCCTGGACCGACTCGAAACCCAAGGCGTATCAACCGAAGGGCGCCACCGGCGTCGGCGTGCGCCTGTTGGTCCAGGCGCTGCGCAATTGGACGGAGTGATCGCAACCATTCGGTGAATGAGAGATGAATCCTCCTCCTCGCTATGATCGGATCGTATCGCTGGTGCTGCTGGTGCTCCTCGGGCTGGCGGTCGTCTTCCTGATCGACATCAACCCGAATATTTTGCGCGCCCGCTTCGGCGGCGACTTTCCGAGCATTACCGTTTCGTGGCTGCTGATCGCATCGCTGGTGGTGATCAGCAGCACCGGAGCGGACGTGTTTATCCGCCTTCACCCTCATATGCAGACACGATCACTGCCGACGGTGAATCTCGGATTCGTGCAGATCGAACTCGCGCCAGCATTCTGGATTCTGCCGTCGTTTGCGATCATTGCCTCGTTTGCGTTCTTCCGCCTGTTCAGCGCCAGCCTCGAAACGCTGGCATTCGTGCTGGCGCTGATCGCAGCCGGCGGGTTCCTGTTCGGCTCGCTCGTCGCCCAGCACTATTCGCTCGACCGCCGCGTCGCCGTGCGCCAGGGAGCGCGCCTGGCGCTTCAGGCGATGACGCTGCTGCTGGCGTTTGGGGTGTTTAGCGCCGTGTATTATGCTCGTATGCGCACGCTCTATTCGGCGACGCTGATCGGCGCCAGCGCCGCACTGCTGGCGTATGCGCTGCTCTCCCAGACGCCGACGCGCAATCTGTTCACGCTATCGTTGCTGGTCGGATTAACCCTGGCAGAGGCGACCTGGGCGCTCAACTATTGGGCGGCGTCGTTTTTGATCGGCGGTGCGTTGCTGCTGGCGCTGTTCTATGTGGTTACCGGCATCCTCCAGAGTTATCTGGAAGGAACGTTGACCAGACGGGTGATCTGGGAGTATGGCGCAGTTGGCGGCGCTCTGGTGCTGGCAAGCGTTTATGTGACCTTCCGTTGATGGCGCCTTCTTTCCAGATAAGCGCAGGACGGGTTGCCGCTACAGTCGCCGCGATCCTGTTTGAGACGCTCTTTCCGCTCGCAGTAGCATGGTTCGTCGGGCGCAGGCTGCGGGTTTCCTGGCGCTACTTCGCTTATGGCGCCATGATCTTTCTAATCTTCCAGGTGATCACCCGTGTTCCGCTGGTTATGGCGCTTCAGGGGATGGTGGCGCCCCATGTGCAGGCGTCGCGCACACTGATGTTCGGCTGGCTGGTCGCGCTGGCGCTGACCGCCGGGCTTGCGGAGGAGATCGGGCGTTACATCGGGTATCGCTGGCTGTTTCGTGAAGAAAAAACCTGGTCGCGCGCCGTTATGTACGGGCTGGGGCACGGTGGTTTTGAGTCAATCGTGCTGGTCGGCGGGCTGACGCTGCTGGGGTTGATCAATCTGCTGGCGTTGAGCAGTGTTGATCTGGCGACGCTGCCGTTGACCGATGAGCAGCGGGAAATGGCGCGGCAGCAACTGGAGGCGGTCGCCGCCCAACCCGACTGGCTGCCGCTGGCGGGGGCGTGGGAGCGTCTCTGGACGTTGCCGTTCCACGCGGCGCTATCGGTCATCGTGTTGCAGGTCTTTCGGCGCGGGCAGATGTGGTGGCTCTGGCTTGCAATTGCGATGCATACGCTGGTGAACCTGATCGCCGTGGGCATAGCGCCAGCACTTGCGTTGCAGGGAACGGCTGCGATCCTGATCCCGGAAGTCATTGTGATGCTCGCAGGACTTGCGGGGTTGTGGGTGATCTGGCGGCTGCACGAAGGACATGTTCAGCGTTGAACGTTTCAGGTTGCAGGCGGGCATGAGGCGTCGAGACGTTGCGTTGCAACTTCTCCATCAGGAACGCAGCGAAAGAAATGTTCCCCTCGGTGGCTTTGTATCCTCTGCGTCACTCTGCCGCGCGACATACTTCACACGAGACGCGCCTCTATTCGTTGCTTCGCCGGTGCATGCATTCGTCACGCTACAGAGGCATAGTGTGCGATGCTGACATCGCCTGGCGCAAGCAGCCGCTTGTGTTCGATCAGTGAGATGAACAGTGCGGTCAACTCTGGATCCCACTGAATGCCGCTCCGCGTGCGGAGGCGCTGCACAGCCCGTTCGGGCGTCAATGCGCGACGGTACGGACGGTCGGTGGTCATTGCGTCGTAGGCGTCAACAATAGCGATGATGCGCGCGCCAACCGGTATCTCTTCGCCGCGCAAGCCATACGGATAGCCGCTGCCGTCCCAGTGTTCATGATGCCCGCGCACAATTGGCGCGACATCGCGCGCGAAGCGCAGGGGCGCAATAATGCGCGCGCCGTACTCAGGATGTTGCTTGACCTGCGCATACTCCTCCGGTGTCAACGGCGCCGGCTTTTGCAAAATGCTGTCCGCCACACCGATTTTGCCAATGTCGTGCAACAACCCGCCTTGCCATACCGCGCGGCTGGCTTCGGCGCCCAGACCGGCGGCGATGGCGAGTTGTTCGCCATAGTGCGCCAGGCGCCACAGGTGCCCCTCAGTGTACATATCTTTTGCCTCAACTGCCAGCGCCAGCGCGACAATGACGCTCTCCGTCCGCTCGAGTTGGTCGGTCAGGCGTTTGGTGCGAAGTTGCGACTGAATGCGGGCGCGGAGCAGGCGCTCATCGAATGGTTTGGTCAGAAAATCGTCGGCGCCAGCTTCAATGCCGTACCGGCGATGTTCCGGAGAATCGAGGACGGTCAGCATAGTGATCGGGATCAACGCCGTGCGCGGATCATCTTTCAACTGGCGGCAAACCTCGAAGCCATTAATGTCCGGCATCGTCACATCGAGCAACACCAGATCCGGCAGTTCCTCCAGCGTCAGAGTCAACGCCTCACGCCCATTGCGCGCTGCCAGCACGGTGTATCCCTCGGCTTCAACAAAGCGGACAATCGCTTCGCGCATTGCCTGATTATCATCTGCTATCAGGATTTTTGCCGCCACTATTTGCTCCTTCTAGCGGAAGAGCTTCGCGCCGCGTCTATGCGGCGGCTCGCACCCGATGTATGGAGGAGAAGTCCTGCTGTACCAGACTGTATAGTACAATACATTTTCAGTTCTGCTGTCGGATGGCGCACTGGTTGAGCATGACAGTTTCATCACAGCACTCTGGTGTGCTGGATCGCAAACATTCGCTGTGCCACACAGATTGTTCTATTAGAATAATCGTGAGAGATTGCCCGAAAGATTCTGCTGTGAAAGGAAGCAGGAACCACCATGCGGTACAACTTCGATCAGGTCTTCGATCGCCGCCGCACCGGAAGCATCAAGTGGAAATTCTATGGCGACGACGTGCTGCCTATGTGGGTGGCGGATATGGACTTTCCGCCGCCGCCGCCGATCCTTGCGGCGCTCCACGCCCGCGTCGAGATTGGGGATTTCGGGTATGAACTGCCCTCCCCCGCGCTGGGTGAACGCATCTGCGAGCGCCTGCACCGCCGCTACACCTGGAGCGTGACGCCGGATCAGATTGTGTACATCCCCAGTCTGGTCACCGGTCTCAACGCTGTCTGCCGGGCAATTGGCGAACCAGGCGACGGGGTGCTGGTGCAAACGCCAGTCTACCCGCCGTTCCTCACCGCGCCCGCGAATCAGGGGCGTGTGGTGCAGATGGCGGAACTGGAGGCGGTTCCCAACGGGCGCACGTTCGGGTATCGCGTCGACTATGATCGCATGAATGCGGCAGTAACCGACCGCACGCGCCTGTTCATTCTGTGCAATCCGCATAATCCGACCGGCGAAGCGTACAGCCGCCAGGAGTTGATGCGGATGGCGGAGTTCTGTGAGCGGCACGACCTGATCATCTGTTCCGATGAGATCCACTGCGACCTGTTGCTCGGCGATACGCGCCACATCCCGATCGCCACGCTGGCGCCCGACATTGCCGAACGGACCATCACACTGATGGCGCCGAGCAAAACATTCAACATCCCCGGCTTGAAAGCCAGTTTTGCCATTGTCACCAACCCTGCGCTGCGCAAGCGTCTGATGACCGCTATGGAGGGCATCGTTCCCTGGCTCAACTCGTTTGCGCTGGCGGCAATGGACGTCGCCTATCGCGACTGTGACGATTGGCTGAATGAACTTCTCGCCTACCTTACCGCGAATCGCACGGTCGTCACAGAGTTCGTGAGCGAGCGCATGCCGTGGATCAGAACAACCGTTCCGCAGGCCACGTACCTTGCATGGTTCGATTGCCGCGATGCGGGTATCGCGGGCAATCCGTATGAGTTTTTCCGCCGTGAGGCAAAGGTGGCGCTGAACGACGGGATACCGTTCGGCGCTGGCGGCGAGGGGTTCGTGCGGCTCAACTTCGGTTGCCCGCGTTCGCTGCTGCTGGAAGGACTCGAGCGGATGAAGGCGGCGCTGGAGCGGATGGACAGGAACTGACAGAATCTCATCTGGTACAGGAGTCGACCGAAATACATTTCGGTTCTCCTTTTTCCTTGACAGAGCCTGTATCAAACGTGTATTGTTATACAGGCGCCTGAACAAGAGGAACTGCATCAGTCCCTCCCTGTCCCAACACTCTCCCCGAACGAGAAGCACATTTGTCGGCGCGCTTCGCCCACCGCGCGAAGCGTGCGTCTGTGCGCCAGACATCATGTTGAAGAGGAGACTTCCAGATATGGTATACGCAACCCGTCGATTCGAGTTTTCCGCTGCGCATCGCTACTGGCGCCCCGACTGGAGCGCCGAGGAGAACGAGCGCGTCTTCGGACCATGCGCCTATCCGTATGGTCATGGGCACAACTACACCCTCGACGTCACCATTACCGGCGAACTCGACCCGCGCACCGGCATGGTGATGAACATGACCGAACTCAAATCACTGGTGTCGGAGGTGCTGAATGAATTCGACCATAAGCATCTGAACGAAGATACGCCCTACTTCCGCGACCAACTTCCAACGACCGAGAACATTGTGCGGGTACTGTGGCGGTTGATCGCGGCTCGTTTGCCGGTTGCGGCGCGCCTGGTGCGTCTGCGCCTGTATGAGACCGGCGACCTGTGGGCTGAATACGACGGCGCCGATGAGACGACCTTTGCGCGGGTCTACACATTCTCGGCAGCGCATCGATTGCACTCGCCGCTCCTCTCCGATGAAGAGAATCTGGCGATCTACGGCAAGTGCAACAATCCGAACGGGCACGGTCATACGTATACGCTTGAGGTGAGCGTCGCCGGTCCGGTCGATCCCGATACGGGCATGGTGATCGACCTGGCAACGATGGATCGCACCGTGCGCAGTGTTCTCGACCGGATCGACTACCGGCATCTTGACCGCGAAATTGCCGCATTCGCCACGAAACCCTCCACGGCGGAGAATATCGTGATCTACCTGTGGGATGAACTTGCGCCGCGCTTTGAAGGGCGGTTGCGCCATCTCACGTTGTGGGAAACGCGCAAGAATGTGTTCGAGTACGCCGGTCCTGACGCCCGCCATCATGGATGACTATGCCTGCTTCCGTTGGGGAAGCAGGCGACAACGCGCATTCGGGATACGCGCAGATGCTGTCGGTGCGCGACGCCAATCGCAGCGAAGCAATCTTGCAACGACGTGGCTTGATCGCAACACCACCCATCGTGCGTTATCACGAGTCGCTGTTGAAGAGAATGGAGACCTGGATTCATGGCATTCCGTAATAGCACGAATGGTTATCATACCGACCACGCGCCCGCAGATGACGATGGGCAGGAATACGAAACACTCATCGTTCAGGGGCGCGGCAAACTCGAAGGCGTGAGTTACCAATCCGACCCGGCAATCGAAGACGCAGTGCGCGTCATTCTGAAACAGATCGGCGAAAACCCCGAACGTGAAGGGTTGCTGAAAACGCCGTCGCGCGTCGCCAAAATGTATGCCGAACTGACCGCCGGCTACCATATCGATCCCGACGCGCTGATCAACGACGCGATCTTCAGCGTCAGTTACGACGAGATGGTGCTGGTCAAGAACATCGAGTTCTCCAGCCTGTGCGAACATCACATGCTCCCCTTCATGGGGCGGGTGCACGTCGCGTACATTCCCAACGGCAAAGTCGTGGGGTTGAGCAAGATCCCGCGTATCGTCGAGATGTTCGCGCGGCGCCTGCAAGTACAGGAGCGCATGACGGTGCAGATCGCCGATTTCATCAATCAGCGGCTCGAACCACTTGGCGTGGCAGTCGTCGCTGAAGGTGTGCATATGTGTGCCGTTATGCGCGGCGTGAAAAAAGCCGGCGCCACGATGGTCACGTCGGCAATGCGCGGCGTTTTCCGCGACGATCCCAAGACGCGCAGCGAATTCATGGCGCATATCGAGCGCGCCTGATCGTGAGGTGATGGATGGGGCGCGGGCAGCGCCGTGTCCACCCCGGCACGACTCCTGTCGGGACGGGGATGAGACCCGTCCCGACAACGGAACAAAACGCAGCCTTCCGCAACCAGCATTGAAAGAACATCACATGACTTCGAGCGCCCTGAAAAGTATTGTCATCACCGGCGCGAGTCGCGGCATCGGTCGAGCGACGGCGCTGGCGCTCGCCGCGCCCGGTGCGGTATTGACGCTGGCAGCCCGCTCGGTCGATCTGCTGGAAGAGGTGGCGGCAGCAGTCCGCGCTGCCGGATCAACTGCGGTGATCGCCCCGTGCGACGTGACCATCGAAGAAGAGGTGCAACGCCTGACAGCCCAGGCAGCCGACGCCACCGGACGGATCGATCTGTTCGTGCACAGCGTCGGCGGCGCTCTGGTTGCGCCGGTGACGCAGGTTACCCGCGACGATTGGGACGAACAGGTGCGCATTCATCTCACCAGTCTCTTTCTCGTCTGCAAGCATGCGACGCCGCTAATGCACGGCGGCGGGCTGCTGGTGTACGTCGCCTCGGTGGCGGCGCGTCAGGTCTTTCCCGGCTGGTCCGCCTACTGCGCAGCCAAGCATGGCGCGCTGGGGCTGCTCGGCGCGGTGCGCGAAGAACTGCGCCCGTATGGCGTGCGGGTGACCGCGTTGCTGCCAGCGGCGACCGATACCGGCTTGTGGAACGATGTTCCAGGCGTCTGGAACCGCGCAGCGATGCTCCAGCCGGCAGATGTTGCTGCGGCTATCGCCAGCCTGGCAGCCTGCCCGCCACACGTCGCCGTTGAAGAGCTGGTGATCGGTCACACTGCCGGGCGGCTGTAGGTCTGTGCACCCAATATTCACACTTTCTTCTGTTTTTATTGACAATAGCCGGGTCGTCTGGTATACTGCACCATGAGTGTGGAGGGACAAACGATGGCACTGGCGCAGTATACTGAAGATTCGCCTGCGGGGAAGATTCTGACCTACCTGCGGCGCAATGGCGAAGCGACGATCAGAGACCTGGAAGAGTTGCTGGGTATCAGCACGACGGCGGTGCGCGAGCATCTGGCGCACCTGGAGGCGAAAGGGTTGCTTACGACGCGACAGGCGCGCGGCGGTCCCGGTCGTCCCAGGCTGGTCTATTCGCTCACCCCGCGCGCTGAAGATCTTTTCCCGAAGGAGTACGACACACTGGTGACGCTGCTCCTCCGTGAGATCGCCAGTCGTGAGGGTGAAGAGCGCCTCGATGCGTTGCTCGATGCCGTCGGGCGACGCCTGGCTGAGGAGTATCGCAGTCAGGTGAGCGGCGCCGATCTGGAGGAGCGATTGGCTCATTTGCGCGCCACGCTCGAAGCGCGCGGCATCCCGGTCGAGGTGCAGTCAGGCGGTACGCTCCAGGTTCTGGCGTGCCCGTACCACGACGTCGCTCAGGAACACGCCAGCGTCTGTTCGATGGAGCGACGGATGTTCGAACAGGTGCTGGGCGAGCCGGTGCAGATCGAAGGGACGATCCGCGAGGGTCGGCGCTGCTGTAACTTTCAGATTGCGCGGTCTTCCGAATAGCAGTGCGGTTGTTCAACCCATTGAATAGTACACAGGAGTTCCTGCATTGAACAGCGATCTGGTTATCAAGGATTTGCATGTCAGCGTTGAGGAGAAAGAAATCCTCAAGGGAGTCAATCTCACCGTCAGAGCCGGGACGATCCATGCGATCATGGGTCCGAACGGCAGCGGTAAGAGCACCCTGGCGTATACGCTGATGGGGCATCCCGGCTACATCGTTACCGGTGGCGAGGCATGGTACCGTGGTCAGAACATTCTTGAACTTGAGCCGGATGAGCGCTCGAAACTCGGGCTGTTCCTCGCCTTTCAGTATCCGGTCGCCATTCCGGGGGTGACGGTGGCGAATTTCCTGCGTGCTGCGATCAACGCTCATCGCGCCGAGGAGGGGAAGGACCCCAAGGAGACGGCGATTCCTATGGCGCAGTTCCGCAAACAGTTGCGCGAACAAATGACGGCGCTCGGGATTGATGAGAGTTTTGCTCGCCGCTACCTGAACGAAGGATTCTCCGGCGGCGAAAAGAAACGGATCGAGATTTTGCAGATGGCGATGCTGGAACCCAGCATGGCGATCATGGACGAGACCGACTCGGGGTTGGACATTGACGCGCTGAAAATTGTGGCGCAGGGTGTCAATACGCTCTACGAGCGGCATCCGGAGATGGGCGTGCTGGTGATTACGCACTACCAGCGCCTGTTGAACTACATCAAGCCGCATTTTGTGTCAGTGCTGATGGACGGTCGGATCGTGCGCGAGGGGGGACCCGAACTGGCGATCGAACTCGAAGAGAAGGGGTATGACTTCCTCCGCGAGGAGGTCGCAAGCGCGTGACTATGAAAACGTTTCCTCCGCTTGCTGAAATCAGCGACGCCCTGGTGATCGAGCGATCGCGCGCAGCCGGTGAACCGGAGTGGCTCACGGAGCAGCGTGCGGATGCGTGGCGGTTCTTCGCTTCTACCGAACCGCCGTACTGGCGTCGCACCGATCTGTCGAAGTTCAAGCCGGAACAGGTGATTGCTGCTGCCGATACTGCTGCCACCAGCCTGTATCAGGAAGAAGACCTGACCGATCAGGGAGTGGTGTTTACAACCCTGGCGCAGGCGATCCATTCGCACGGCGATCTGATCCGGCGGTATCTCGGCGCTGCCATCGATTCGAAGCGCCACAAATTTCTGGCGCTCAATGCGGCGCTCTGGCAGGATGGCGTCTTTCTGTATGTGCCGAAGCATGTCAATGTCGAACTGCCGTTGACGGCGATGTTCTCGATGCCCATCCCAGGTGGCGCGATCGCACCGCGAAACCTGATCATCCTGGACGACGGCGCCAGTGTCACGTTCGTCGAGGAGTATCATTCAGTTGCTGCGTCGGATCAGGCGTTTGCCACACCGGTGACGGAGATGTTCCTCGGTAATGATGCAACGTTGCGCTTCGTTGCCGTGCAAACATGGGGTGAGGATGTGTACCACATCGGTGCACAAAAGGTGCGCGCCGGTCGCGGCGCGTCGGTCGAGTGGGCAGCAGTGAATCTGGGGGCGCGGGTACAGCACATCGAAGCAGAAACTGCCCTTGAAGGCGATGGCTCGCGCGTTGAGTGGGTGGCAGCCACCTTTGCCGCCGATCACCAGAACCTGCTGACGGCGCCCTGGCTCCGGCATATCGGCGCAAAGACGGAAGCGCATATGGACTTCAAGACCGTCGTGAAGGATCAGAGTTACACGACCTTCGACGGCATGATCAAGATCGAGCATCAGAGCCGCGCAACCGTCTCGCGTCTCGAGGAACACGCGCTTCACCTGTCGCCCAAAGCGCGCAGCGACTCTATCCCCGGTCTGATGATCGACACCAATGATGTCGCCAGGGCGGGGCATGCGTCGACCAGCGGCGAGGTGGATGAGGAGCAGTTGTTCTATATGCGCTCGCGCGGCATTCCGCGTGACGAAGCCATCCATCTGATTGTGATGGGCTTCTTCGAGCCGGTGCTTGATCGTATTCCCAACGATGCGCTGCGTCAGCGGATCGCGGAGATGATCGAAGCAAAGATATAATGTGCGGTATGTGCCTGAAGGTGCGCCGATGACTGTCAACGCCAGCCTGACCCTGTTCGATATTGTGACGCTGCGGCGTGAGTTCCCGATCCTCAATCAGGCGGTGAACGGGAAAACGCTGGCGTTTCTCGACAGCGCGGCGTCGTCGCAGAAACCGCGCCGTGTTATCGATTGCCTGGAAGATTATTACCAGCGCTACAACGCGAATGTCCATCGCGGCATTTATCGGCTGAGCGAGGAAGCGACGTTCGCTTTCGAGCGGGCGCGCGGCAAGGTGGCGCGCTTCATTAACGCCCGCAGTCAGCGCGAGATTGTGTTCGTGCGGAACACGACCGAGGCAATCAACCTGGTGGCGCGAAGTTGGGGCGATGCCAACCTGCGCAAAGGGGATCGCATTCTGCTCAGCATCATGGAGCACCACTCGAACCTGGTGCCCTGGCAAATGCTGGCGCAGCGCACCGGCGCGAAACTGGAGTTCCTGCCGATCGACGGCGAAGGTCGCCTGGCGCTCGACAACCTGGATGCGCAACTCGAAGGGGTGCGCCTGGTGGCGATCACGCAACAGTCGAATGTGCTGGGGACGATCAATCCGGTGGCGGAGATCGCGCAACGCGCCCATGCCGTCGGTGCGCTGGTGCTGGTGGACGGCGCGCAGAGCGTACCGCACATGCCGGTGGATGTTCAGGCGCTCGATATCGATTTCCTGGCGTTCAGCGGTCATAAGATGTGTGGTCCGACCGGGATCGGGGTGCTGTGGGGTCGGCGTGCGATCCTGGAACAGATGCCGCCGTTTCTCGGTGGTGGATCGATGATCAAGGTGGTGGGGCTGTACGAGTCGACCTATGCCGATGTTCCGGCGCGCTTTGAGGCGGGCACACCGGCAATCGCCGAAGCCATCGCGCTTGGCGAGGCGGTCGATTTTCTTCAGGAGATCGGGATGGATCGGATCTATGCCCACGAGCGCGAACTGCTGGGGTATGCGCTCGAACGCCTGACCGAAGTTGAAGGGTTGCGGGTGTACGGTCCGACAACGACCGAAATGCGCGGCGGTGCGGTGAGTTTTACGCTCGACGGGGTGCATCCGCACGATGTCGCTGCGGTGCTCGACGGCGAGGGGATTGCGGTGCGCGCCGGGCACCACTGCGCGCAGCCGCTACATGCGCACTACGACATTCCCGCCACCACACGCGCATCATTCTATCTGTACAACATACCGGAAGAGATTGATCGACTGGTTGCCGCGCTGCACAAGGCGCGCACCCTGTTCGGGTGATTGGGATGGATGATCTGTACCGCGAACTTATCCTCGAACACTACAAGCATCCGCGTCGTCGCGGTCGCATCGACCATCCCGACGTCAGCGCTGAGGAGCATAATCCGCTGTGCGGCGATCGAGTGCGGATCGACCTGCGGATCGAGAATGGCATCATCACCGATGCGCGCTTCGATGGGCGCGGATGCGCCATCAGTCAGGCGTCAGCATCGATGTTGACCGAGGAAATTGTCGGGATGCCGGTTGAACAGGCAAAGCAGTTCAGCAAAGAACAACTGCTCACGCTGATCGGCATCCCGTTGAACCATAATCCGGTGCGCATCAAGTGCGCCTTGCTGCCGCTCAAAACCCTCAAGGTCGGGTTGTATGGCGTGGGTCATGCGCCCGATGATGATGAGATGTGATTACTTCTGGGAGAGGAGTGCATCCAATGGCTGTGACAGCGACGAATCTGGATTTCGATTACTCGAAGTACGCTTTCCGCAACGAGGAACGATATATTTTCAAGTCTGAAAAGGGCTTGAACGAAAAAGTCGTGCGTGAACTGTCGGGGATGAAGGGTGAGCCGGAGTGGATGTTGAAGCGTCGGTTGCAGGCGCTCGAAATCTTCCCGCAAAAAGCCGACGCCGCTGACCGGCATGTGGGCGAACCCTGAACTGGGCAGAACTGAACTATGACGATATTCACTACTTCGTGCGCGCTGGCGAGCGCCCGCAGACTGATTGGGGACGCCGTGCCGCAGGAGATCAAGAACACCTTCGAGCGGTTGGGCATCCCCGAAGCGGAGCGCAAGTTCCTGGCAGGCGTCGGCGCACAGTACGAGTCGGAAGTCGTCTATCACTCGCTGCGCGAAGAGTGGGCGAAGCAGGGGGTGATTTTCCTCGACACCGATACCGGGTTGAAGGAGTACCCGGAGATCTTCAAGCAATACTTCGGTACGGTCGTGCCGGCGGCGGATAACAAGTACGCTGCGCTGAACACAGCGGTCTGGTCGGGCGGGTCGTTCGTCTACGTGCCGAAGGGGGTGCACGTCGATATTCCGCTTCAGGCATACTTCCGCATCAATGCGGAGAACATGGGTCAGTTCGAGCGCACCCTGATCATTGTTGAGGAAGGGGCGTCGGTGCACTATATCGAGGGATGCACCGCGCCGATCTACAGCACCAATTCGTTGCACTCGGCGGTGGTCGAGATCATCGTGATGAAGGGCGGCAAGTGCCGCTATACCACGATCCAGAACTGGGCGAACAATATCTTCAACCTGGTGACCAAGCGCGCCATCGCCTATGAAGAGGCGAGCATGGAGTGGGTCGATGGCAACATCGGTTCGCGCCTGACGATGAAGTACCCGTCGGTCTACCTGATGGGGCGCGGCGCACGCGGCGAGGTGCTCTCGGTGGCATATGCTGGCAAAGGGCAGCACCAGGATGCAGGCGCCAAGATGGTGCATATCGCGCCAGATACGACGAGCCGCATCACCAACAAGTCGGTCTCGAAGAATGGCGGCAAGACGACGTACCGTGGTCTGGCGAAGGTGGCGCCGGGCGCGACCGGGGCGAAGATCAATGTGAACTGTGACGCGCTCATCCTGGATGAGAAGTCGGCATCCGATACGATCCCGTACATCGAGATCGAGGAAGACCGCTGCACCCTGGCGCACGAGGCGACGGTGGGGCGCATCGGCGAGGAGCAACTGTTCTACCTGATGAGCCGCGGCATCAGCGAGGCGGACGCGCTGTCGATGATCGTGCTCGGTTTTATGGAGCCGTTCACGCGCGAACTGCCGATGGAGTACGCCGTTGAACTCAACCGTCTCATTCAACTCGAGATGGAAGGGTCGGTGGGATAAGAGGCGAGCGGCAAGCAACAGGAAGGTCGTGCGCGTTCCACATTGAACGTGGCAGACGGGAAGGTTGAAGGCGCAAAGGAATTGCGCGTTCCGTGGCGAACGTACAATCCTTTGCGCCTTGTGTCTTTGTAAGAGTGTTCAACCTTTGATGAAGAAGTGTCGCTCAGGCGCCGGTCGCGCTCCGGATGTCCCGCAAGATCGCATCAACCTGCTCCGGCGATTGTCCATGCCGTGCCAATACTTGCGCTGTGAGATCTAACACCCTGTCTGCAAACCGTTGTGCAATATCGTGCCGTAATCCCTGCCCGATATAGAGTTTCAACAAAGCTTCAGCCGACATATCACGACTTGCAGCAACCTCCTGTACCATTGCGAAGGTATCGGTTGGCAAGTTGAGCGTGATCGTGATTGTCGGGCGAGGACGAAGATGGATCTCGGTTGGGAACTCAGGCTGACTCATAGAGTTTCCTTATCCATCACGCAACAGCCTGCGCATTCGCTTCGTGCCAGGTATATGATAGCATACGCGACCTTCAGACGAGACGTGGCAAGCATGAAACCACAATCGCACCCACCAACACGTCCAGCGTGCGGCGCTGCTCAGTCGGGTGAGTTAGCCCTCCGAAACAGGAGCCTGACCCCCTCCCCGCTAAAATTGGTGCTCCAAACGAAGAACCGACGTGGTACAATGGTACTGTTTGTATGACCGGTCGTCGCTCGTTGGAGGTGCTGCGCCGATGCAACCCATAGCCTTAACCCCGGAACTTGTCGCTCGCGCAGGCAAACATATCGCAGCCGCGCTGCGTCGCAATCCCGGCATCGATGCGGCAGCGCTGTGCGCGCTGAACGGTCAGGTGTTGTGGGCCAGCGATCCGGCATTCGAGCGCGCTGCGCCTTCCATTGCCCGGATCGGCATCATGTCGCTCAAATTATGGGTCAAGGTGCGTTCGGGCAAACTGGACCGCATTGGTCTGGTGACGGGAGAGGGTACGGTTGATATTATTTTCGTACCGCCGATCGGATCGGTGCTGGTTGCCAGCGGGCGCGACGCGGGAACCGGATGGCTGGAGAATGAGCCGCTGGCGCTGCTTGAAGCGCTCGGTCTTTCAATGCGATCCCCCCTCGTTTCGCCGAACGGTCGCCCGTAACAGGCGCCGGATTGGGTCTCTGGCGCGCAGCGTCGTGTGATGCCGCGCGTTTTGTTGTTTCTTGACGCACGAATGAGGTTGAACACAATGGCTGAGTTCGTCAAACTTGCAACGATCCATGACCTGCCCGACGGCGGTATGCGGGCTGTGGAGTACAACGGTCGGCGGATCGCCCTGTTTCGCGCTGGCGGGACGATCTATGCCACCGATGATATCTGTTCCCATGCATATGCAGAGTTGAGCGAAGGGTTCTTCGATCCCGACGACGGTACGGTGGAATGCCCGCTGCATGGCTCACGCTTCGATGTGCGCACCGGGCGCCCGCTGACATTGCCAGCGTTCGCGCCGATTGAGGTGTTCGAGGTGCGGGTGCAGGGAGACGATGTGCTCGTGCGTGTTGCCTGATGCAGGCACTGCTTGACTCTTGCTTCCCCCGGCAGTACAATATAGTTGATTAAATTAAGCGGTCTACTTCAGAATTATCGGGGGAGGTTGTGATGAGTGGTTATGCTCACCCTGAGGCGCTGGTTGACACCGCATGGGTTGCCGATCATTTGAACGATCCGAAGGTGCGGATCGTGGAGTGCGATGAGGACATTCTGCTCTATGATCAGGGGCATATCCCCGGTGCGGTGAAGATCGACTGGGTTGGCGAACTCAACGACCCGATCATCCGCGACTATCTGGATCGCGAACGGTTCGAGCAGTTGATGGTCTCGAAGGGGATCAGCAACGATACGACGGTGGTTTTCTACGGTGATAAGCACAACTGGTGGGCAACCTATGCACTGTGGGTCTTCAAGCTCTTTGGACATGCCGACGCACGGATTATGAATGGCGGGCGCGCCAAATGGATTGCCGAAGGGCGCCCGTTGACGCGCGAGGTTCCTTCCTACCCGCCGGGCGAGTACCATGCGCCGGAGCGCAATGATGCCGCCATTCGCGCATTCCGCGATCAGGTGCTGGCGCATATCCGGCAGGGTGGCACGGCGCTGGTTGATGTACGCAGCCCGCAGGAGTACACCGGCGAGCGTCTGCACATGCCGGAGTATCCGCAGGAAGGCGCACTGCGCGGCGGTCACATTCCCACAGCGGTGAACATCCCATGGGCGAGCGCCGTGCGCGAGGATAGTACCTTCAAGAGCGCCGACGAACTGCGTGAACTGTACGCCAGCAAAGGCATTACACCGGACAAGGATGTGATTGCCTACTGCCGCATCGGTGAGCGATCCAGCCATACCTGGTTCGTGCTGAAGTACCTGCTTGGCTATCCGAAAGTCCGCAATTATGACGGCAGCTGGACCGAGTGGGGCAACGCGGTTGGTCTGCCGATTGAGAAGTAACCAGCACGACTATGTCTGACATCCCTGCCGGTCTGCCGCCGCGCCTGCGTGCTATCGTCGAGGAGTTTCAGGCGGCGGACAGGGCGGAAAAACTGGAGCTGCTGCTCGAATATTCGGACCGACTGCCGCCGCTGCCGGATCATCTGCGCAACAATCGCGCTGCAATGGAGCAGGTGCACGAATGCGCGACTCCGGTGTACGCGGCGGTAGAGTCACACGACGAGCGGTTGACGTTTCATATCGATGTTCCCGAAGAGTCGCCGACGGTGCGCGGCTACGCGGCGCTGCTGCGCGAAGGTCTCGAAGGTGCGACGCCGGAAGAGGTGCTCGCCATTCCGGGTGATTTCTTCTACGCAATGGGGTTGCACCAGGTGCTTTCGCCACAGCGACTGAACGGTATCAGTTATCTGCTGGCGTATCTGAAGCGGCTCGCCACACGGGAACTGGCGAAACGGAACGGGTGATGGATCGCGCGGCGCTCATTGCGCGTCTGCTGAACCATTATGAACATCCACGCCATCGCGGTCCCCTTGTCGATGCCGATGTGACACTGACCGGCGGTCATCCTGAATGCGGCGACGTCATCACCATCTATCTGAAGGTTGAACCGCCGGATCGCATCGCAGCAGTCTCCTTTGAGGGGCGCGGGTGCACAATTTCGCAGGCGGCGGCTTCGATACTGACCGAACTTGCCGTCGGTGCGACATTTGCGGCGGTTGAGGCGTTGACGCCGGACGAGATGATCGATCTCCTGGGACGTGAAGTGGTCGGAACGCGACCGCGTTGTGCAACGCTGGCATTGCGGATATTGAAGGCAGCGATCTCAACCTGCCGGATGGGAAAGGTGTCGTGATTCTGCGCGTATTTGAGGAACGGATAGACCGCCGCAGTACGCTGATCGATCTGGTCGGCAACACGCCGCTGCTGCGCCTGGCGCGGATCGATCCCGATCTGCCGCCTGGCGTTGCTGTCTATGCCAAGGCGGAATGGTACAACCCCGGCGGTTCGGTCAAGGATCGTCCGGCATTGTGGATGATCCGCGATGGCGAACGACGCGGTTTGTTGCGTCCCGGCATGCGGATCGCCGATGCAACCAGCGGCAACACCGGCATCGCCTATGCGACGCTTGGTGCGGCGCTCGGCTATCAGGTGACGCTGGCGCTGCCCGCCAATGCCAGCCCTGAACGGCGGCGGATTCTCCGTTCTCTCGGTGCAGAACTGGTGCTCACCGATCCATTGGAGGGCATGGATGCGGCGATACGCAAGATCCGCGCGCTAGTGCAGGAATACCCGGAGCGCTACTTCTACCCGGATCAGTACAACAACCCCGCCAACCCGCGCGCCCACGAGGAGAGCACCGGTCCCGAAATCTGGACGCAAACCGACGGTCGCGTGACGCACTTCGTGGCAGCGTTGGGCACCAGCGGCACGTTCATGGGCATCGGGCGCTTTCTGCGTACACGCAATCCTGCCGTGCGCCTGATCGCTGTCCAACCCGACGGACCCTACCACGCGCTGGAGGGCGTCAAGCATATGGCATCGACGACGCTGGTTCCTGGTATTTATGATCCGACGCTCGCGGATGCAACAATCGAGGTTCGGAGCGAAGAAGCCTTCGCAATGGCGCGTCGTCTGGCGCGCACCGAAGGATTGATGGTCGGCGTCTCAGCCGCAGCCAACGTCGCTGCTGCACTGCGCATCGCCCGTGACCTGCGCGAGGGAGTGGTGGTGACGATCCTGTGTGACGGCGCCGCCAAGTATCTTAGCGACCGCTTCTGGGAAGATGGCGATGGACGGGATGGCGAAGGGATCTGAGCGTTGAAGGTTGCAGGTTGAACGTTGAACGTTGCGGGTTGCAGGTTGAACGTTGAAGGTTGCAGGTTGAACGTTGAACGTTGAACGTTGCGGGGTGAAGGTTGAACGTTGCGGGTTGAAAGTTGAAGGTTGGGAGTTGAACGTTGAACGTTGCAGGTTCCAGGGTTGAACATTGAACGTTGAACG